>Ga0070741_10000127_pt1 | contig 295797 bp, 228 predicted proteins | sample Coa_R1_4_FD_66440 | JGI IMG/M metagenome (GOLD analysis project Ga0070741, IMG submission 66440) | Surface soil microbial communities from Centralia Pennsylvania, which are recovering from an underground coalmine fire - Coalmine... | ecosystem: Environmental > Terrestrial > Soil >...
AGTGGGAAGCGTTCTCGGCTTTCCACTTTTCAATGCCCCTCCCACCGCCGGGCATTAACCGACTCGGTTATGGCCGAAGACTAACATTTCAATTGGTCCAGTTTCTCCGGGGCCGATCACCGGATGTTTGCCCGGCCCGTGTGCAAGGCCTAAAGGAAGCGGAAGATGACAGTGCTCAACGCAAATTTTCCGCTGCGCGATCAGGGAGTTTCGAATTTCGTAGGTCTTGAGACGCTACCCAGGCATCGGTGGTACTTCGTCAAGGAAGGGTTTTCGCCGCGACTTGTCGAGAACGCAATCCATTCTGAAGGTGTCGGCAAAGCTAAGTTGCTAGTTGATCCGTTCTCGGGAGGCGGGACGGTCGCTTTGGTTGGTGCCACTGAGGGCTTGGCGGTCCGCGCATTCGAAGTGAATCCTTTCCTTCGATTTTTGTCAGCGGCCAAACTCAGGAACGCATCCGCCGAGACGTTCAAGACCCTTTGCTCCGACGTTGCAAGGGCATTTTCATCTCCTATGGAATCTCCACTGGAGGACTGCTCAACCTTTACAGAGGGAAACCGCTGGGGGCGCTGGCTGTTCCCAAAGGAAGTGTTGAGGACCTTCGAAGCTGGACGCCAATCAATTGCACCGGCGTCCACGCCTGAACGCGCTCTGGCAAAGCTCGCGCTGATTGCGTCAGCTATGAATTGCTGTAACGCTTCGCGAGATGGAAAGTGTCTGCGCTATCGAGAGGACTGGCAATCCCACCAAGCAACCTCGTCAGACTTTATCGCTAGCTTCAACGCCCGCGCGGCAATGATCGCTGAAGACCTCTCCGGTAATCGAGTGCAGGGCGTAGACTCGGCAGTTACTCTCGGCGATGCCAGAGTGCTGACAGGAACCATGAGGGAGAAATTCGATCTCTGCGTCACCTCGCCTCCATACCTCAACTCCTTCGACTACTCAGATGTGTACCGCCCCGAATTGTTTCTTGGTCGATTCGTGAGTGATACGAAGCAGCTTCAGAAGGTTCGACTTGATGCGGTGCGTTCCCACATGCAGGCGAGTTGGGACGACCCTAAACGTGACGAGTTTGGTTCTCTGTATCAGGAATGCGTAAAGCAGATCGCTGCGAAGAGAGAGCAGCTATGGGACGCCCGCATTCCAAAGATGATTCAAGCGTACTTCGAAGACATGGAGACAGTGTTGAAGAACCTGCGTGCCCGCGCAGCGGAACACGCCAGCATGTGGCTCGTTGTCTCAACTTCTGCATACGCTGGAATAGAGGTGCCAGTCGATCTAATTCTGGCAGAAATCGGACAGAGGAAGGGTTGGTTTCTGCGGGAAGTCGGGGTTCTCAGATATCTTCGCAGTTCTAGTCAGCACGTGCAGCACGTGACAGACGAGACGAGAAAATCAGTCCCACTGCGCGAGAGCGTTGTGATTTTCGATGCAACGCCTAAGGGAAAGCCGAAGTCGAAGAGCCGGGCGTGACGATCATGTCCAGGCGAAAGAACGTGCTCTACAGCGCGAAAATCCTTGCACTAAAAACCCCCTGCGTCTACGATTCCGTGCAGGAGTGAATTTCATCTAAGCTATTGATTTTTGAGGATGGTCGGGGCGGAGGGATTCGAACCCCCGACCCTCTGCTCCCAAAGCAGATGCGCTACCAGACTGCGCTACGCCCCGACGCGTTTATTTCAAGTACTCCTCGATTGTAGCGCGAGTCGGATTGAGTGCGGTACGTTCGAGCTGGAACGCCATAAAATGTTACAATTAAACGGAGATGGCGGCTATAGTTCAGCGGCAGAACGCCTGACTGTGGCTCAGGATGTCGTGGGTTCGATCCCCACTAGCCGCCCCAGCCGATACAAAAGACTTAGGCCAATTTCTTCCTGCAGCGTGCAATGTTGCGCGAGATCGCACCTTGATTCAGGAAGGGAATCATGGCGCTTAAGCTCTACAGACGGCATTGCAAAGAGTGCGAAGCCGGACATCCGGAAGACTCCAAAATGGTGGAAGTTCGGAGAAGGCTCAGCGCGGCTGGAAACGCTGCGGCGCCCGATCCATGCCTCCATAAATATTCAAGGCAAATTCAAGAGGCAGTCCACCGGTCAATAGGATTGGGATGCGGCTCGAACTGTCGCAGTCCGATGGAGAGAGCGGAGACTTGGGACGTGAGCGATACTTCCGGCAAGCCTTCCAATGGCCTCGAACTTCTGCAGCTGTTGCAGCTGCCATTCCATCCGGCTGCGCTCTTTTCGCGCTTCGGCTTCGTGCAATTCTCTCTGAATCGCCGGAAGCAGGCGCATTAAATTGCCTTTCATGATGTAGTCTTGTGGGCCTTCTTTGAGCGCGGCCACTGCAGCGTCTTCACCGATCGTGCCCGAAAGGAATATAAATGGAATCTCGGAACTTCTCGCTCGGAGCAATCTCAATGCATCGACACCGGAGAAATGAGGCAGAGAGTAGTCGCATATGACAACGTCCCAGGCCTTTCGATCCAAAGCCGCGCTCATCGCGGTCGAACTGTCGACGCGCTCGAATTGGGCGTCATAATCGCCACGCCGCAACTCACGAAGCAGCAGTTCCGCATCGTCTGCTGAATCTTCCACGATCAAAACATTCAGTGGAACGGTCATCAGCTTCTCCTCAATGCAGGCTTGTTCAGAATCGACCAGTACATGCCAAGCGGGCCTACGGCTTCGATGAATTTGTCGAGGTCGATCGGCTTGCAATTTGTTCGCTCGATACAAACCACGCATTCCTAGTAGAAACTTTACATCGGGTTGATCTTCGAATCCAATTCATCCAGCGCCATTGATTACCTTCCGGGTTATCGAACTGCTTACTATGGAAATCACGCCAGAATGGCCGACTGACTAGAATCCCGCATTTCCGGGAACGAAGAACGGGAAGGAAGGCTGAATTCTCTGTCCTTGCGTCTGAAAGCGCTCAGGGGAGATTCTGTACTGATCGCGGAACGAATGATGGTTCGCGGAGGTGATTACGACGGTCGTCCCAGGTTGGTATTTGGATTGCCGCCTTGCGACCGTCGTACAATCGGTCTTGAAATTGGCACGAGGCCGCTAGCCACGCAATGAGGCATCTATATTGATACGAGAACTGCCGAGACAGACTGAGGGGAGTTCTAAGCTGCCCGAGTTGTCCTCATCTGTGGAGGATCAACGGGCACTGCAGCCCACGGTTGCGAGCCGGATTTTTCGGAGCCCCGGACTTTTTCTCTTGGGCACTCTGACTACAATGTTTCTGTTGGCCTCGGCGCTCGTTGCGCAGGAGACACCGTCGACAAGACCGAAAACTGCGACGCTGCACGGAACGGTGCACGATCGCGGCGGAAAACTGGTGGGCGATGCGCATGTGATTTTGCGGGGAGCAACTTCGCAGATCGTGAGGGAAACCACCACTGATACCGTGGGCAGCTTTACATTCGCCGGCGTAGCGATGGACACATTTACCTTGACGGCAAGTTCGGGACAGCTGCGCAGCGTGACGATGTCGCTCATCGTGTCCGCACCCGGCGAGCAGCCGTCAACCGATCTGGTTCTGAGTGCATCCGATGCGCAATCCGTGTCTGTACCGGGAGATGCCAGCGAGGCAATGCAGTTTGCCGACAAGCCAGACTTTGCCATCGCCGCAGTGACCGACTGGACCGCGGTGGGGGGACACGGCTCGGACGCGAATTTGCGCACGAGTGAGGCCCTCACGCGAGAAGCGGTGGAGCTGAAGCCGCAAGGTACGCAACCTGCTACGACCGAACTGCCCAATGCACAAAGCGAGATAAAAGAGTCGGAAGGCGCTCTGCGCAGCGCAGTGGAGAAAGATCCGAAAGACTTCGGCGCCAATCACAGGCTGGGGCTGTTCTACCTTCAAGCGCACCGGTATCAGGATGCTGTTCTCCCTTTGCAGACCGCGTATCAGGCCGATCCCGCCGATTACGACAATGAATACGATTTGGCGCAAGTACTCGAAATGGCAGGCGATGCCGCACAGGCGCGTGATCACGTTCGTCGGCTGCTGGCGCGCCGCCCCAGCGCGGATTTGCACCGCATGGAAGGTGAACTCGACGAGAAGCTGGACGATCCGCTGTCGGCAGTGCGCGAGTTTCAAGAAGCGGCCAGCGAGGAGCCCAGCGAGGACAATTACTTTGCATGGGGATCGGAACTGCTGATTCATCGTGCCGTGTGGCAGGCGAAAGAGGTATTTGACAAAGGAGTTGAGCTTTATCCGCAATCTGCACGCATGCTGACGGCGCGCGGAGCGGCTCTCTTTGCAGGCGCTCTGTACGACGAGGCGGCCCTGGATCTTTGCCGAGCTTCCGATTTGAATCCGGAAAATGTCGAGACCTACTTATTCATAGGAAAGATTGAGATCACGGCGGCCAATCCGCAACCCTGCGTGGTTGCGAAGCTGGCACAATTCGCGCGGCAGCAACCCACGAATGCGCTAGCCAACTACTACTACGCTATGGCGCTCCGGAAACAGCAAGGCGAAGCAACGGACCCGCGGAGCATGGAGCGAGTAAAAGAGCTGCTTACCCGGGCAGTGACCCTCGATCCCAAATGCGCGGAGGGATATTTGGAACTCGGGAATCTGAGCGCGGGCGAAAAGCAGTGGGAGCAGGCAATTCGCCACTATACAAATGCGATTCAAGCCGACCCGCAGTTGAGCGAAGCGCACTACCGCCTCGGCGTTGCTTATGAGCGCACTGGCGAGAAGGACAAAGCAAGAGAGCAGTTTCAACTGCACGATACGATCGCTGAAGAACAAGCCGCGGAAATCCAGCGCCAGCGGAAAGCGGTGAAACAGTTCGAGGTGGTCTCGTCCAACCAGGTGGACAAGCAGCAAGCCCGCTGATGCGAGATTTTTCGCGGCATTTCGGATCAGACCCTCAAGCTTGTTTAGTCGGTAAGTGTGGTGGCATGCGAACCGATGCCATGCAATTCCATTGCATCGATCGCATTACTGCAATGCCTCCAACGCCTGTTTGGCTGCCGTATTGTCGGGGTGCACGCGCAGCAGTTCCAACAGCACTTCGCGCGCTTTTTGCCGATCGTTCTGCCTAACGTAGAGGCGTGCTAAGTTCAGATAGGGCTGATCAAACTCCGGCGCAACGCGGATGCCGGCTTTAAATTGTTCCTCTGCACGTGCGAAGTTCTGATTGCGGACAAAAAGAACTCCGAGGTTGTTGAACGCCTCAGCATAATCGGGACGCAGTGCGATCGCTTTTTCGAGATACTCCGCTGCTTGCTCGAGCTGACCCTGTTGGGCGTAGAGCATTCCAATGCTGTAGTTGACTTCGGCATCGTCGGGCTGAATTCTGAGTGCCTCATCAAAGCATTTCTGCGCGTCTGCAAAGTCCCGTGCCCTGCGATAGACATTCCCCAGGTTGAGAAGCGCCGTCGTATAGCTCGGCCGTTGCGCGAGCGACTTCTGAAAATCGCGAATCGCCTCATCAGAATTGCCCGATTGCGCGGCAATCATGCCGAGGTTGTTCCAGGCTTCGGGGTAGTTCGGCTTCCGCTGCAGAGTCTGTTCAAGATATTGACGAGCCTGCACGAGATCGTTTTGCCCGAGCTTGAGAGTACCGAGGTTATAGTACGCATCCGCGTTGTCAGGCTTGGTGGCGATGACCTGTTGAAATGAGACTGCCGCCTGGTCGAGATAACCATGCTGGAACATCGCTACACCGTAAGTAAAAGCGTTTCGCTGAAATGTATCTTGCGCGAGCTGCCCTTCGAAAGGAAGAGCCGTGCGCATGCGTTCAGGCACGGTGGTCGGAATGGATTGCGAGTCTCTGATGACTTGGTCTACCGCGACCGGCCCTTGATAGGCCTTCACCATCATGCCTTCGCGATCGAGCAAAAAAGATAACGGCAACGGAAGATCCCTGCGGCGGTCGAACAGGTGACGATAGAGGATGTTGTAAATACCCGCTACTTCTGCCGATGCAAAAAGAACCGGAAAGGAGAAGCGCTCGTTTTTCGCAATTGAATGGGCCGAGGAGGAATCGTCGGCGCTGTCGACGCGAACGGCAACCGGAACCAGCGAAGCCGCATTCAAAGCTGAAATGCTTTGCTGGAATCGGCGTAGTTGCTCGATGCATTTTGCATCTGCTTCTGACCAGAAATTTAGTAATGCGAATTTCCCTTGGTACGAGCTGAGCGCATGCGGATTTTGCGCCGCATCAGGCAATGCAAACTCTGGCGCCTTCAAGGGCTCGATCAACCAGGTGTTGACTGTTTGCGGCAACACTTCCGGCGCAGCTGTTGGCCCGGCATGCGCGTAACCTGCAGGCGGGGAAGTGAAAGGTGTCGCAATGACGTCGCTGGAACCTTCCTCGATCTGAATACGGTGATTCGGGCGGAGATCGTCAAAGTGCTGCACGAGACCGCTGGGCCATTGAATCGCGGCGCGTATCTTGCCTTGGGGTGATCCGAGGCCGAAAAACAATTCCTTCGAGTGCTGGGCGAGGAAACCTGATCCTGCCTGGAGAAACTTCGTCTGGCGCAGCTCGCCAACTTCAACCGTGATGGCTGCGCCGATGGCGTCGCGATTACTCTTTGTCCCGCGCAGGCGAAACGAAATGGAGTCGCCGATCTCCCGCATCGCGTTGTGCAGAATGCGGAGTTGTGGCGCGTTGCGATTCTTCAGGATCACTTCTAAACGGCCATCATGGTCGATGTCCGCGAGCGCGAAGGTGCGGCTGTCCTCAAAAAAATCCAGCCCCGACGGTCCCGAGAACTCGCTGAAAGTTCCATCACGATTATTCGCGAACAGAACATTGCGCGCGTATCCGTGCCAGGTGCGGTCTGAGCGGATCAACTCATTGATCGCATTCCATCCTCGTTCGTAAGCCGGGGCCGCGGACGCGTCCTCGGGGGAGTTGGCCACCACCTGCCTCCAGAAGAAGCTTGCCAGATCGTACTTCTCCGGTCCGGAGATGTAGCCGTTCGAAACATAAAGATCGGAATAACCATCGTGATCGAAATCGAAAAAGTCAGCGGACCATGACCAGCGGCCCATCTCAACACCGGCTTGATGACCGACGTTCTCAAAAGAGCCGTCGCCCTTGTTGCGATAGAGAGCATTTCCGCGTGCGTGGCGGCAGTAAAGTTCACGGATGTTTTCAGGTGCTTCAGCATGGAACTGCTTCTGTCCCGAGACTCTTTGTCCAGACGCTTCCCACATGCTCGGAACATAAACATCCTGACGACCGTCGTTGTCGAAATCACACCAGCAGCAGCCCATACCGGCGCCGACTCCCTCGACATGCGCCTCCGCGGAAACAACAGAGAACTTCCCATCGCCGTCATTGCGGTAAAGTTGCGAAGTGCCGAAGTCGTTGGACACGAACAGATCAGGTAAGCCGTTGCCGTAGGCATCGCCCCAGGCGCAGGCAAAAGTATAACGGTCGTTATCCCTGTCCATGCCTGCGGTCTCGGTCGTCTCGACGAAGGTCGCGTTGCCCTCGTTGTGAAACAGGCAATTGGGCGGACCGTTGCGCGCGTCGTAATAGGGAATTGGGTAGTGATATTGATCGAGGCCCAGGTAGTACATGTACATGCAGAAGTACACGTCGAGCCGGCCGTCGCGATCATAGTCCGCAACCGCCGCGTGCGTAAAAATGCCCTGCGGTTGGCGCGCAAACCGGAATGCATCGCGTTTCAGGCGAAAGGTGCCGTTGCCTTGGTTCAGATAAAGGAGAGGGCCCGTTCCGCAGACGACCAGAAGATCCTGGAGCCCTTTGTTTTCGAAGTCAGCAAAGAGTGCGCAGGCGGTATTGTCGAGAATGCCGAGGCCGGACTTTTCCGTCATATCTTCGAGGGTTCCATCGCCACGGTTGCGAAAAAGCCGGTTCGGAAGCCCTGCGGGCTGGCAGACGTAGAAATCATCGAAGCCGTCGTTGTCGAAGTCGCCTACCGCGACACCGTTATTGCAATAGACATCAAAGCCAATTGCGCCATCGAGCACGGTGCGCCAGTAGTCTGCGCCATGGAGCAGCTGCTGGGTGTAGGATTCAGTCCCACCCATGGCGTGCGCCGTGACATCGACGAATACTGGCCCTGTTGCCGTGGCCACCGACTCTTCCTTTGCCTCCCACTTGCGCACTTTCCAGGTGCCCGAATCGCTGCGGAACCACTCGGTATGCCACGAGCCAACGCGCTCTTCTTTGCGTGCGCCTGTGTGGGGCAAGACCAGGTCGTAGCGGATGTCAGCACGCACGGTGGGCGGGCTGGCTGCGATCTGCTCGATGCCGAAGATCTCAAATTCAGCGGTCTCAACTTGGAGAGGCATTGCCAGCCAACCCCGCAGATTCTCAACAAATCGATCGCGGCCGCGCGCAAGATCGGTCGCGAACTGCCGCCTTACAGTCCGGATGCCGTAGGCGGAACGCAGCACAGCTTCCGTGGCGGCCACAAACGTCGAAGCTTCGATTGATTCGTCAAGCGATTCGGCCAGGGCTGTCAAACCCGCCGGAGATGCCTTGAGAGCGTCGCTCCATTTTTTCAGGACGAAACCGATTTCATCGGCGAACTTCTCGGTGATGTAGCCATCAGAACCAGCCGGTACAAGCGCCATGATATCGGCGAGCGGAGACTTCGCTGGATAGTGAGGCGTCAACCGAAAATCAGCGAAGGGAATGCCGGATTGCCCATCAAAAGGCAGATTGCGGAAGCCTGGCAGGAGTGGTCCTGCAAAGAGCGGTGCAGCGCGAAAAGCTGCCGGCGACAGCGCAATGCTTTTCAAAATTTCTCGACGTGTGAGGAGATGGCTTCCGTCCTTGCGGCGCAACGACATTCCAAGGGTCCCTGGAACAGGCAAGATGTCCGTATCATAGCATCCGGGCAGATCGCATCACGGGCGACTCTTTTTGATGGTGCAGAGCACGATTCGCGTGAGGACAGGACAACGCGACTGATTGAAGCCACAAGTCTGTCGGGCTCGGAAGCAGTCTTATAAAGACCTGAAGAGTAAGAAGAGCAGCTTGTTTTCATTGAAAATTCTGTATTTCGAGTATTCAAAATCTACAGATCCGCATAGGAAATTTCGACGCAGGCGCGCCCTCGCGATACAAAAATATTTGATTCAATCTTTTGGTTGACAAAGATCGTGCGTAAATACTAAGCTTCTCGCCACAAGAATGGAACCGTTTACAGTGAGGTTCTATGCGGACCAGTAGTGATCGGATTCCGCATGGCAGTTTGGCCCTCAGGAAACAGCAATTGGTGATGCCAACGGCAGCACCAGAGGGTATTGGGATGGTTGGTGAACGCATCGCAATGAGTTGGAAGCAAGTCACAGAACGAATCTCTCCACTACTTTTGCGAGGCAATATCGCTGTCTACACCCGCTTCTGTTCATTCCGGGAAATCGTCGGCAAGTTCTCCAATTCCAGGAAAAGCAAGCGCAGCTTAGAGTGTGAGATCTCTAGGCAGGCGAGAAGTATGGCCATCTGCAAAATCAATTCATCGTTATTGTTCCCTGCGAGGATGCAGTCTGTTTCGGCTTCATAAGGTAGTTCCATAAGCTGCTAATCGATTCGTACGAGCGACAGCATTGGAGGGTATTCGGATGGTGAGTGACCGCATTGCAAAGAGAATGAGTTTGAAGAGAGCCATGCTCGGCATCGCTCTCTTGTGTGCATCCTTCGTTCTGCTCCCAAGCCAATTCGCATTTGGCCAGGTCGATGAAGGATCGATAACCGGCACGGTCACAGATTCCACCGGCGCCGTGGTGCCGGACGCGGAAGTGACGCTGCTGAATACAGATCAGGGCCTCACCCTGCAGACGCACACAGGCGCAGCCGGTGCGTACACGTTCGCACCGGTCCGCATTGGGCACTACACCGTTACGGTCACCGCGAAAGGCTTTGCGACGACAACGCAGACCAACCTGACGGTTCAGGTTGCGCAGGCGCTGCTGGTGAATGTCGCGCTCAAGCCGGGCACGGCCGCGGAGACGGTACAAGTTACCGAGGCGCCTCCTCAGCTGCAGACGGAAGAAGCTTCTACGGGCCAGGTGATCGGCCGGCGGCAGGTTGACGAGCTTCCGCTGAACGGGCGCAATATCATGTTCCTGGCGCAGCTGGGCGCCGGCATGCAGACCCCGCAGGCAGACACGCGCGGAAACGCGGCGTCGGGCGCCTTCTCAGCCAATGGCGAGCGGCCCGCGCAGAACAATTACCTGCTCGACGGCATTGACAATAACTCCGACAACGTTGACTTCCTCAACGGCACGAACTACGTAATTCTGCCGCCGCCTGACGCTATCCAGGAATTCAAAGTGCAGACCAGCGACTACAGCGCACAGCTTGGACGTGCGGCAGGTGCGGTGCTGAACGCCACCGTCAAGTCGGGCACCAACTCGATCCACGGCGATGTGTGGGAGTTCTTCCGCAACGACAAACTCGACGCTGCCGACTGGTTCGAGGACGACCGAGCGAATCCGCACAAGGGCGAATATCGCTTTAACCAGTTTGGAGCGACGGCCGGCGGTCCGATTATTAAGAACAAACTCTTCTTCTTCGGCGACTATCAGGGAACGCGGCGTGTGCAGGGAACCGCAGTGAACGCACCTGTGCCGACGGCGAATGAGCGAAAAAGCCCCATCGATGGTTCCGCTTTCACTGATCTCCAGGACGTGCTTAGTCAGAACTCCGGCACCCGGAAGGACATCCTGGGCCGCACCCTTCCAACAGGCACGGTTCTCGATCCTGCCACCACGCGATTTGTAGCGAGCGGGGCGGTCGACCCAGTATCGGGCTTAACGAATAGCGGGAGCGATGGCTATGTGCGCGATCCGTTCAGCAGCAAATGCGGGCCTTCGACCGTGACCTATACTCTGGCTGCCTGCTCCGACCTCAACATACTTCCAGCCAATCGCCTGGACCCAAAAGCCATCGCGCTGCTGAACCTTTATCCTGCGCCGAATTCGGGCCTGAATACTTACTCTGCCAGTCCGGCCCTGTTTGAGCACGCCAATCAGTTCGATACCCGCGAAGATTTCAACCCGAATGACCAGAACCAGATATTCGCACGCTTCAGCTGGTCTGACGATCCGCAGTTCATTCCCGGGCCGTTCAAAGGGGTGGCCGATGGCGGCGCCTTCCAGCAGGGCATCCAGACCGCGAAATCGGCCCAGATGGTGGCGGCCTATACCCACGTATTCAGCCCCAACGTCATTAACCAGGCTCGTGCGGGATATGCCCATCTGCACACGACTCGCGCGGGACCGGTTTCAACTCAAATGGGAATTCCTGCGCAATACGGTATTCCGAACATTCCGCAGTTCACCAATAATGGCGGCTTGACCCAGATCGTCATTACCGGCTTGCAGACGCTGGGTAGCAACCAGTACTTGCCTTCAGACGAAGCCACCGCGACGCTGCAGATCACGGATGACTTCACGCGGATTTACGGCAAGCATAGCTTCAAGATGGGCCTCGAGTTCCAGGATGCCAAGTTCTCAACCCTGCAGCCCGTGGCTTCGCACGGCACCTTCCAGTACCAGGGCGTTTACACTGACATACCGACCCAGGGAACTGTGAATGGTATCGCTCAGTTCCTGTTGACTCCCACGGCGGCGCCCGCGACGATTAACGGCAACCCGAATCCCAATGGCTACGGTTACTCTGGTGGCGCGAACAGCTTTACCGCCTCCAACATCAACAAGACCTACGACATGAAGAAGTATCTCGCCCTCTACTTCGAGGACGATTGGAAGTTGACTCCGAAGATGACTTTGAACATGGGCGTTCGCTATGACTACTTCGGCCCGATCAACGAAACGAACGGTGGACAAGCGAACTTTGTGCCCGCTCCGCTGCCAGCTTATGGAATTGGCAATCCGACGTTCATTGTTCCAGCCAGCGGCAAAGATAATCGAACACTGTCGACAAACGCCTCCTGTATTGGAGGCACATGTGCCGGCATGGTCGATTTACTGGCTGCCAATGGCATCACTCTAGATGTGACGAATAAGTACGGCCAGGGACTCCTGAAAGTGCAGAAGGCCCTCTTTGCCCCTCGCATTGGACTCAGCTACCAGATCACGCGCAAGCTGGTTGGGCGCGGCGGATTCGGCACGTTCTATAACTCGTTCGAGAACCAAGGCTACGGACCGAATATCGGCGAAAACTATCCGTTTGTATTCAACTTCGGATACGGCAGCACGTCACCTGGAGGGGTGGCAGCCAGTCCCTCTGACCCTCACGCCGCCGTTGCTTCCCAAGTCGCGCCGGTAAGCTACAACACCGCGTTCCAAGGCTGTCCTACTGCTGGTCCGACTGGCGGGCCATTGCCGGCAGGTGATCCCGGCACGGCAACGATCGAGTCCGGATTCTCCTGCCTTCAGTTCAACCCAAGCGTGGTGAATGCCAAGGGAATCGGATTGCAAGGTCTGCAGTTCAATTATCAGACGCCAACCTCAATCGGCGCGAACTTGTCGTTCCAGTATTCGGTCACAAACTCGCTGGCGTTCACAGCGGCGTATGTGTACACACATGACAATAACCTGCAGCGCGGAATGGGCTACAAAAACGTCACGCAGATTCTGCCTGTCGGCATCAGTACTGGAACGGGATGCCCCTACGGAATCTTTAACGGAGGAATTACTGCCGCCGGGAAATTGAGCTGCGTCCCGTTCCCAGACTTCGGCGGCGGCAGCTACCAGGCGAACATCGGCACCAGTTCGTATCACGGCCTGCAAACCACGCTTCAACAACAATTCTCGAATGGCCTGAACTTCCTGTTCACTTATACCTATTCGAAGTCGATGTCGAATGCCGGTGACCTGCTGAACGGCACCAATGCCGATGCGCTCCGCGCCGTGGCCATCCCGGAGCTGGGTCCAAAGTTCGATTACTCCTTATCCGATTTCGATATCCGCCAGGTGCTCCACTTCAGCGGCGGGTATGAGCTGCCATTCGGGAAGGACAAGATGTTCCTGAACCACGGTGGATTTACCAACACGGTCCTGGGTGGCTGGTCTACCAACTGGATTCTGACGCTGCAGGGCGGGCAGCCGCTCGGCTTTGCCTGCCACACCGGCGTATCCTCTGGCCCGGGTTGCAACGACATCATGGTTGCTGGGCAGAACCCGCAACTCGGGATCAAAACTAAGGTTATTAACGGCGTTAATACGCCCGTCTGGATCGGAAACCCGGCTGCCTTTACGCAAGCGTGCACACTGGGAGGAACGCCAACCGCACTTACCTCAAATGCAGGCTCGTCGCCCAATTGCGTTCAGGTGACCGGCGCAGCCGCGCTGGGATTCAAACGCGACATGATTCCAGGACCGGGATTCCATCGTCTCGATTTCTCGATGTTCAAGAGCTTCAAGTTCAACGAGAGAATGAACCTCACATTCCGCTCGGAGTTCTACAACATCGCCAACCACCCGAACTTCAATCAACCGAATTTCGGCGGCAATGGCGTGGTGGCGATCCCCAATTCTGGCGACTACACAAACGCAAACTTCGGTGCGATTGGATCGACCCGTGGCGCTCCGTACAATCCGCGGCAGATCCAGTTCTCGGCGAAGCTTTACTACTGAGGGCAACGTGAGCCGCTCTCGAGGTTGCGGCTCACGGTACCCAAGTTGATTCGGCTAAGATGAGCGCTCCGGTACGGCACGCTAGCCACATGCCTGCCGGAGCCTTCGTATTCCGCGAAAAATCCCTGAGTACGCTGCGGCTGCGCATGGGCTGAAGAACTGGGTCAGGCCGACGTTATGGATAAATTTCCTCAAAGCGTAAACGTTCCACCAGGCAGCTTCATAGAAGGATATCCAAGCCCTCGCGAAATCTCGCGGCATCTGAGTTTCAGCAGGCGTGACTTCCTGCGCGGAGCGACGGGCGCAGTCCTCGGTTCGGCCCTTACCGGCGCCAGTCCTTTTGTTCATGGTGAAAAAGCGCAGCGGAAACGCAAAGTCATCGTGATCACCTTCGGCGGCGGCGCGCGCGATCAGGAGACGTTCGCGCCTGAAGGGCAGGAGAATATTCCGCACCTTCTGAACGAGCTTGCGCCGCAGTCCAGCTTCTTCACCCATGTAACCAATCAAGGAATCCTGGGACATTACGTGGCGACGGCCAGCCTGACGACCGGGGTCTACGAAACGCTCAATAACTTTGCCGCCGTTCCGCCGGATCATCCGACAGTTTTCGAGTATTTTCGCAAAGACCTGCGGCGGCCCTCATCCGACGCATGGGTGGTTGCGCCCAGCAACGGTTTCAATCGCATTGGCCAGAGCAACAGCCGGTCCTACGGGCCGGGGCTGGGAGCCACGGTCATCCTACCCAAGCATCTGCTGCAAGCAGCGACTTCCGGCTCGGGACTCGACCTGAATCACTTGCTTCTCGACAACTATGAGAACCCGCTGTACACGCCGACGCTCGAAGGTGGAGAGTTCGAGCTGAGGCAGCTGGATCAGATTCTGCGTCTCTCGGTTGATGACTTCATGCAGCACGCGCGCACGCTATCCAGTCCCGATGAGCTCTCGGTCTACATTGCCAAGCGTCTGATGCACCAGGAAGCGCCAAGCCTGCTCTGGATCACGATGCACGACATGGACATCGCGCATTCCGGCGCTTATTCGCTCTATATCGATGGCATTCGCCGCACGGATCGGCTCTGCGCGGAACTCTGGAAGGCCGTCCAGGACGAACCGGAATACAAGGACAACACGACCCTCTTCATTCTTCCTGATTTCGGTCGCGACTCAGACTATGACGCCGGCGGGAATGGATTTCAACACCATCGCACAGGCGACGCCGTCAGCCGCACGACTTGGATGATGGCTCTCGGTAAAGGCGTGCGCGAGGGAGTGATCTACGATCAGCCGATGCAATCCATTGATCTTGTTCCCAGTCTCGGGGCGATCATGGGCTTTTCCCCGGAACTCGCACAGGGCAAGCCGATTAAGGAGTTACTGTAAGCTGCATGCAGCCTTCAGACCTCAAACCGGAAGCGTTTGCCAAGTACCCGCCCGAGGCGCGCAAGATCATTGTTGCGAATCTCGAAGCGGTGCGGCAGCTGCCGCTGAGTTTCGTGCCCAACCTGCTGCTCGAAATAATCGACTACGATTTCAAATTTCCGGCAGAGCGGACCGCGATTGACAAGGAACTCGCGGTCATCAGCTCTCTTTCCAGTGCTGAGCGCGAAGATTGGTTTCGCGGCTTTGCGCACATTACACTCTCGCCAGCGCTCGAACACGTTGATTGGGTCAATCAGCCCTCACGGTTCGGTGAGCAGGAGTCCGCCCATCTCTGGACCACACATCAGCAGGACGCTTTTCGCGAGACTGCGATGGCATATGGCGAACGGTTGCAGGCGGCAACACCACCCAACCCGCCGCCTGTGAAAAGACTCGGCATCGCGATCATCGGACAAGGCGTCGCGTCCTACCATGCACCCCTCTTCCGCAACCTCCGGGCGCACGGAACCTACTTCAGCAAGTTGAGACCGGAAAACGGCCTGCAGCTTCTGCTTGCCGCGGTAGACGCGCGCGCACAAGCCCATCCCGCGCCTTATGGGCACTGGTACATTGATGGAGGTGAAGCGGCCGAACACGGTCCCCGCCTCACAAGCATGTCGTACAAGGCTCTCGATGGCGCGCGCGCGGCGCTGCTGCGAAGCATGCAGGAGAAAATCCAGCGCCCCGGCATGGGGCCTGAAGAGTTGCGCACGCTGCTTGCAGAGATGAGGCCCTCCGATCTCGGCATGGAGAAGGCAGGTGACCCCGTGCTGGATCGCTTTCAACTGAAGGTCCTGACTGAAGGGTCGGGAACCCAGATCTTCAGCACAACTTTTGCTCAGTGGTCGGCGCGTGAAGCGTTGCGGCGAGCGCAGCCTCTTACGCTGCTCGTTCATTTTGCGCCAAGGCAAAGCAAGCGGCCGATGAACGATATGCTCTCGGCTTCTCCAGCTGTGCCCGAGCTTGATTTGGTAGGCTCGCTCGTCGACGCTGATATGGGAGCTTACTACCACTGGATCAACCAGCAGCGCCTGCCGGGCGCTTCGCAATCCGTTTTCCTTGCGTGGTTTGAAGATCATCAGCAGGCGATCGTGGTCTCGCCAGCACTACCTCGCGGCGTGGAATCAGACTCGGCGATCAACCTTGAGAAGCTTCTTGAGCTCGCCTTAGGCTAGCATCGGCAGGCATTGTCAGCCTTTATCACTTTCCAGCCGTCGGGAAGGAAGAAAGTGCGCTGTTCTCGTACTGAATATGGATCTGTGGCCAGCCCGGCCAAATGAAATTGAACCGATCCAGCTTGAGAAGGCTGGAGCGCCGCGAAATGAAAGGTCGGAATGAAACCACTTTCTCGTCGAGACTTGCTCAAATCCTCATTGCTCGCGCCCGCGGCGGTTGCAGCACAACCTTTAAAGCCCATTGGAGCGGTTCTTCCAGCTGCGGCTGAAGCTGCGGGGCCACTTTCCACCAGCGCTTCGTCTGCAGTTGCGGCCAGCGCTGCTGAGCATGATGGCGGCCGTCAGAAACTGCTGCTTGATTTTGGCTGGCGTTTCCATTTCGGACATGCCGCCGACGCGAACAAAGACTTCGGATTCGGCAGTGGCCGCTCGGGGAATTTTCAGAAGACCGGCAATTTTTTGCCTGCAAGCTCGATGGCCTTCGACGACAGTGACTGGAAGCCCATTGACCTGCCGCATGATTGGGCGATTGAATTGCCCTTCGTGAACGATCCGGCCCTCGCCAGTAAAGGCTTTCATCCGCTCGGCCGCAACTATCCGGAGACGAGTGTCGGCTGGTATCGGCGCGTCTTTGAACTTGAGCAAGGGGATGCGGGCAAGCGCATCTCGCTTGAATTCGATGGCGCTTATCGTGAGGCGATGGTTGTCCTCAACGGTTTCTACATCGGCGTGCATAGTGGCGGCTACGATCCATTTCGTTTCGATATCACCGACTTCGCCAATCCGGGCGGCCGCAATGTGTTGCTCGTTCGCGTCGACGCCACCTCCTCCGACGGGTGGTTCTACGAAGGCGCCGGTATCTATCGGCACGTCTGGCTGGTCAAGACCAATCCGGTGCACGTCAAGCAGTGGGGCACTCTGGTTCGCTCTGAACTCAAACCCACTTCGGCTGCTCTCTCGATTCGTACCGAGCTTGTGAATGATTCGCCTGAGGCCAAAGATGCTCGCGTTGTTTCTACCATCCTCGATCCAGACGGAAAAGAAGTGGGCAAATCTGTCACTGCTTCAGCTTCGATCTTCACTGGTGGTGAACAGGCGCTCGAACAGAAAATTACCATCAGTCGTCCTCGACTCTGGTCGCTCGAAGAACGCAATCTTTATTCTCTTGTCACCGAAGTTCGCTCCGGCGGCGATGTGGTTGATCGTTATGTAACCCGTTTCGGCATCCGGTCCATCAAGATGGATCCTTCTCGCGGTCTGCTTCTCAACGACAAGCCCGTAAAGGTGAAGGGCACGTGCAACCACCAGGATCATGCGGGTCTTGGGGTGGCCTTACCGGATTCCGTTCAGTACTTCCGCATCCGTAAGCTTAAGGAAATGGGTTCGAACGGGCTGCGCACTTCGCACAATCCGCCCACGCCGGAACTGCTTAATGCATGCGACGAATTGGGCATGTTGGTGTTCGACGAGACCCGCATGATGTCTTCGAATCCCGAGGGCCTCGCGCAGTTCGAAGATCTCGTTCGCCGTGATCGAAATCATCCCAGCGTCTTTATGTGGTCGATGGGCAATGAAGAGGGTACCGCCAACTCCGAGCGCGGCGTCGGCATTCTGACCGCGATGAAGGCCTTGGCCTATCGTCACGATGGCTCGAGACCTGTTTCCATTGCGCCTACCGGTGCAATCGGCACAGGCGGATTGGCTGTTTGCGACGTGATCGGCTACAACTACCAGGACCCGCAGGCCGCGGCCTTCCATAAAGCTCATCCTGATCGGCCGATGATCGGCACTGAAACTGTAAGCGCTGTCGGCACACGCGGAATTTACATCACCGACCCTGACAAGGGATTTGTCAGTTCCTACGATCCTTACACCACAACGGGCCGCGCTTCAGCTGAAGGCTGGTGGCGTTTTTGCGATGCGCAGGATTGGATGTCCGGCGGTTTCGTCTGGACCGGCTTTGATTATCGCGGTGAGCCCTCGCCGAACGGATGGCCTAACATCAGCTCGCAGTACGGAATCATCGACACCTGCGGCTTTCCCAAGGACACATTCTTCTACTACCAATCCTGGTGGACGCAGAGTCCCGTGCTTCACATCTTCCCTCACTGGAACTGGCCCGGATACGAAGGCAAGAAGATCGCAGTCTGGGTCCACTCCAATATGGACAAAGTCGAACTCTTCCTGAACGGCCAGAGCCTTGGAAGCCAGGAGATGGAGAAGAACCACCATCTGGCCTGGAATGTTGAATACGCACCGGGCACACTCGAAGCGCGCGGCTATAAAGATGGAAAGCTGGCCCTCACCGCACGCCGTGAGACGACGGGCGCTCCGGCGGTGATCGCTCTCTCAGCGGATCGAAAAGAGCTAGCCGCAGACGGCGAAGACGTGACCATGTTCGCAGTGGAAGTTCGCGACGCCAAGGGGCGCATCGTTCCTGTCGCTGGGAATGAGATTGCCTTTAACGTTCGAGGCGCAGGCAAGCTCATCGGAACGGGCAACGGCGACCCTACTGACCAAGGTTTTGACAAAGGATCTTCGCGTAAGGTTTTCGGCGGTCTCTGCATGGCGATCGTGCAATCGACAAAAAGCGCAGGGAACATCACCGTTGAAGCCAGTTCCCCCAGCCTCACGCCTGCGACGCTTTCCATCGATACAAAAGCGGTCACCCTTCGCCCACAGATATCCGTATGGGAGCGTGAGATTCCGCAAGGCGGCGGAGCCAGCGGTCTCTGGCGTCCTGAGGGAGAACCGGGCGCACAGATTCTCACGCTCTTTCAGCAAGGCGACAAATTGACCGGTTCAGCAGAGGGTTTCGGGCTCAGCTGGGCCGGAGGCAATGATTCCGCAGCCTCGATCGAGGAGGGTTTGGCAAGCGGCAATAAGGTTGGTTTCCGAATTGGTGAGATTGAGTATTCGGGCACGATCGATAACGACCGCATTGAGCTCACGCGTTCATTCCGCGCGCCTCGGCGTCCTCTCCCAAATCCAACGGAACTCGCCGATAAAAGTCTGGCAATCGGTCCAGCTCCTGATGGCTCCGATCCGTCGCGCGGCCCCAATGCGCGCCTGCAACCGTCTCAATCACTGGTGTTACGGCGGGTACAGCGCTAGAGAGGTCTGAAGCTGGAAATTGCCTCCAGAATATGCTGGAGGACCTCATGCGGAGTTGCGTCCGCGACGTCGACCCTCAGCCGCGCATGCGCCGCATAGAGCAGCTTGCGCGCGTCGTAGCGAGCTCTCGCAATCGCCTCTTGATGAAGGAGAGGGCGATACGTTGCGCGCTCGGATTGTTCCTGCTCTATACACCGGGCAATCAGTGTCTCAAAAGGCGCATCGAGAAAGATCGTGTAACTGCCTTGGGAACTCGCAAGCACAGCCTGGTTCTCGCTCTTGTCAATAACCGCGCCACCCGGCGCAAGGATGACCTGTAACTGGCGTAGAGCTTCGGCAAACACTTGTGATTCGAGTTGGCGAAAACCAGCTTCCCCGAGATCGGCGAAAAGTTCTTTTGCAGACTTACCCGTGACGCACTCAATGTGCGTGTCGAGATCGAGAAACGTCCAGCCGATACGTTCTGCAAGGAGACGTCCAACCGTTGATTTACCTGCACCCATGAAACCTGTCAGGATCACGCGTTCTAGATTCATTTGAACGATCGAAGAAGACATTTTGCGGAACAGGATTCGCACATCGTGGAGTCATTGATGAGTGTAGCGTAACGACGGAATCTCTGTCTGGCAGAGAGTTCAGCGCAGCAATTAGTCTCTCTTGCTGACCGACGTTATGCGAATAGGTCGGGTCCGGGCTTCCAGGTACCGTCTGCGCTTCCATAACGGCTGGCAACCACGACGGTGTAGCCGTCGGGGTCGCGCATCCAGCACTCCCAGTGGTTGGGGCCGCCGTCGCCATCGGGCGGATTGCGATGACGGGAAAGCACGATCTCCACATCCATCTCGGCGGCGCGCTGCATGATCGCATCAAAGTCCTCTACCTCGAACCAGAGCAGCACGCCATTGCCATAGGGCCTGTCAGCGTGATTGCCGATGGGGCCATGATGGTGCTCAACTTCAAAACTGTGCAACTGTAGGACAAGCCGGCCGTTCTTTACCAGCTGCTCATAGTGCTTGCCGCCGTGAGCTCCGCGACAGCCGAGCAGACGCTGATACCACTGGCTGCTGGCTTCGACATCCGTGACACAAATGAGAGGTTGCGCGAGCATGGCTGCTAGCTTAACAGAACGCCAGCCGTGAAGAGAAAATCGAGCGAGCTTCACGCGCAGCAGACTAGCTGCAGCCCAGAATGACCCAGAGAGAAGCAGGGCTACGCATGATCGATCCGCCGTGCCATTCAACTGGACGCGCCAACTGCATGGAGGCAAAACGCGCCAGCAGTGGAAGCGTCATGGTGATTGCCGCCGTGCGGATAAGGTTTGCGGCCACGCAGGCATGCCCGCCCGCTCCAAAGGCAAAATGACCAGGGTCACGGCGAGCGCAGTCGAGTTTCTCGGGTTCGGAAAAGCGCGCAGAGTCGTGACCGGCAGCGAATGTGCGCAGCAGAACCTGATCGCCTTTGCGAATGGACGCACCATTGAGTTCGATATCTTCCGTTGCAGTGCGGGTGAGGAGGCGGACGACACCGGCATAACGCAGGAGTTCCTCGATTGCCTGATGAATTGATAGCTGCGAATCGCGCAAGAGACGCCGCTGATCAGGAAATCGAATGAGCGCGTACCATGCAGTGCTGACAATACGTAGGAGAGTTTGTGAAAGGCCGACAAACCCTGGATCGCGCAGAGCCTCGGGGCCTGCGTTGAAATAAGTGCGGAGGGTTGCGTTGGCGGCCTTCGCGGGCCCGCGCAGATGGGGATTCTCTGGATCGGCCGTTGACGCTGAGACGATCTGCGCAAGCTCTTCAAGATTGTCCGCATCATTCTGTTCGAGACCCGTAACCATGGCGGCGAAGCGGAGGCAAAGCGGACGCGCATAGTCTGCGATTAAGTCGACCGGTTCTGCAATGGGTAATTGCCGGCAGAGATCCTCGGCATCGATTCTGAGCTTCTCACGCCATGCCCGGACATGGTTCGGACAAAGCGCGCTGCGGACTTCCTCCCGCATCGTGAGGCGGGCACTTTCTTCCGATTCCATAAAAACATCTGCGAGATCGCGACGGCCAGGGATCAGGCTGGGAGCATGAAATGCGGCAACAAGATCTTCGTGGCGGCTGAGCACCCACGCCTGCAGAGCGGAATCAAAATACGCGGCTTCGACTTCGGGTGGATCGGCGGAGTCGAGCCGGTCCCGTGTCCAGGCAGGCCGCAACAGGTCCTCCCGTTGGGCAGTCAATGTGTTGGACTCAGGATATGTGCTCATACGAATTTGCGGCTGTGTAATTCAGCGAGCAGACGCACCGCTGGCAAGTGGGATTTTCCGCAACGCTCAGCGTGCTGCGAAACCGTTGTGCATTGTCGGAGTTGATGGCATCTTCGAGAGAATGCGAGATGGTGCTTCCAACGCTACGGTGAAAAAAACAGGGCCGTACGCTGCCATCGACCTCGACGACCGCAGAGACCCAGGGCGCATTACACGTGGGCGACTCGGGCGGAATATCTCCCAGGTGTTCGCGAAAACGGCGGACGATTCGGCGTAATTTCGAGGGTGACTCGACGATATATTTTCGTTCGATGTCATCTCGATACACCTCGATCAGTAGATTGACCTCCTTTTCGAGTGCCTCCACCTCGGATCGAGTCAGCGCAATCTGATTCTGCCGTTCAACCGGCCATACAAGCTCGCGGTTAAACGCGGTGGAGGAGAGATCCGCGGCCAGGAAGGAGATGGAGTCGAGGCCAAGGCGCTTCGCAGCCTCTACCGTCTGGCGCAGGCAAGTGAAATTGGCGCGCTGCACCGTGCTGCGGGCACGAATTGGCAGCCGTGGCGAAAGTGCCCGAATGGTGGAAATTCCGCTTCGAATCAGGCCGAAGGCATGCCGGACGTTCCGGATGTGATTGTGCACGTCCTCCGGGCCATCGAGCGAGACGATCACTTCATCCACGTAGCGGGCTACGGCTTCTGCACGCTGCGCAAGCAGAAGGCCGGTCGTGAGCAGCGTAAGTTTCACATCGCAACTTTTGAGAAACGCACACAGAGCATCGAAGTTGGAATGAAGCAAGGGCTCACCGCCTGTGAGTACCACTTCTCTTACGCGCAGAGCCACAATCGATTCGCGATATTGAACGAGGCAAGCAAGGTCCAGTTGTTTTCCTGGCGACCGTTTCCAGATGTCGCACATGATGCAGCGGCAGTTGCAGTTTTCATGGATATTCAGAAGGAGGATTGGGAGCTCAGTCAGTTTGTGCGACACTGCATGGTCAACGTTCTGGCCAGCCACTCCAATCGGCATCGGACTTTGCCTGCGAGTATCTGCCAAGCTTGGGTGCGTCCTCAGGGTGCTTATAGACTGTCTCATCTAAAGCTCCGTGCGTGCGACTGGAAGCCCGCCAACGCGAACGTTACCTGCGCCCAGGACGTCCTCTGCTGATTGCAACATCCTGTGTACAGGACCACGTAGCCATCGTGATTGGCCGTCAAAGTTGATCGCAGTGAGACCCCTTCTTGCCCGCGAGGGTAGGCGCTGCAGGATCTCTTTGGATGCGAGCCGCACGTGTCCGCCGACAATGACCAGTTCTACGTCGCGCCAGGTTAGTGTAGTCAGAATCTCTGCGGGACCTCCAGGCCGATGACGAATCGCAACGAGGTCAGCGGTCGCGCCGACACGCAGAGATCCTTCACCCCGACGCAAGCGTAAAATGCGCGCGCTCTGCCTGGTCACCATCTCATAGAGCCGCTCTGCTGGAAGGTCACACGCATGATAAGCGAAACGCAGTTCATCTAAGAGGTCGCCAGCGGCGGTCAGAGGAGAGTCGCTGCCCAATGCGAGCCGATCAATCGATTGCAAGCGCTCGCGAGAGTGGGTCTTCTGAAATAGAAAATCATTCGATGAAGGGCAGATTACCAGTGCTGCGCCGCGATGATTGAGTAGCATCGCGCCTGCCTCTTCCAGCGCTAGACCGTGTATCAGAATGGTGCGGCTATCGAGCGCGCTCATTGCGTCCAGTGCGGTCAGCTCTTCGAGAGCTTCCTGGTCGATACCTTCACAGGCGTGGATAAGAAAAGGCTCGCTGGCCGAGGTTCTTTGCAGCGCTGCTGGAATGTCACCTCCGAACGCGACAGAGTGCCCCCATCCATATTCCTGAAGCACACGAACGGGAAAGTGCTTGGATCGCAACGATGGATGCAGCGGGTTGTGATGACAGACGGTCGTGACCCCGGAGAGAAGATTGCGCACGCCACCCCACCAGAGTCGTACCGCTTTGGGTACTTGCTTGTGCAGAGCAATCGTCTCAGCCTCTCTCGTCTGGATATCCTTGGCCCATTCTGTCGCGTTGGCATAAGGACCAGACCCTAGCCGCGGAAAAAGAGCGAACTCAAGATGGTCGTGCGCATTCACAAACCCTGGTAGCAGAAGATAGCCGCGCAGGTCGAGGCAATCAGTTTCACCACGTGCAGAACAGGCCGTCAAAGATGCTTGGTCTAGCATGGACGAGATGGCTCCGTCCTGAATAGCGACGGGTGTAGTAATTTGTTCACTCGGGCCTAATGCGCAATGTGCGCCATGCAATGCGAATATGCGTGCCGTATCGCGCCGCGATGCCGATCGGCGGAAGTGAAGCAGATAGATCGGCGGCATGCCTTCGGCTTGGCTCCATGCGGCGCTCTTTCCATATCGAAGGAATAGATCGCGCTCGGGTCTTCCAAAATGCGGCTCGAGACATGCTGCGAGCGAGAAACCGTTCAAAACAAATGCGTCGACAACCTCGGCGATAGGACGATTTTCAGATCTCATCTGATACGTCTGTCCAGCACTCGAAAAGCCGCGGTTCCAGCCAAGTACTGCAGCCGTATCGGGATGCATGTCAGAGACGAAAAGATCACCGTCGGTCCGAATCACGCGCGCCAATTCGGACGCGCATTGGTCTATGTCTGCCACATAGCTGAACACGAACGAGGCAAGGCCAAGATCGGTTGATTCAGCCTCTATCGGAATCGATGGAAGCTCTGCACGGATCAGGCGTGCATTGGCCAAGTGCTTGCTCTTTGCGACTTCGAGCATCGCTTTCGAATTGTCTAGCCCGTAGAGAGAAGCGGCACCGGTGCTCGAAAAATAAGTCAGCCATCGGCCGGTGCCGCAGCCAACGTCCGCTACGTGTTTGCCTGTGCAATCGGGCAGAATACGGGAGAGGAAGCGCTCCTCAAGAGAAAGGAGTGGGTTTTTCTGCTCGTCATACACAGCCGCCCAGGCTGCGAACGCGCGAGTGTTCGTTTCGGTGCTCAATTGAGCAGTGGCATTCACAAGCTCTCCCGCTTCGGCTTTCGCAAATTGATAAAGCTGTGCGCCCATTCAAGCTCAATGGGAAAGGCGTAAATCCGTAAGGCATATCGCCATGCGCTCAATGCCTTCAGAAGAAGACGGCTCCAGCGAGGCGCGCGGATGTCCTGCACAGTTGGCCATCGGGAGCCAACGACTAATTCAAAATTGTCAATGAGCTTCTTGGTCTTCTTTCTCAACCACGGAGCGCTAGTGTCGATCCGTAGAGTAAAGTCCAGCCACCGTTTCGTTGCCCATTCTGCCGGAGAATCGGGAAATGCGATCTTTCCATCCACGTCGCCGTACATCGAACCGCGTTGCGGAGTCGGTGTATAGTGCTGGACGATGATCTCTGAATCGGGATTGATCCTTTTGATCGTGCGGATGAAACCCAGAGTTTCGCGTGTATCTCGCTCGGGGTCCTTAGGATTACCTACGACGAACGAGAATTCAGGAATAATGCCGAACTGGCGTGTCCGGCGGGCCATAGTAAGTGTTTGGTCAGTCGTGATGCCTTTTTGCATCTCCTTGAGCGCCCAGTCCGAGCCGGATTCGGCGCCAAAAAAAATCATGGCGCATCCAGCTTTGGCGATGGCAGCCATGGTTTCGTCAGAATAACGCGACATGATATCGACGCGTCCCTCGCACCACCAGCGCAGTTTGAGCGGAGTCATGAGCTCGCACAGACGTTTCGCATGGTCTTCTCGGAGGAAGAAATTCATATCATAGAACTGCACGGAGTCAGCGCCGTAGCGGTCGACGAGATGTTTGAGAATTGCCACCGTGCGCTCGGGCGATTCCATCTTCTCATCGCGCCCATACGCAGCATGAACGCCACAAAACGTGCAGTTAAAAGGGCAGCCGATGCTGGCGTGATGCACTGCGGTGCGCTTACCGAAAAACGAGGGTCGCAGGTAATGCTCGACAGGAATGCGGTGAAAAGGAGACCAAGGGAAACTGTCGGGGCCTTTCATCGGGCGTTCCGGATTGTTGCGATGCAGACCGAAGACGTCCTTATAGGAGAGCCCGCGAATCGAATCAAGATTGCGCTTGCCGCGCAGAGCATCGATGAGTTCGAGCAGGGTATCTTCGCCCTGACCACGTACAACGAAGTCTACGTATTTCGCATTGAGCGCCGCCTCTGGATAAATCGAAGGGAAATAGCCGCCCCACACGATCTTCACATGCGGTCGGAGCCGGCGAATCTCGCGCGAAGCCTCCATGGCGGCGACCATCTGCGGGCCAGGCATGGCGGAGACGCCGAGCAGTTCTACCGGATGCGCATCAATCAGGCGCAGCAAGGCCTCCACCGGCTGCTCCTCAAGATTCCCGTCGACAATCTCGTACTCTTCACGGCCGTCGAGAACGGCGGCAAGGGCCAAAACGGCCAGCGGCAACCGACGGTTGCGAGGCCGTGTCGCACGCGGATGAAAGAGGAGGATCATGCGGACTTCCCAGCAGTGCTGGCTTTACATCGCGCGGGTTCGTGGCGGCTGTGAATGGTGTTCAGCATGGACAAACCTTCTCGAAGTGCAACAGCACGTGATCACCAACGAGGCGGGTGCCTGGCCATGTTCTGATAACTTCATCAATGGCGCTCATTCCGCGAAGCAGGCGCGGGTGATTGACGATCCACCTCTCGAGATACGAAGGCGGAACGGTGATGCCGACACCTTCGACTGCAATCAACCGGAACTCTGGTGCAAAAGCGTGGCGCAGTTCGGTAAGAGTTCGGTAATAGACCGGGAATGCAAAATCGCCGACACGAGCTACAGAAGTCCCACTACACCGGCGCAATGCCTTGCGCGGATTGCCGCGCAACAAGTAATGAGCAATCTCCCACAAGCAGTAGCGGGTGAGAAAGCAGAGCAGAAGCGGCGCTCCCGGCTTCAGACAGCGAGCAGCCTGCGTCACGAAAGTTCTTAGATCACGCACACAGTTGAGCCCAGCAAAATTCGATAAGAGGCCATCGTAGAAGCAAGACTCTGGCAGTTTGTGCAGATCTTCTGTCGGTAAGGTAAGAAATTTGGCATTCGTTTGCGACTTTGCGGTTGCTGCTCGCCGGCGGGCCATCTCGATCATGCGAGGCGAAGCATCGCAAGCAGTAACACGCAAACCGGCGTTCGTCATGAACAGCGCATCGATTCCAGTGCCGCAGTTCAGCTCCAGAATGTGTTCCCCTGGTTGAAACACCGATAACAAGCGATTCCAGACGACATCGCGCTGTGACTTGCCGATCGCCGAAAAGGTGAAGCTCGCGTCGTAGTCCGCTGCGAGCTGGTCAAATGCCAGCGCAGCCGGAGCGGCCGTCTCGACAAACGCCGTCACTGTTCCACCTCAGCGTATGTCGTTTGAAGTGCTTCGCGCTCGCACAGGATGTTTTGGCGCAGCAGCGACTCCTGTCCTGACTCTGTGGTTTGCGTGTCCCTCGCCGCTCCGTCCAGCAGGCGCGCCAACGCAACTTCGTTGCGCAGTAGCTTATCGGCATGTGCATAGAAGTTGCGCGAATGTCGTCCGCGAATCTTCAATTCCCGGTCGGACGTCTTGTTCCACGGAGCAATCTGGACGACGCGAGACGCGATCCGATTGTAGTAGGGCGTCCCCTTGATGGGGTACGAAACTGTCGTCAGGAAAACATCGGGTTTGGAGGTCCTGACATGCTGAATCGTGGCCTCGATATCTTCGAGATCCTCGCCTTCATATCCCCACATCAGAAACATACCGCTTTGAATACCGCGCTCGCGGCACATCGCGACAGCGGTCTGCACCTGTTCCACTTTTACTCCACGATCCATCGCGTCGAGAATGCGCTGCGAGCCGCTCTCAGAACCAATCCACATGCGGAAACAACCGAGCTCTGCTAGAAGGTCCATCATCTCGGGAGTCAAGCGATCGGCTCGCGAAATGCATTCGAACGGGATACGGAGTCCTCGCTGCCGCATCTCTGCAGCATATGCACGTAACCATGGATGATTGATCGTGAACACATCATCTGAGATCCACATCATATCGGGGCGATACTCGCCGAGCAACCACTCAACTTCGTCCACCACTTTCAGAGGATCGCGACGGCGATGGGATTGCCCGAATACCTGGTGGCTGCACCAGTTGCAGCGGAACGGGCATCCACGAGCGGTAATAAAGTTGACAGAGCCGCTGCCATGATGAGTCCGCCACGTCTCCACGTACCGATGGATATTGACGGCGCTTCGAGCGGGCCACGGTTGCATGTCGAGGTTCTCAATCTGTTTCCGAGGCGGGTTCTGGCGGAAGGCCCGGTCGGAATCGAGAAAGGACAAGCCATCGATCTTGGAAAAGTCAGAATCGTTGCTGCGCAGCGCGGTGAGCAGTTCCTCCATAGTGAGCTCGCCTTCGCCCGAAACAACGAAACGCGCGCCTGCCTGCAAATACTCCTGCGCGTAGGCGCCCGGTTCCGGACCGCCGACAACCGTGATCCATCCAGCCTCCCGTGCGACCGAAAGAATCTCAATCACGTTACTGCGAGTCATCAGGTTGGCATACACTCCAAGCACAGATGGCTTTTCCGTGCGCAGATGACGAAACAGCTCCTCGCGGCTGGAAAAAGTTGTGTCAAAGACTTCCACATCGAAGCCTCGATTACGCAGATGCGAGCAGAGATAAAGGATGCCGAGCGGCGCGTACGGCTTCATGATCTGCTGCTCTTTGGGATCTTCAAAGAGGAAGTAGCCGTGGGTGAGGAGCAGATCCGGCATCTATACCCCCAAAGCGCCCGAGAGCTGGTGAACAGGGATGAACTCCGTTTTGCCAGGACCTTCAGGCAAAGAGGTTTCATTCGGCATCAGAGCGGAAGGATTCTTGCTGACGGGCTCCAGAGCCATCACCTTCTGCCATAACTCATTGACCATCGTCGCGGATGCTTCCAGGTGCTTTCTGTCAGTGGACCAGGAGTCCACCTCTGCGTGCAGCGCGTCACGCACCGCGCGATAAAACTCGCTGGTGTATGCGCCATGGAACATGATGCACAGATCATCGCTGTCAGACCAGTTGCGTTTGCTCCCCAATTGCGCTTGCACACGTTCATAGAAGACTGTGCCGGGCAGTGGATACGAAAATGAGATCCCAATGTCGTCCGGGCGTGTGTTGCGGACGAGCTGAATTGTCTCCTGCAGCTCGCGCCAGCCTTCGCCGGGATAGCCGAATTGCAGGAAGAAACACGCGCGGATGCCTGCTCGGCGCAGCGTCTGGCGCGCGGAATATACGTCAGAGAGCAGCAATCCCTTATCCATGGCACGGAGGATTTTCTGCGATCCGGACTCCACTCCCATCCATACTTCTGAGCATCCGGCTGATTGCAACGCCTCTACCGTCTCTTCGATCATCAGATCCGCCCGCGACTGGATCTTGAACGGAATGACGGCGTCTCTTCGTGTGACTTCCACCGCGAATTCCTTGACCCAGTGGCGATTCAGAGCGAAAACATCATCGCTGAACCAGATGTGTTCGGCCCGTGCTTCAGTTTTGAGTTGCAGCATCTCCTCAGCAACGGCAGAAGCTGCTCGAAGATGAAACTTGTTTCCGGAGATCGGCTTGGCGCACCAGTTACAGTGATATGGACAGCCGCGGCTCGCGACCATATTGACGGAGAAGTACCCATGCGCCTGCTGCCATGCTTTGCGGTACTGCTGGAAATCCGTAAGATCTCTGGGCGGTTGGGGAAGAAGAGTCCAATCGGGATTCTTTGCAAGCTGCCGCGCGCTGATTTCGTAGCCGTCATGCAATCCTCGGCTGATCAGGCCATCCATCTGCTCCGGCTTTGCGCCGCGGCTGAGGGCGCGGCAGAGTGTCACGAGTGACTCCTCTGCCTCGCCGCGAAGGATGTAGTCGATTCCGCGGCTGAGGAACAGATCGGGATGATCGCTCGCGTCAGAACCATGAGCGATGATTGGGACATCGTTCTGCTTTGCGATAGCTGCGATGTGCCATGCCACATCGCGCATGCGCGTCAGACACATCTTGGAAAGAAAATTGAAATCATCCTCGTAAATCGCCAGAATGCGCGGATGATGCTGAGCGAAGAAGCCCGCGAATTCCTTCTCTGGATCACGCAGCATCGTGTCGAAGAGGGCTACGGAAAAACCTGCAGCACGCAAGGCGGCCGCGGCAAAAAGAGTCCCCAGGGGCCGATACGGCTGCATCTTCCGGACCTGTTTCGGGTCGTACGGGAGGTGGTATGCATGCGTGAGCAGAATATCTACCAAGAATCACCTCTAAGCTTCCGCCGATCGCGCCCGATGCAACGGATCGCGATTCAGCCTTCGCAGCACACCTAGCAAGCGGCTTCTGCCGGCGTTCTCGCCAGGCGCTTTGCATCCACTGCCGGCTTCATTGCCGTGTGATCTTTCAACTTGTTGTTCAGCCATAGTTCTACCGGGGCTTTGTACATATCGTGATCAAGCCGCCAGCGCGCCGGAAGGGAGATGCATTTCTGAACAAGCTTTGTGATGTTGCCGCGCCGGTCGGCTCCAATCGGAATGCGGTCGAAGGCAATCCGGAGATAGTCGCGCGTGACTTGCAGGCGGTTGTGCTCTTTTCCGTTAAGCCAGGGAAGCTTCGTGTAGCGCGGAAAATAGTCAGCCCATGCCTCGAGTGACTTCGGTACTTCAATTCCCAACTCCTCGACCTTCGAAAAGATGGGCGAGCCGGGATACGGAGTAAAGATATTCGTCCAGAATTCGGCGCCAGGGAACCGCCGACAGACGCTCATCATAAAATCGATGGTCTCTCGGCGCTCTTTGCGCCCTTCGCCCGGAAAGGCAAAGATGATGTTGAAGGAGGGCCGGATTCCTGCTTCAAGACAGCGAGCGGCGCTCTCGTAGATGGAATCGAAATCCTGCCAGTCCTTGTGCATCGCCTTAAGAACAGCAGGAGAGCCGGAATCGACGCCCTGGCAGATCTGGTGAAGCCCTGCGCGCCGTAGTAGTCGCAGATCTTCCGGCGTCAATCGCGCGACAACATTGCTGGTGGCCTGAATGCTCCACACGAAATGGGAGTTCTCGCGCACCAATCCTTCAGCGATACCGCGTGCGCGATCCATGTCGACAAGGAAGTTGTCGTCAACCACCCAGATCATTTCGAGTGCATACCGGCGACTCAGATCTACGGTCTCTTCGACAAACTGCTCCGGCCCCAACGCATTCCATTTGCGGCCATACACACCGGAATTTGTGCAGTAGGCGCAGTTGAAAGGACAGGCAAGGCTCGAAGTATACATCGCCCATCGCCGTCCACATTTGCGCTCATACGCGTCGAAATCTGCAAGATGATAAGCCTTTGGAGGCATCTCCACCAGCGGACGCAGCGGACGCTCCGGCGCCATGACCAATTTTCCATCACGCTTGAAGCCGATTCCTGCGACGAAGTCGGGAGCGGAGCCGGCGCGGAGATGCTGTACGAGTTCGAGAAAGCTGTCTTCGCCCTGACCGCGCACAATGTAGTCGATATAAGGAGCCTCAAGCGTTTGCTTCGGAAGCAGGGAAGGGTGCCATCCGCCCAGCACGATCGGAAATTCGGGATTCCAAGCTTTAACGGCCCTGGCGATCTCTACTGTCTCACGGATCATCGGACCGGTGACGAGCGATATCCCCAGGCATAGCGCATCTTGAATTTCGGTAAGGACGCGTTCTTTGAAGTTCGGGGTGATCGTTGAGTCGATGATCACAATCTCAAAACCAGCCCGGAGCAGCGGCGTCGCAACGGCGAGAATGCCAAGCGGCGCCGTCGCTTCTGAACTCGCAAACGAAGGGAAGAAAAAGACGATCTTATTCGATGTGCGCATGCCGCAACCCATTGATAGGGCCGAGAATATCGGGAAAATGGCGTGAAGTTGTCATTAGAATGTCAGGGAAAGTTGATCTGCTTGTTGTAGATTTCGCCAGCGAGCCTCTGAAATCAGCCCAAAATCTCTATGTCAACAATGCAAAGACAATGAGGAAACCTGCTGATGACAATCGTAAGTAGATATCCAGCAATGATGAGGAGGCAGGAATCGCGCCGGGGTAACCTCAGGGGCGAATTTGCAGATCGCGTGAAAGGACATCTCTCTCGTATGCCCACGGCAGATCTGAGGCACGTTGCAACAATCAACTTCCCAACACGTTGGGCGCAGTTCCGTTTGCTCGCTTTTGAAGGCTCCTACGCGCGCGCGGGAGGCGAGTGCAGTAAACAGACAGCCCTGGCCTTGATCGCCGGTTCCATTCACGACAAGCCTCCGTTGGTCCGCATCCATTCTCAATGCCTCACCGGAGATGTTTTTCATTCTTTGAGGTGTGATTGCCACGATCAGCTGCACTTGGCGCTGCAGACGATCGCCGAAAGTAGCTCAGGTCTCCTGATCTACGAGCAGCAGGAAGGTCGGGGGATAGGTCTCATCGAAAAGATCAAGGCGTATGCGTTGCAGGATCAAGGCTTCGACACGGTCGAGGCGAATCTGCAATTGGGGCACGACGTCGACCTGCGTGACTACCGGCTGGCGGCGGATATCCTACATTGGCTCAAGGTTCCCACTGTCCGGCTGATGACGAATAATCCCGACAAGATTGCGGCTCTGCGTTCATCCGGCATCGAAATCACCGAACGCCTCAGCGCGGACGTACCGGTGGACTCGCGAAGTGAGCGATACATTCACACGAAGCGTGAGAAACTCGGACATCTCTTCGGGGTGCTATCGACACATCCGAACGAGGCTCCGCTTCGATTATGACCGCGCCGATTGGCTCGCCGTTGGGTGGTCGCTTCGATCATAGCTCTGTTCAACGAGTGTCGAAGCTTCTCGCATGGTGGCGCCGCCTACCCCGGCGCCTGAAATCTTATGGCTGTGCCAGCCGCTTTCACTCGTTTCCTTCAACTCAAACCTTGCTTCCTGGTCTTGGATGATCCCGGAAATATTCGCCGCCGGGCCTCTGTTGCTAATAAAGAAAAGTCGCTTTCTTGTGATCCGGCTGACGCCGTGCATGCATTGACGCGTTGCGGCAGACGACAATGTCGCCATGCCATGCGAGGTGTAGGTGAGATCGGCGCAGTCCGGAGGTAACTGAGACAGCGCAGCACGAGGAACCAAGACAATATCCGCTTTACTGAGTGACTCTCTACTAAGAGCGCCTTCCCGATAGAGCAAAACATTCAGATGCGGAAAAGCCTTCATCAAGTAATAGGCCGCCAGCGCAAGATACTCTGGAATGTCGATATCAATGTATCGTGTACCCGGTCGGTCGCGCAGCAAATAGTAGGCAATTCCTCCAAAACCGCCCCCAATTTCGACCACCGTCGCATCATCGCGATCAAGTTGTTCCATGACTCTCTGCGCACAGTAGTGCGCGTACTCTGCCCCGACGCTTACATGGATACCCTCGATAACAACGCCAAAGGGATTTCCGATGCCAGGTCCTCGCAGCGCCTGGAGTGGATATCTTCCGCGAGTAATCTCCTTCCAATAGTCCAGGCGGTATAAAACGTGACTCAAATAGAAATGACGATAGAGGTCGCTAATGTTTCCAGAAAAGTAGGCCTTCGCCAAACCTCCGGGAGCACCGAGAAGACCTGACGAGCATGCGTCTCGATAAAAGTTCCCATACATCTGTGCGAGCGCCGGCAAATCCCGGGCAAGCAGTGCTTGGCGAACTCGAGAGAGTCTTGGGTCGGAACTCCCACTGCTCCAATCCGTGGTTGGCGCACCTTGCGCTTTCGTCAGCTCCTGAACTGCCGCACAATACGCATCGCAGATTCTGGCCAATATCGACTTGTCGTCGTTCCTCGTATCAAGTCGCGATAGAAAACCTATGCTCACATGTTCTAGATTGTAGCGATTGTCTCTGCGGAACCTGCGACGTCCATGATAAGCAAAGCTCGCGATATGCAGGTGTGCCGAGATCTTCGACTGCAGGGCTCTTGCAGCACGCAGGGGATGCAGAAGATGTCGAGCTGTCATGAAGTTGAAGATCCTCCGCAAGGCCGGCGATAGCCCGAATATCAGAACAAAAGTCAAGAAAAAGAGAGGGACGAACTCGCCTCGCCTCCCTCGCCGGCCGCTAAGAAGAGATTGCTGTCGCGCTCATATTGGCGGTCGTAGAGATTGCGATATCGTCCGTGAAGCCTATAAAGGGATTCATGTGTACCGCGCTCAATGATACGTCCTTCCTCCACCACCAGAATCTGATGTGCGCGCCGAATCGTAGAGAGACGATGCGCGATGACAAAGGTCGTGCGGTCTTGCATTAAGAAGGACAGACCGCTCTGGATCAGAGCTTCAGACTCGGAATCAAGCGAACTGGTGGCCTCATCGAGAATCAGAATGCGTGGGTCGGCAAGAATGGCTCGTGCGATGGAAAGCCGCTGGCGTTGTCCTCCTGACAGCTTCACGCCGCGCTCTCCGATGAGTGTGTCGTATCCATCGGGCAGTCTCTCTGCAAACTCATCGACGCGGGCAATCCGGCAGGCATCCATCCATTGCCGCCCGGTGGCGTGCGGCCGACTAAAGAGCACATTCTCTCGGATACTTCCTTCGAAGAGAAATGGCTCCTGCAAGACCATGCCCAATTGTGAGCGATAGCTGCCCCGTTGAATATCCCTGATATCTCTTTGATCAACGAGAACTCGCCCGGCTGTTGCGTGGTGGAAGCCGCAGACAAGAGAAATGATCGTCGATTTGCCCGATCCCGATGAGCCCACCAGTGCAGTGACGGATCCAGCTTCCGTGCGCAAATTGATGTTGTGCAGCACCGGAACGCCGGGAATGTAAGAAAAAGAGACTTCCTCAAACATAATCTCGCCGCGAATAGGACCAATGGCGCTTGTTGAACGACCGCCGTCTTCTTCCGGCGCATGATTCAGAAGCTCCGCGGTTCGCTCAAGCCCTGCCAGAGCCTCCGTGACGCGAGTCCCAACGCTAACTAGAAGTGCGACCGGAGCAATCATAAATGCCAAGAGCATGTTGAACTCGACGTAGTCGCCCACATCGAGACGCCCCATCTGTACCTCATGCGCGCCCAGCGCCATGATGAGCACGCCGACGAGCCCAATGGCAATAATGGAGCCAAGTGACATGTAGGATTGCACAGTGATGGAGCGGGAAAAGCTCTGCAGTAAGCGTCTGACGCCAGTGGCGAACACCGCCTCTTCATATTGTTCGGCATGGTAGCCCTTCACCACCCGGATGCCGCCGAGCGACTCGACAAGGCGAGCAGTCGTCTCGGCGGCAATCTGTGATCGCTCACGAAAGATGGGTCGCGTCAGGCCAAACGCATTTTTCAGAAACAGAGAAAAGCCAATCAGAATGAGAGCTGTTAGGGCAGTCATCGTGGCGCTGATGCGCAACAGGATTCCAAGGCCGATGAGGGAAGCAAGGATGCCACCGCACAGATCTATAAATCCGGCGCCGACTAAATTGCCCACCCCTTCTACGTCATTCATGAGGCGCGTCGCCAGCTCACCGGCACGAGTCGAGTCGAAAAATGAGATCGGAAGATGCAGAACATGTTTCTGCACTCGCATGCGTAGATCCGCGATCATTCGCTGTCCAGAAAGAGCGAGCCATTGATTAAGGAAAAACGTCGTGACACCCTGAAAGATTGTTGCAAGAGCAACTGCACCCAATATCGGTGGGAGGCGATCAAACCTGCGCAGATACAGCACATCGTTGATCAGGTAGCGCGATGCAATCGGCAGAGCGTAACTGGAGATGCGATTCGCAATCATGACTAGGAAGCTACCCGCAAGAGTCAGCCGCAGGGGCTCAACGAGCGACCACAGCAGCGACATCGCCTTTTTGATTTGCGCCGATTTGCCGGGGAGTGTCTTAGCGCCAGTAAACAAAGAAGGAGGTCCCGCAATTTGCGCGGCGTGATCGCCTCGCTCCTCATCTCCGCGAGAAGAGGGAAGTACCGGCACAGCATCGCGCTCCGTGCCAGATTTCAATGTGCTTGCGCGATGCATGGGCCTTTCGGTTCCTTTCCGCCCGGAGCGCTGATGTTTCATTCAGGGCGCTTCACAACCACGCTGCCTCCTACGCGTGCTTATTTACCCTGTCCTGATCGATCGAGAGCCTAAGCTTTTCCCTGTCGTGCCGTAGTCTCCAATGTTGGTAGAATCCATGGATCGCATGTGCTTGAGGCACGTCAAATCGCAGTTCGTCGGAAAGAATGCGGGCGATAAAGAGCGTGTGGCTTCCCAGCTTATGAATCTGTTCGACACAGAGTTCGCGCACTCGTCCCGCTGCCGCCGGCACAGGAATTCTTAGGGTTGATGATTCGCTTAAGGGGAAGGGAAGCTGACCCCAATCGATAGATTCTTTCTTGTGGTTAGCGGCGAGCTGAAATGCCGTGGAGCAGAGCGACAGTGGGATGTTGCTTAGCGCGAGGCGGCCCAACCGCTCAATAAAATGAGCCGGCCGTCGCGAATCTTTGAGTGCAAACGCAAAATGGCTATCGCTCAGCTCGCCCATGAGGTTCATGGGAAAGATATTCCCTCCTGAATCGCCCTGGATACTTCCCAGCGCGATCGGATGCGGGCGGATAAAAGCGACGTAGGACGCACGGATCTCGCGCGAGGACATTTTTACATCGAATGATTTGAGGTTTCGCCAATTCGAGTACGCGGCGGGCAAATAGTGTGCCCATAATCGGAAAGTTGGCAGGCAGTAATTGCGCGATCCGAGTACGCGAAATAAAACTAACTCTGATTCATAAATGGGAATGTGCTTTACTGGCGCAAGGCGAAGCTCGCCCAGCCGATGCGCGTCACCGCTAGATTCAGAGAATCTCAGAACAGCGTCTCTTGTTTGCAATGTCGCGCCGCTGTCGAGATGAATTCCCAGGAGAAAGGGTGCGCAACATGCGATTGTGTGCCTGCGCGTTACATCGAGAGAGGTTCCGAATGCTTCCAGTGTCACTCTGACTTCAGACTGCGGTTGATGCAGCCCGAGTGTGAATTCACCGGGAAGCAACGTATCGCCATAAATGACCCGCTTGAGCGTGCGGCCTACCTGGCCAACGAGTGCCATTGCTCCCGCTCCTCCCTTCGCGCGTCATTCCCAGTGCATCGTTCTCGGGTGCGACTTGACGGCGCGAAAAGGCACTCAACCTCCTCCGCGCCTGTCACCGTGCGATTCCACAGGGAGTCTTTCCTTTCGCGCAATTGAAGGTGATGCAAAGATCTCCGAGCTGAACTTTCAATCAAACGCACGCCTTTCGCGTCTCCTATGTAGAGAAAGCGACCCTTAGTGATGCGCTCGACGGTCGGTAGATATACCTCCATAGCTCCCGAAGAAAGATCAGACAATGCGTGGGAACTGAAAACAACATCGGCGATGCGATCGGGTAAAGAGTCGATCGCGTAAGTTGGCATGAGCACCACGTCTGCATCCGCAAACGTGTTCGCGGCATGGTTGTCCTCTCCGTACAAAAGAAACGTCAATTGAGGAAATGAGCGTAAAAGATAGTAGGAAGTGAGCGCGAGACTTTCCGGAACATCGAAGTCGATATATCGGACTCCCGGCCGGTCACGAAGTAAGTAGTACGCCGTTCCGCCGTATCCGCCGCCAATCTCAACAACCGTCGCAGGCATCGAATCCAGGTTTTCGATGATCCCACGGGCGGCGTAGTGCTGATACGCTGCCCCGGTTCTTACCAGAGTGCCGTTCAGCAGAATGCCGAAAGGATTGCCAATGTCAGGGCCGGCCAATGCGTGCAACTGAAAAGATCCGCCAGTTTGCTTCTCCCAATAGTCCAGAGTTTGCAGCGCGTTGCCCAAATAAAAGCGCCGGTGCAGATTACGGATCTTTTCGCTGAAGTACGCATTCGACATGCTGTACGGTACACTCACAAGCCCGGTCGAACAGGCATCTCGGAAGAAGTTACGATACATATGCGCAAGTGCCGGTATGTCTTGCGCAGCGAGCGCGCGCATCACCGGACCAAGGCTGGAATCGCGCACTCGCTGCCACCACCCGCTCGCACGGTATGCTTCAGGGGCGAATGGCTCGTCCTTAATGGCGCGAGCGTAGGCTTTGCATATGCGTCGCAGGATTTCTGTATCGTCGCAGGAATCATCGCAATGTGCTGCAAAGCCTCGCGACACATTGTCAAGATTGAAGCGGATGTCTCTTCGATATGCGCGATAACTGTGCCTGCCAAATCTCCAAATATCGACATAGATCGCCAGTAGCTTTGTCGCTGTGGTCAGGGTGCGAATTGGATGGCGCACATGTTTGATCTTTGGCCGGAACATCGCATCGCACCATCCTGTTCGCCATGCAAGAGAGCGGCCGCCCTACTGCAGTCTTTAGGCGCGGGCTGCCAACGATTGCGCTTCATCGTAGCAGGACGCTTGAGGTCAGGTTGTCAACGACCAGTCGCGGAAATGTCAACGAATTGTCGCGGGCTGTCGCTGGACAGATGATGCGGGGCCAAGGTTAGAGCGAAGAGGCTGCTCCGTCAGTGTGCCCGCGCGAATCGACGCATCTCGGACAATTGAGTCGGCAGAATCAAGTCCGTTGCGAAGTCTCCACATCTGGTAGAACCCGTGCACGACTGAAAACTCCGGACTGTCGCTGCGGTGCTCATCCGATAGAGTACGCGCCACGAACAGCGAGTGGCTCCCTACCTGATGAATGGATTCGATCTCCATCTCTCGAACCCGGAGAGCGAATGTCGGAACGGCCAAGCCCAAATGAGACGATGGACGCGTCGGAAAAGGCAGGTCGGCGAAATCAATGGAGGGGACATTGTGATTCGCAGCTAGCGCAAAGGCCACAGGTGCCTGCTCAATTGGTATAGCGCTGAGAGCAAACCGACGCGCGCTCGCCAAAAAACGCGCTGGGATCTTCGATGACGTAAGCGCGAAGGCAAAATGGTCCTCATTCACATCGCCCATTACATTAAGCGGAAACATGCTCGCCCGCCCCGGCTCCGCGACACTAACCAGCGAGATCGGGCGAGGGCAGATAAATAGTGCGCTCATCGCGCGATGCTCCAGCCGCGACAGCTTGATCTTGCTATGACGCTGTTTCCACATCTGCAACAAAAAATGCAAAAAGAGTCGAAGCTGCGGACGGCAATAGTTCGAGGCGCTGCGCGCTTCACAGACAAGAATCGAGGAGTTCCCTGCGCGAATCGTATGTGTACGCCTCAGGCCCAGCCTGCCCAGCAGGCGCTCCCGCTCGCCGGCTTCGCGAAACTGCAGCGACATGCGTTCACAGATCTTGTCATCGGGAGTCTCGTTTGCATCGAAGGCAACCCACAAGGTGAAGGGGATTGTTGAGGCCGGACCATGCCAGCGCGTCACATCGCGTGGCTGCCCAACCCCGTGTAGCCATACTTGAATTTCCTGTTGCGGCTGCGGTTGCGCAATAAAAAAGCGCAACGGCAGAGTATCTTCGCCCAAGAGAATCTTCTCCAGGCCGTGGCGTAGTCGTCTAGGAAGTTTCATTGGGTTCCCAGTCTCGCTTCCACAAGCGACACAATGCAAACTCACGAATACCGCAGACCAAGCTGGCAGATGTCAGTAAATCGTCTTCAAAATGTAAGGTGAACGTCCGAACTGCAAACGGCTAAGTAGAGGCAGCGCGTTATCTGCCGCCAGCCTCAGCAGCCCCACGCGTACCGCTGGGTCAAGTGCGCGTTCCACTGTCACAGCGGTGTCTCACCGGAGGCATGCATCACGGCTGCATTTGGAAACCCTGATTCCATACTGTGCTCGGCACATCGCTGTTTGGCGGAGGATTCGTCGGCAGCGGACTGCAGTTGTTTGCGCGTGAAGACACAGATGGCGACACAAACGATGGCGGCAGCCACGTTATGGGTTGGTTTGCCGAACTCGGGCTAAAGCTCTGGATCGTCCCATTCGGCGGAAATCCCTCGCTGATAAAACCACCGGTGCTTCCAGGCAGGCATGCGGCCACGGCAGACAGATTCCACTTGTCCGTCACGTTGCCTGCCGACGCCGTGCCTGCAATGTACTCAAGATGGAATGAAGTCACCGATGAGGTGGGAATATTCCATGGTAGTGCAATCGTAAAGTTATTTTCAGTTGTGCCGCCATTTGCGCCACTGGCCATGTGGAAAGCGGTCAGCTTGTAGCAGGCGCCGCACGGATTATTCGGCGAACTCGACGCGGCCGGCCATGGATGAAACCAATAGTTGAGTGGAAAGTCGAAAGTTGTGCTGAACGCGGACGAGTGCCCGCCAAATGGAACCGTCACGATGGCGTGGACTTCGCTATTCCAGCGCAGGTCGTCATTGCCGGTACGCAGAGTGATGTTAATGTTGTTGTCTGCCATCGTCAAGAAATTGAAGATCTGTTGCGCGAAGAAGACGGGATGCTCGTCATGGATCGAGTGTCCGGTATCGTTCAGAAACAGCGTTCTTCCCGTCGCATTGCGCATATCATTCGCGACATCATGCGTGAAGCCGTAGATATCCTGGTGGTTGAGCGCATTGCTGCCGGTATTGCCAATTCCATGTCTTGCGCACGTTCCCGTCGAAATCGTGGGCGGAGGCGCAAATGGCGCTGTGCTGCCGCCATTGTCATAGTCGTCGCAGGCGCCCGTTGCCAGCAGCAGACGGGCACGTATAAAGTCATACATCGGTTGGTAGCTTTGCCCTGAAGTATCGGTATTGGTTTGGAAGCTGAAGATTGCCTGTTCCGTATCGATCGAAGTCGTCCACAACCGTGTCAGCGTTGAGTAAATCTCGTAGCGGTCAAATCGTGACTGCGTAATAAACGAGGTTGCAGCACTGTGTCCCTGCGCATCATTCCAGTCGTCGCGATACCACATTTCCGGATCCGGCGGCAGGCCAGCGCCCGTTCCTGAAAAGTAAAGTCCGGAAATATATTTTGGTCGCGTGTCGGTTGCCTCAGGCTGCCATGTCGGGCCAGCGCCCTGAGTTGGCATGCAGCACATGTTGCCGGCAATGATGACGCTCGCGTTGCCCCAGTAACTCACCATTGTTGTTGGCGACCAGGAAACAAGAGTAGGCTGCGCTCCGCCGGGCGCTGTTGCGGGAGCCGAGAATGCCAGCGGGTTTTCAAGATGGAAAGGCGGCATCATCGGGTTCATTCCGAGTAGCAGCGATGTGTTCCCGCCCAGGCTGCCACCCATCACCGCCAGCACCTGATGCGCATTCAAGATGCCTTTGCTGTCCAGAGTGCGAATCATGTTGTTGATGAAATTGATCGTGAAGTTCAGAACTGGAAAGTTGTAGATATTGGAGGGTGAGCCCCCGTTGGATCCATTTTCGAAAGAGAGAGAACTCGCGTCCAGCGCGGCGCGTGCGCCGAGGCCGTCCGTCGCCGTAATCATCGGATCGTCATATCCGCTATTCGGCAAGTCGAACGAGATCACGATCAGGTTATTGCTCCAGTCCCCAAACTTCGTCACGAACTGTGTGGCCATGGGCACAGCTTCTTCCAGCCGTGATCCGCCACCATGGATATAGACAATCACATTCTTGTTATGTAGTTGCCCGTTCAGCAGTGCGGTTGGATCGTCATTCGGAATCGCAAATCGGTGAGGGCAGAGGTTCAGCGCAGCGGTGCACGGTAGTCCGCCTCGGCTTGGCAAAGTGATCGTGGGCACAGGTGGAGGCGGCATTGGCGTTGAGCTTACAGTCGGCGTCATCAGCGTCTGCCCAGCCGCCACCATATAACGCGCGATGAGCGTGAAAGCTCGCCCTCCCACTGTAACCGGCACAGGAATATCGAACTGCGGATAAGGTGCAGTAAATACATTCACCGGTCGATGCGGTGCGTCGTCCTCGCCAGAGACCGCGATCCAACCCGTATTCATGCGAAACTGCCGCCACGTCGGATCGTTGGATCGAATGGCCCACAGCGCTGTGTATGCATCCGTGAGCACCTGTGTGCAGGCATTCGTCAGCTGCGTACTGTTGATCGACGCAGGGATCACCGGCAAATCACCATGTCCTGCATTGACGAGTGCCACCAGATCGGCAACCTGCGGTCCGCTTGAAGCCGGCGCAAATGAGGGATTCCAGCCGATAAACATGTTGAAAGCCTCGCGGCCCGTTACCGCCAACTCGGCCAACGCCTTGGAGCAGTCGGCGTTCGTTCCGCCGCAGTTCATGCCCTGCACACTGCCTGGCAAATTCAGCCCCAATGCGAGCCACACCGCGCGTCCTAGCAGTAACTTCGCGTCATGGGAAGCGGCGTTTTTTCTCAGAAATGGATTCAGCCTGGCGTCTTGTTCGTTCACAGTGCCGTTCCATGCCGGCAAACAGGCTTTGTTGTTGGCGTTCGAGCATGATCCCGAGAGCTGGCTCGTCGCATCCAGAAATCCAGCCGGCGCCACGTTGTAGCCAAACGGCAACTCGCCTGTCGGCAGGCTCGTATTCAGGTTGAGATTCGGAACCTCCACGTCGGGATTGACAGGCATCGTCATCCCGAGGCCTGCTGTTGCTCTCGGCGGCGGCAGCGTCAAACTGGGCAGAACGCCCGTGAGCCGCGCAAGAGGCGCGCCGCTAAAGCTCATCAGTTGCGTTGGAGAATTTCCATTGTTAGCCAGGGAAATCGTTACGCTGTTCACGTTCCAGTTGTCGTCCGTTTCGCCAAAGCCGTTGTGCGAAGTCAGCGTAATCACAACATGTGCGATCGATGCCGGCGCAAGCGGCGGGTTCAGCGGCGCCGTAACCGTATTCGTCGTGTTATTGCCCCATGCAGACGCGGACTGGCTTTTGAGGGTGATCGTTTGCAGTGTCGAACCGTTCCCAGCCTGTAAAGTTGCAGTTAACGAGCTATCGCCGCGCAGATCGTCGCCGCCTGTAGCAATCATGAACTGAATCTGGTTGAAGGTGCCCGCCGGTCCAACCGGCACAGGCGGAAGAGTCAGGCTGGGTTGCGATCCCGTGAGCCGCGCCAGCGGCGTACCGCTGAAGTTCATCAGCTGCTGCGCGCCTGAACCATTGTTCGAGAGCGAGATGTTGACCGTATTGATGTTCCAGTTGTCGTCGGTCTCGCCGAACCCATTATGAGACGTGAGTGTAATGACGATATGCGCAATTGAGGCCGGCGCAAGCGGAGTATTCAAGGGCGCTGTCACTGTGTTCGTGGTGTTGTTGTTCCACGATGGGCCTGACTGGCTTTTGAGCGTGATGGTCTGCAGCGTCGAACCGTTCGTTGCCTGCAGTGTTGCCACCGCGGAGCTGTCTCCACGCAGATCATCGCCGCCGGTTCCGATGGTGAACGCAATCTGATTGAAAGTGCCGGGCGGCGGTGGAGCAGGCACGTTGATCGTAAACGAAGGCGCGCTCCCCGTCAGCCGCACCAGAGGATTACCGGAACTGTTCAGCAAGGGAATCGCTCCGTTGCCGTTGTTCGAGAGCGACGCCGTCACCGTGTTCATGTTCCAGTTGTCGTTCGATTCGCCAAATCCGTTATGCGAAGTTAGCGTGAAGACCACGCTGCCAATTGCAGCCCGTGTAAGCGCCGGGCTCAATGTAGCGGTAATGGTATTGCTGGAGTTATTGCCCCAGCCGGGCGCAGACTGTGCCTTCAATGTGACAACCTGCAGCGTCGCGTTATTGGTGCCGATCAGCGTGGCCGTGGCGGAACTGTCTCCGCGCAGATCGTCGCTGCCTGTGGTGATGGTGAACTGAATTTGATTGAAGGTCTGCGCCAGAACTGTGCCTGCGGGCAACAGCACGCACAAGATGCACAGCGCGCGTGCACATCCGCCAAAGCCCCTGAACCACGTGAATGGAAGTCTCATGACTATCTCCGCATCCATACACGGGATCGCGAGAACTATTCAAATGGGCCCAGTCGGTGCAGGGTTTTGTAGGTGCAATCCTACCACGGTAAGAAATTGGATAGTCAAAAGAAATCGATGGAGGAACTCCTGACGCTACAAAGAGATTCGGGCGCTAAAGCCGCGCCGCCCTCCAACCTTTGGCAGCACAAAGCGCACCTGCACCCGGTTCAACTGGCCGCAGGCTCAGGACCCAAATCAGGCTTGCATCCACACCTTGGATTCAATTCTTCGGTTAAAGCGGCCACGCCGCCCGGCAGAATTCGCCGGAGTGGTTGCTCCCTGAAAGGCGCCGTTGCTATTCGCATTGTTATTGGCCGCAGTCCACAAGCTTTGGCTCTTCAAGCATCTTAACCGGCACAGCGACTACCTCAACCGGTGCCCGCCAGATCGAGTTACGGGCTAACGTTACCTTTTAGATAAATAGACAATCTCCTCAGCGCAGGCTGGCCGAACGATTCTGTCGTTTTGACCAGCCTGCTTCTTTTGTCTTCGTATCGGAGGGTGCGTTCCTCAACCAAGCTTCACAGTAGTGCGGCCAGGGCCTAGCGTGATGGTTCGCGCTTCTCCGCCAGCCAGCTTTACGACAAAGCGAGTTTGCCGCATCCGCGTGTCCTTGCTCTGGCGCATGGTCAATGTCTTCTGCGCATCATTCCAACTCATGGCAATCTGCTGGAAGTCGCCGCGCTCGTAGGCGAATGTCAGTCCGTCATCGTCATAAAAAAGGAATTCCCCGTCCGCTCCCGGATAGACGGTGAGCGTGATAGGCTCGCTGCTCGGCTCTTCGGCATATTGTTTGATCGGCCCCGTCGGCAGGATCGATCCGGCCCGCACCAGCAGGGGCAGGGAATCCAGCGGAGCCGGCAGGGTGACGCTGTGGCCGCCTTCCATGCGTTGTGAAGACCAGAAGTCCCACCAGGAGCCGGCAGGCAGCGTGACCGTGCGTTCCACGGCGCCGCGCTCATAGACGGGAGCTACCAACAGACTCGGTCCGAACAAAAACGCGTCCGCAGTGGCCCACGCCTGCTCGTCCTCTGGAAAAGCGAGTCCAAGGCTGCGGATCATCGGCAGACCTTTTGTATGCGTCTCCCAAGCAGCCGAGTAGATGTAAGGGAGCAGTCGGTAACGGGTCTCCAGGAATTTGCGGCAGATCGGTTCAACGGCGGCGTTGTGCAGATCCTGTTCCTGAGGAAGAAAGGAGGCCGCGTTGGGTCCCATCTCGGATGGGCCGTAGCTGCCCGTGTTCCAGCCCCACGGACGCCGCAGCTGCCATGTCCGTCCATGGCAACGAAAAGAGGGGCAGAAAGCGCCGAACTGAAACCAGCGAACGAAGAGCTCGGCGGTGAACTCGCGCGTGGGCACAAAGCCGCCGATATCGGTGCCCCAAAATGGCACTCCATTCAGGCCCGCATTGATGCCCTCCATGATCTGCGTCTCGAGCGTCGTCCAGGTCGAATTCGTATCGCCCGACCACAACCAGCCCCATCGCTGGATCCCCGCATAGCAGTTGCGGTGCAGGGCGAATGGCCGCCTGTCGGGGCGCGTCTTGCGGCCGCCCTCCCAGTACATCCGGTTGCGTACGAGCCTTGACGGTGTGGGCAATATGTCGCCTTCGTCCGGCCACCAGCCGTCGATATCGATGTGGCCCATGTGCACGAATGGCTCATGCTGCGCCCAGTAGTTGGCCGCATCGCCCGCGACGGCGGCAGCACTTCCTGTGTCATGCACGGAACCGTGCAGATTTTCCGGTGGATTGACCACATGCAGCACCACATTGAAATGCAGGTCGTGGAACTCGGTTACGATCTGCTCCGGATCAGGGAAGACTACATGGTTAAAAACGAAAGAGCCATGGCCCGTATTCCATCCTGACGGGCAGAAGCCGGTGCCGAGATAGATCATCGTGTCGCACGGCAGTTTCTTCTCACGGAACGTCCTGGCCTCATCTAGAATCTGTTGTCGACTCTCGATCGTGCGGTGCGACTGCTGAAAGCCAAAGGTCCACCGCGCCGGAAGATGTGGATAGCCGGTAAGCTCGGCGTACTGGCGCAGCAGGTCACTGGGAGTATCGCCGATCGCTATAAAAATGTCCTGCGCGCGAGCTCCGTCGCTCGGATGCCAGATACCAGTTTCGCCGGTCAGATCGAACTGGCCAGCCGGCAGATGAAAGTAAAGTCCCCAGCCTTTGCCCATCAGCCAGGGAATCGGGTTGCGCGCGCCGAAGATGCGCAGGTCATCGCCAGCGCCGTTCCGCATAATGTCCTTCGTTCCGCGGCGATCCAGTGGATGCGTACCGGGTCCGAGCCCGTAGACCGGCGCGTTGCCATACTGAAAGAGCACCTGGTTGGTGTCACTGCGGAACGTAAACTCCTGAATCACGCCGCGCTGTGGATGCCGGACGCTGAGGCGCAATGGCATCGTTTCGATGTGCAACGTTAAGTTGCCCCAGACAACATCATTTGGTTGCGCGGGCTGGTCCGCGCGTTGGCTGTGCAAGGGGCCTGGGTAACTGCGGACCGTGAGGCTTCCATCGTCAAAATATTTGTCGATCGTCTCATCCACTGCCGCCAGCGTGATCCGCAGCAGGTGCTGACTGATGGCGACAACCGTGAGCTGCAAGCCGGCGTCGCCTGTGCGTATATTCGGCTGCGGAGCATGTTTAGGCAGTCCTGCCTCTGCGCCGGCAATTGCAGCTTCTGCTGGCGTAATCCGCCTGGAAATCAGCAGGCCCGCCGCGCTGGCGCTGGCAGTCTGCAGCAGCTTGCGTCGCGAAAGTGTGGATTTCATTGGCAAATCCTCCTGTGCCGCCAGACGAGCCGCTGCGGCAGCCTCAATTCAAATTACAAGACGTGCAGAAAGGAGCTTGTGGATTCAAAGAAGATGACCGAGCGCCAGTTTCACGATGCCATTCTGCACGAGAATGCCATGCCTGTCGAGATGCTGCGCGCCGATCTCGAAGACCTGAAGCTGGCGCGCGACTACAAAACCAACTGGGATTTCTACGGATCCCATCCGACACATCCCTAAGACCACCACGGCGACTCACAGCAGCGTACGAAAGAGCGCGCCTTTCAGAGCAAAAAGAAATTGCACTATGATCGACGCAGGTTCATTCAGGCCGTTCGCTCCATCGGGCAAAACCGTGAACAGCATCTCCCTCAACGGAGAAGCCGGAAATCCTGGCGGAACACATCACGATACCGCGGTCATCAACCCAAACAGCCATCGACATTTCGAAATTGTTGCGAAGCTGGTATAACGGAGCCGTTCCGGAGGTAATATGAAAATCTTTCCTTTGCTTTCTCGTGCCCGCTTTGCGGGTTGGGTCGCACTTCTGCTGATGGGATGCGCATATACCGTCCACGCGCAGGATCTTACAGGCTATTGGGATCTGCGCACGCCGAACCAAAATGATGGAACCTTCCGCGAGACCTTCTTCCATCTCGAACAGAGTGGCACAACTCTTTCTGGCGAGCTCATCCGGTATCCGCACGGCATTCCGGTGACGGGCACATTTGCAGACGGCGCCGTCCACCTGGTGACGGTCCCGCCTCCGCCGAATCCGGCCATGCCGCAGCGTCGTCCGCAATCCTGGGATGGAAAGCTGGAAGACAGTAAGCTCATGCTTACCTCGACCGGCCGCATGGGCGAAGTCCACGGTGTCGCGGAAAAAGTGACCAAAGAGGCCACCGAGCCACCCGCTGCTCTTCCGCTTCCCGCGCTGAAGGATGTGCCCGAGAACGGCCTCGCCAAAACACCTCCCATGGGCTGGAACAGTTGGAATAAGTTTGCAGGTCGCGTGGATGATGCATCCGTGCGCGGCATGGCCGATGCGATGGTATCCAGCGGTATGCGCGACGCAGGCCACCTCTACATCAATATTGATGACACCTGGGAACTGGACCGCGACGAGCATGGCAATATCATTCCGAACAAGAAGTTCCCGGATATGAAGGCGCTTGCTGATTATGTCCATTCCAAGGGACTGAAGATCGGCATTTACTCGTCGCCGGGACCGAAAACCTGCGCCGGATACGTGGGCAGCTACGGACACGAGGCGCAGGACGCGAAAACTTACGCAGCGTGGGCATCGATTATTTGAAATACGACCTTTGCAGCGACCTGGAGATTTACAAAGATGATGTGCCGACGCTGCAGGCGATCTATCAGCAAATGGGCGAGGCGCTGCTGGCAGCGGGCCGTCCGATCATCTACAGTCTCTGTGAATATGGTCGTGGTGACGTATGGACGGGGTGGGGTGCGCAGGCAGGCGGCAACCTTTGGCGCACAACGGGCGACATCAGCGATCACTGGGAGTCGATGGATCGCATCGGCTTCAGCCAGATCAAGCTCGCGCCTTACGCAAAGCCGGGGCACTGGAACGATCCGGACATGCTGGAGATCGGCAACGGCGGCATGACGGCCGATGAATATCGCACGCACATGAGCCTGTGGTCTCTGCTTGCCGCTCCGCTGATCGCCGGAAACGATCTGCGTTCGATGAGCGATGAGACCAAGAGCATCTTGCTGAACCGTGAAGTCATCGCCATCGATCAGGATCCGGAGTACAAGCCTGTGACCTCGGTCTCGAGCAGCAACGGACTGGAAGTATTGATGCGTCCGCTGCACGACGGATCAATCGTTGTCGGCTTGTTTAATCGCACTCCAGCGTCTGCGGCGATGTCGTTTCCTCGGTCCAGCCTGCCTGAAAGCTTTGCGGGCAAAAAGCTCGAACTGCGCGACCTGTGGAAGCATGACCAGGCCACAATGGACGGCGACAGTTTCTCGGCCACGGTGCCGAGCCATGGCGTTGTGCTGGTAAAGCTCCAGGCACATTGAGTAACCGGCTGCCGAGCCTTGTCTTTCAGATTATGGATGACAGGAGCGATGGATGACCAGAATGATGTGCTTTACGACGACGCTGCTGATGACATTCTCTGCGCGAGCCGTATTGCACGCGCAGGGCACGCTTGCCGACTATCAGCGCGCGCACGATCTGCAGGCTAAGGTACGTGATCTGGTCATCCATTCTCCGGGACCGATGAGTTGGATTGGTGACACGCATCATTTCTGGTACGCGCACACAGTCAAGGGCGGCGCCGAGTACATGCTCGTCAATGCAGACGCTGGTGAGAAAAAGCTTGCCTTCGATCACGCGAAGCTCGCCAGGCCTGTGGCGCAGGAAGTTCGTCAGGCCAGGAATCTTTGCCGAAGCAGGACTGCGCCGCTTGTTCGAGTGGCCACAGAGCAAAACTCTCTGCGCCTCCCAAAGCTTCCGTGTGCAGATAGCTGCCGCTCTCCTCTTTGAAAGCGATACCGAGGACCTGATTGTAATGCTTGCGACTTATGGCGGCCTCGCGGACAATCGGACCAAAGCCCGCAATAAACAGAACCTTGATATTCCCGATTTGCTCCATATCATCGCCTCTTTGGGATGAAAGAATCGAATCCTCAGTGCATCGCGGCAGGGCCGGGCGCATGCGTGATCTTGCGGAAAAGCCATACCAGCGCCATGCAAAGAAAGCATAGGATCGCGGTCCACCGAAAGACGTCCACAAAGGCCCAGAGAAGCGCTTGCTGCCCGAGTTCACGATACAAGGCTGCCTGAGCCCCGGGCAACGCATTCGCCGGATTGGTCATCTTGCCCAGAAATGTTGAAAGGCCTGATGTTTGTTGCTGAAACCATTGCTGAGTGCGGCTCACGTAGTTGGTAATCTCGCTTTGATGTACGTCAGAACGGCGCGTCAGCAAGGTTTGCGCCAGCGAAATGCCAATGGACCCGCCAATGTTGCGCACCAGATTGAAGATACCGCTGGCGTTGCCGATCTCCTCATTGCGCAGTGTGCCATACGATTGCGTTGTGATGGGGACGAAGACGAAGCTCAGCGCAAAACCCGTGATGATGATCGGCCACAGCAACGTGGTTGGGCTCACGCTTAGATTGACATTGCCAAAGATGAGCGACGTGATGCCGAAAACAAGAAATCCGAATGTGAGCAAATAGCGGGCATCGAGTTTTGCGCCCAGATAGCCGATCACAGGCATGGCTACGATCGCTCCTATCCCGCGTGGAAACACGACAACCCCTGCGGTAAAGGCCGTGTAACCGAGCAGCTCCTGATAGAAGAGCGGTAACACCGTGATTGTGGAATAGACGCAGAGTCCAAAGAGGACCATCAACAGGCATCCAACCGCGAAATTCCGGTCGCGCAGAACATGCAGGTCGACCATGGGGGCTTTCGCGTGCAGACAGTGCACGACAAACCAGATCAGTGCAACCGCGAATCCAACCGCGGCAAAGCGCAGCCATGTGGCGCCGAACCAGTCCACTTCCTGCCCTTTGTCGAGGATGATCTGCAAACAACCAGTCCAGATCGCGAGGAGCCCGAAGCCGAGATTATCGAATTTGCCTACCTTGGCGTCGCGCACGTAGGAAGGATCTTCAACAAAGCGGCTGATCATGAACGCGGCGAGAATGCCGACAGGAATATTGATGTAAAAAGCATAGCGCCAACTGAAGGTGTCCGTAAGCCAGCCACCCAGCGTGGGGCCGAGCACGGGTGCTACCACCACTCCGAAGGCGAAGACGGCCATGGCCATTCCGCGCTTGCTTGGCTCAAAGCTTTCAAGCAGGATGGCCTGCGACAGTGGCTGCAGCGCGCCGCCACCGGCGCCTTGTACAATGCGGGCCAGCAAAATCATTGCCAGCGTAGGTGCGGCCCCGCAACAAAACGATGCAGCGGTAAAGATAAGAACGCACACAATCAGAAAGCGCTTCCGGCCGAATCGCAGAGCAAACCAGTTGCTCGCAGGCAGAATCACCGCGTTGGCAATCAGATAACTGGTAAGAACCCAGGTCGCCTCCGTGGTTGAAGCCGAGAGCGAGCCGGCAATGTAGGGCAGGGCCACGGCGACAATCGCCGTGTCCAGCACCTCCATAAATGTGGCCAGCATGACGGAGATCGCGATGATCCAGGGGTTCGCCTGGGTGCGCGGCTGCTGTTGCGCTGAATCCGTCATCGACACCTTGGTCTACAAGGCATCGGATGCAAAATTCCGGGCGAGTGTTGGTTTTTCGGTCTGCGCTCGTCCTATCGGTTCGCTGTCACCGCAAGTCCATCGAACTGCGTTTGGTTCCAGCCCGAGCCAATGCCGAACATGCCATGCGCATGATTGGCATCTTGAACCGTGGCAACAATCTTTTCATCCAGCGCCGCGGTAATTTTTGCACCTGCGAAGGCAAGGTGTAGATGATGCCATTCTCCGGCGATCGCCGTGGTTTGCCCTTGCGCCAACGTGCGTGTCACCTCTCCATATTTGGTTGAGAGTAGTTCCCACACGCCGTCTCCGTGTAGGCGGAACGTATACCCGCTAGGTAGACGCGCCTGGCGATCGCGGAATACATCGGCAGAATCGATTCTGCCGATCACCATCGCGCTCCCTTCGCGCGTCACGCGTACGTCCAGATCGATCTGGTAATCGGTCCACGCCTCGTCGCCAGCGAGAGTCCACGGATCGGGCAACGGGTTCCAGGGGATGGGCTTTTCAGTGATCATCTGCTTCAGGCATTTTCCCGACCGGTCCTCACATGTATGGACTTCAAACGCGCCATCCTGATCGGCAAAGAATCGCGGCGTGTGACCGAGCTGAGTGCTCTCGAAATCATCTCGATAGGGAAGAGGGAAGGGGGCTGCAGGCGGTGGTTCGACCTTTCCTTTGTCTTGGCCGGTCGTCGTGGTTAGCGAGTAAAGAGAATCCGGATCGAATGTGTAGCTGAACTGGCCGTCGCGCACGGGCACGTCTGACACATGTGCGAAGGTGAAGCGACTGTTCGTCTCCCAGATGTGCACCGTCGCGGTCGATAGCCCGTCTCGCACCGTGAAATGCGCACTCTGCGGATGCGTCGCGCCAATCGTCTCCAGCACCACGCTCCAGTCGTTCCCGTTTTCCGCGCGTAACGTGACGTAGTCACCCTTCTCCGGAAGCTCGCCGCACGAGCTGTCCAGGTATTTCCAGCCTGGCTGCGCGAACTGGGTCGTGTGCGCTGTTGCCCAGATCGCTCCTTGCACATCGTAATGCCCTGACCACGGCGTGTTGGCGTACATGAGTCCAGAGTTTGGGGCGGCGAGAATGTCATAGTACGAGGTGATCGGGCTCCAGATCTCGGTCTTGGTGAAGTGACCCTTCAAATAGTTCTCGTTGTAAAGCTGCGCCAGCTCGCGGCCGCCAACCTTCCAAACGCGGGAGTGGATGAACGATGCACTCGACGCAGGTTGGTCCTCGCTCGACCACAATGCCTTGCCAAAGGTCACCGCGTTTGCAGGTGTAGTCATCTTTCCATCTACGCGCGGATAATGCACCGTAACTACTGCCACCGCGTCCTTGAGCACGGCGTCCTTCTCTATCGCGCCGAGGATCGCCCACTGGTCTGCGTTGCGGCTCGGATACTCATCGCAACAGACGATCTGTGTTTTCAGATGATGCGCATCGAGTGTCTGCCGCAACGTCTTCACGTACTCTGCGCTGGAAAAATGCTTTTCATTCCAGATGCCGGTGTAGGCAATATCCAGTCCGTAAGTTTTTCGCGCACCCTCGATGAAGTCGGCGACATAGTTCGCCATGTCATCGGAATAGAAATCGCCCCCGCCCACCCATCCCGGCGCGCCCCATGCCAGCGTGTCTAAAATGATCTTTGGGTTGCGTTTTCTGGCCTCCTGCATCAACCACCACTCGTAGCCTCGCGTGTAGCTGTGATCGTTGCGGCTGCGCATTGAACTCGGTTCCGACCCATCCGTCGAGTTTACATCTGCCCCGATCTCAACCTTCAGGTGCTGAAGCGCGGCTCCGTAGTTTGGCTTGAAAAGATAGTCGAGAATCTGGCCGCGTTGCGGTTCTGGATAGTCGATCAACAGCCGCGATGAGGCGCCCGCGCTGACCGCGCCGATGCCGTCAAACACAAGACCTTGGCTCGCGCCATCCAGCACGATCTCTTTCTGCGGCGTCTGCGCCTCAAGTCCAATGCCTGCCAGCAGCGTGATTGCCATCAGAATCCATCCATTGTTTTTCGAGTTCATTCCGCCCTCTGGTCATATCGCCACATTTCGCGATTCAACGCGGTAACGTTAACGATAAGAATCTTCGCTAATCGCTGAAATGTCTGTCAATCACAAATGCATGAGCGCATATTTTTCTCGCCTTCGTGCGGACTGCACGCCGATTCTTGTCAGTTAAACAAAGAACTCGCCCCGTGTGTCGACCTCTTTTGCGAACAGTCCGATGTTGCTGCGTAGAACAATATGAGGAGCGAGCCGGCGCACAGGATCTGGTTTCGTGCCGCTGACCAGGTGATTGAGAAGAATTTCGAGTGCCGTCTTTCCTTGCACAAAGGGCCGCTGGTAGAGCGATGCCAACACCTTTCCGGTCTCGATGTAGGGTACAAGCTCCGGAAACAGATCGGTGGTGATCACCTGCACCTCGCCGAGAAGCTTCGTCTCTTCGAGAGCCCGCAAAACGGGAATGCTGTTGGCGGTGCTCACGTAAATGCCCGCTGGCCGCTTCGCCTGCCGCAGGAGCGCCAGCGCCTGTTTGTGCGCAACTGCGGGCTGCTCGTGTGATTCCACTGCGGGCAGAAGCGAAAGATGGGGCGCGAGCAGCGCCAGGTTGGCGGCGAATCCGCGTAGCTTCTCCGCATGATCAAGTGTGGTTAGCTCGCCGGTAATCGTGGCCAGTGTGCCCGGTTTCTGCATGATCCGCGAAAACAGTTCGGCGGCGATCGCGCCGCTGGTCAGCGAATCCACCGCAATGGAGGCAAGTCTCTCGCTCCGCGGCACATCGCTTGATACGCAGACTACCGGAATGCCGCGTTGCGCCAGTCCGCGAAGTGCAGGTCCAATACGTAGCGGATTGCCTGGCACGATCAGAACACCGTCGAACTTCTCGTTGGCATCGGCCTTGAGAACTTCCACATCTCCTTCATCGAGCCGCGGAAAAGTGCGGAAGACCAGATCAATGCTGAGGCCGACTGAAGTGGATGCAGCCGCGCGCACGCCGGCCCGTAACGAATCAAAGAACGATGCAATTTCGCGCGGAAAGTAGATGCCGATCCGCATCCTGCGGTTGAGTTTGAGAGAGCGTGCCGCAATGTTAGGCCGATAGCCAAGCTCTTCGGCTTTCTTCAGAACCCGCGCACGCGTAGCAGGATTGATCCCAGGCCGCCCGTGGAAGGCGCGATCGACGGTTCCGATCGAAATGCCAAGGGCGCGCGCAATGTCCTGAATGCCGGGCGGCTTCATGATGATCTTCTTACCGCGATCTTAAACTGCAAGGGGCGGTATGCGGCCCGGAAAATCCGTATATGCAGCGAAAATTCGGCAACGTGTACGTTACCATTAACCTTGCCGTATAATCACCCGAAGCCGAATTTCTTGAGGGTTTCGCCTGCAAGCGTTCAGGTATCGAGGAACCGTTATCGCATTATGATTGCTCCCGTGCCACAGTCGGACAGCAGCACCTCGTCGGCCGACCACGGTCACGGTAATTATTCTTCGATTTCTCTCTGGCTCACCGCCGCGTCAGGCGCATTAGGCGGACTTCTTTTCGGTTACGACTGGGTTGTGATCGGCGGAGCGAAGCCCTTTTACGAACTCTACTTTCACCTCAATTCTCCGTACCTGCAAGGATGGGCGATGAGCTGCGCCCTGATCGGCTGTCTCGCGGGATCCGCAGTTGCAGGCACGCTGAGTGATCGCTTCGGAAGAAAGCGGCTCCTTCGGTTGGCGGCGTTCGTCTTCGCAATCTCCTCGCTGGGCACGGGAATAGCGGCTCAATTCGCGTCATTTGTGGTGTGGCGCATTTTAGGTGGTTGCGCGATCGGCCTTGCCTCCGGCATTTCGCCCATGTACATCGCGGAGATTTCACCCGCCCACGTGCGAGGCCGTCTCGTGTCACTGAATCAGATGGCTATTGTGATCGGCATCCTGATGGCGCAAGTGGTGAACTGGCTGATCGCCAGGCCAGTTCCGTTCGGAGCAACGTCTGCCGAAATCTTAGCTTCGTGGAATGGGCAATTCGGATGGCGCTGGATGTTTGCGGTCACCGCTCTGCCAGCGGCTCTCTTCCTGATTACTACATTTCTCATTCCCGAGAGTCCGCGCTGGTTGGCATCGAAGAAACGTGAGCAGGAGGCGTTTGCAATCCTGGAAAAGTTGAGTGGCCCAGACTACGCGCGCCATGTGCTCGAGGAGTTCCGTTCGACCACGAGCCTTGAACCGCGCGCATCTATTCTGCGTGAACTCGCTATGCCGGGTGTTGCTCGGGCTCTTCTGTTGGGAATTGCGCTCGCGATTCTTCAGCAGTGGTGCGGTATCAACGTAGTTTTCAATTACGCGCAGGAGATCTTTGCCGCAGCCGGATACCAGATCTCAGGCATCCTCTTCAACATCGTCATCACTGGAGCCGTCAACGTGGTGTTTACGGCAATGGCGCTCATCACCGTCGATCGGCTCGGTCGAAGATTCCTCCTGCTTATGGGTGCCGCCGGTCTTGCATTGATTTACATCGTGCTCGGCGCTTTCTATCACATGCACCTGCATGGCTTACCGATGCTGATTCTGGTGCTCGCCGCTATTGCCTGCTATGCCATCTCGCTCGCGCCCGCCACGTGGGTCGTGATTAGCGAAATTTTTCCCAACCACATTCGCGGCAGAGCCGTGTCGATCGCAGTCACATGCCTCTGGATTGCCTGTTTCGTACTCACCTACACCTTTCCCGCGCTGAATGCCGCGCTCAGCACGGCCGGCGTTTTTTGGACATACGCTGCAATCTGCGTTGCGGGTCTGCTTTATCTGTACTTCCGTCTCCCAGAAACCCGAGGCCGTTCGCTCGAAGAGATTGAAGCCGATCTTCTGTCCGGGAAACTTTAGAGCAGTTCCCATCCCCGAATTTCTCTCAGAAAAATGGCATTTTGCTCGTCATTTTTCGCAAGATCTACGAGCGCGTCAGGGCCGCAAAGTTTGCCAGCAGATCGGCTGCGCCGCTGTGATTTACATCGAGCTGCTCGATGCTCCTCAGCATGGCCAGAGCCTCTTCTGTTTTCCCCAGGCCCAGCAGGCTCTGTGCGCGCAAAAAACGTGCGCGAATTTGCTGCCGTTGGGCAAGGTCCTCCTCAAAGAGCAGCAGCGTTGGGAGCGATGTGGCAAAGTAGTCGATCTTTGGCGTCTCGCGCTCCAAGCTCTCGGCATATTCCGCAATCTCACGGAATAGTCGATTCGCCTGCTCGGTTTCGCCGAGCCGGCCGAAAGCCATCCCGCTCCAAAAGGTCGATTCAGAAATCGCGCATACCTGCATCTGAACAAAGTCGCCCTGCCGCGAAGCGGCTCGCCGCCAGCATGCGTGCGCTCTTTCCCGCTCGCCGAGAGCATCAAAAGCTACACCCAGAAAATATTCAACCTCATTGCGATTCGCCAGTGGATGCCACGTTTCGCCGAGCTCAACCGGTGGACGCAGCGCGGACTGAAAATGTTCCAAAGCTGCCTGCGCCCGGTCCCCTTCGAGATCTTCGCGCCCGAGAAGCAGGTGGGCTCGAACGTACTGTGCAAGAACGCGTCCCTCGCCACCCTCCCAGGGTTGAAACTTGCGTGCAAGCAGAACGCGCAGCGCTTCGGCCGGGCGGCCAATATGGTTATATAAGTCGGCGAGCTCTACGCTCAGATCGTCACGCCGGTCCACCAGGTTACGCGCATTTTCCAGCGCAGCCAGACGACTCGCCGGCGCCTCGCCAAGGCGCTTGAAGAGCTGATCCTGCTCATATAGAATGCGTGCGTCCTCGGGAGCAAGTGCCCGCGCCTGCTCGAATGCTCGCCGCGCCTTTTGCACATCGTGTCGAACGTTGTAATACGCAATGCCGAGGTTGCGCCATACGGTGGGAAGACTTTGATCGAGCTTGGTTGCGGCCTCCCAGTAACCGATTGCCTCTGCATGACGGCACCGGTCATAAAGCAGATTTCCCAGATAGTAGCGCGCTCGCCCATCCTGCGGATTGGTGCGAATGGTCTCTTTGAGCAACACCATCTCTTCGAGGCGGCTGGGAAAGACATACATCGAGCTGGCTTTCGCGGCCAGCTGATAGGCTGCCGTACTCTCCTCCTCGCGCTCGAACTGGGCCAACGCCCATGCTCGCGCGTAAAGCAGCATCGCGCCGCTCCCATCCTTGTTGGCGCTCTCGTCCGCGACGGACAGAACCAGCAGCGCATCGTCATAAAGTCCCGCGCGCAACAGATCGAATGCGAGATCAAGGCGCTGCTGACCATCCGCGGGCGTCTGTCCATTTGACAAGTAGCGCGCCCAGATATCGAGTGGATCGAGCGCGAGTGTGCCGGCAATGAGATCCGCCGCTTCCTCATCGCGCCTCAGTTTGCGCAGGATCATTGCTTTCAGGCCGCGCGCATTGAGATTGTCAGCATCGGTACGCAAAGAGCGCTCAATATGATCGAGAGCTTGCGTCCACGCGTCGCGCGTGCAGTCGATTTCTGCGAGGCGATGATAGGCCGGACCACGCCATGCCGCATTCCACGTAGATTTGTAAAACGCGTCGTAAGCCTCATCTCGCCGGCTCTGGTAGAGCAATACGAGCCCAAGGTTATAGTGGGGCTCTCCATCGTAAGGATTAGGATTCCGCTCGGTGAGCCTCGCGACCGCGGCTCGCAGCAACGTCTCTGCCTGCGCGAACTCGCCGCGCCGCAGATGCCACCGGCCCAGCGCGCAATTGGCGCGGCAGTCGCCCCGGTCGCGCCGCAAAGCCTCGCGCCAGTAGAGTTCCGGGCCGCGTGTCGCGTGCCGGTATTGTTCCAGATGCAAACCGATGAGATAAAGCTGATCACTCGATTCAACTTCTTCGGGCAGCCGTGGCTCCGTGGCCGCTTCGGGCCGCGCCACGGGAAAGATTTCTGCAGGCGCATAGCGCAGCACGGTCTCGTCACCGGCTTCCAGCGTCACATCGAACTCTGCGACAGAGAAGGGAAGTGCAAACTCAATGCAGATCGGCTTGGATGCTTCCAGGATTTCTTCACGCGAAGCAATCAACTCGCCATGAGATGCGATGCGAAGGACTGCATCCTGCATCGAGCGTGTTGTCATCAAGTGGACACGGGCCGAATCGCCATTTCGCTCCACACGCAGGGCCGCTTCGTGGTTCGCGCAATCGGGCACGCCGATCTGGCGAATCGGATACCAGAACTGGCTGAAGGTTTTGGTTTCTCCCGGCGCAAGGAAAGAAAAATCGGGCTGATTATCGGTATACGCTCCCGCCATCAACTCAACATATGGTCCATCCGCATCAGTCAAACAACGATCCCAGGCATAGCCGAACTCCTGGTTTCCCCATGTCCATTGCTTTTTGCCAGGAGTGATACGGTGGTTACCGGCGTACACAATCCCTGCCTGCCGCGCATGATCATAGCCGCCAGAGAAATCGCCTTTTGAACCAATCACCATGTAGCTGGTGGGCACCGGAATATTCGCATACCAACTCAAGTCATTGGGCGGATAAGTTCCATCCGGCATAAATTGCGTTGGGCGCTCATCCTCCGGAACGCCGCTGGCTGCGCGTTCTCCATAGTCGATGCCGTAATACCTGCCTTGGCTGAGCGGAAACTCCGTGATCGCGCGCTTGGCATGATCAGCCACGTAGCGAACATCTTTGGGAAAAAACGATTGGTATTTCTCATGGACGTGAGTCGCCACATTCGCCCACCAGAGAAACGTTTGCGTGTCCATCGTGCGGTTGTGAAGCCGTACGCGCAGCTCGATGTACGCTCTTCCGGGCTGCAGACGCACGCCATGCATTCCTTTGAGCCGCAAGAGCGGATCGTGATCGCTGCACCAGGCGGTAATGGAACCATCATCCTCGCGTTCAATCGTGATCTCAACCGGCATGAACGTCGCCGGCCGATGATGCTGCGGCCAATTGAATTCAATGCCCCCTGAGGCCCAGGGGCCAGCCAATCCCACCAGTGCCGGCTTGATCACATTCTGTCGATAGATAAAGTCGTAATCTCCAACTTTGTCGTAGCCTACGTGGATACGTCCGCCGATTTCAGGAAGAATCATCACGCGTAGAAACTCATTCTCGATGTGCACTGCCTTCCAGGTGTGGTCCTGCGCTTCGGTATCGATGCGATCGATGACAGGCAGGGGGTAGACCCGCCCACTACTTCCCTGGTAGACACGCTTCTCCAGGAAAAGCGGATTTGGGTCGGGTGGGGCCGGAAGATACGTCCGCATCGTTACAGGCTCTTCCCACGCCTTCACAACTCCCACTTCGCTGGCAGGCGCGGGCGGAAGTTGAAGCTGAGGAGTTTTCAACTCGGATGCATGGCGGCTCGCGTCATTCCAGTCGCTATTCATTGCCTTCTCTATCGTCTCCGCTCGGGTACAGACAAAATGGAATAAAACGACCGTGTCTGACTGGGAACCGTGTACGTTAACGACAATCTTCGCTGTTCCTGCCCTGCCTGTCAAACAGGTCAGCGTGCTGTGAGGGATTTACAAGTGATTGACGTCAGCTCGCCTGGATCTGCAGGCATTTCCCTAAAATGCGCGCTCGATGAGCACTTTTACCGGCAACGTTGGAGTGGTTCGAGGTGCTTCTATTTCAAGCCTGAGACGAGATACAGGTCTGAAAGCAACTGCACATAGCCATAGACATATTCGCGGCCATCGGGGCTGAAGAGAAGATGTGTCATTCCGCACATTCCCGCTTCATCCGGCAGTGTGACCTCTTTAAAGAACTGTCTTTGGCCAGTCTCGATAGTCAGCCGGAAGATTTTTATCGGCGACCTCTTGGCTTGGTAAACATAAAAGAAGCGAGGGTCTGACGTCCACGCAAAACTCTCTCCCGGCAGCAGTCCTGTGACGGAGCGCGCTGCTTGGCCATCGATCCCATAGAGTTGTACATCGCCCTCTTTTTTATCCCGTGCGGCAATCAGCTTACCGTCAGGCGAAACCTGACAGAAGCTGACGCCCTCAGGCGTTACGGGCCGCGGCTCACCTCCATCGATGTTCTGAAGAAAACACCGCGCTGCATGTCCAGCCTGATTTGCTGAGAACAAGAGTTCCTTACCATTGGGCATCCAATGGATCACAGGTCCATAGTGCTCGACGTCCCCTCGGGCAATTCGCTTTACGGTTCCCGCTCCCGTCGGCAGCAGCAGCAACTGACTATAGGTGACCGTTGCGGTCACCCACTTCCCGTCGGGAGAAAAACCGCCAGCCATTCCTTCGCCCAGCGCAATCGGCGGCGAGCCGTGCAGATCGCGTGTAGCGACTATATAAGTTGGCCCACTCTGCTCCCCCTGTTCATCAAAAAGCAGCGTCTTGCCATCCGGTGAGATGTCCTCGGGAAGCGACCAATCCCGCCAGGAGAGATCCTGCTCTTTAGCCGCCCCTTGCGCCTCTCCCATGATGCCGGCGCGATGTTCATCGCGGGTCATCAGCACTCTGCCGTCGGGAGCAATGTCCTGCAGCGTGACCCCGCCTACCGAATGGAAGGCCGGACGCAAATGGCCGGTCAGATCCACGGCGTAGATCTGGCGTTGCAAGCCAGCCCGAGTAGCCGAGAACCACACCTCTTTGCCGTTCGTTGACCACGCAAGTCCTTCTTCGCTCTCCCATCCCGAAGCAAGAACCGTTCTTCTTCCTTCGAGATCGATGACCGCAACCACCCCTTCATCGTCGTCGTATGTGGGGTGATCCAGAAACGCAATTTCGCGTCCATCCGGCGAAATGCGCGGATGGCTGATCCAGCCGGACGTCTCATACAGCAGATGACCAAGTGGAAATTCAAGCCGTTGTTTGCCCGCCACATTACGGACCACGGCCAACTCTTTTCCGTCCGGTGACCAATCAGCCCAATCTATTCCCTCGGCAACCTGCCGCGGAGCACCACCCGCAGGTGGCGCTTGACCAAGCGTCCCAGTCATTCCGATCATGAAGACCGGTTGCGGCTGCTGCAGAACCGCCATCTCTCCGGTGGAGGAGACCGCAAGCAGATCGGTATCTGTGAGTCCCAGCGCTCGGGAGCCGCCAAACTTAAGATCGGTTGAGAACAGCTCCACTGGCGCCCGCTCCCATGAAGCGGAGTAGATGACTGTCTTGCCATCGGGGGTAAATCGTGCGGAGTAAATCGTCCCGCGATTCATGGTCAGGCGCTGAATCTCAACCGGTTGCGAGCGGGCGCTATGGCGGCCGAGCCATATGCCTGCTGCCAGCAGGGCTCCGCACGCGGCAATAGCTACAAAAACCAAAAGCAGTTGCCGTGGCCCCAATTTCTTCGCCCGCGGCTCTCCCTCATTCGAAGCGATTTCCCGGGAGGGCGGGGGTACATGGCTGGGTGCCGGCAGGCCTTCAACGGGCGCGACAAACCGATAGCCGCGCCTCGGGACAGTCTCGATAAAGGAAGAACTCTCGGCCGAGTCACCGAGCGCCGTTCGCAACTTGCCCACGGCGACGTTGACCGCGTGGTCAAAGTCCCCATAACTCACATCGGGCCAGATGCGCGACTGCAGCTCCTCGCGCGATACCACGATGCCAGGATTTTCCAGCAGAACCTGCAGCACCCGAAACGGCTGGTCCTGAAGTTTGATTCGGCTACCCGCTTTACGAACCTCGCCGGACTGCAGATCGACCTCGAACTCTCCGAACCGGACCGTATGGAATCCGTTGCGAGAGGATAACTCTTCGTTCTGAGAAAGCTCCAGCATCGCGGTGTCTGCCTCTACCTTGATGCCATATCCGGGTGCTTTCTTCAACTCTTTTTCCGGAGACATACCTCTCCTACACCTCTCCAGCCTATCTCCTGGCACGGAACCAGCACATGATCTGCAGTTTAGGTCCAGTGAATTGAGGTACCTGGCCCCTTCAACCATGATCGCTTCGAAGAACGCTTCGCGGTGGAGGGGTAAGGACCATGAATAGTCTCTTGCATCTGTTTCCGTTCATTTTGGCCTGTGTGTTTGCAACCGGTAAAGTCTATGGTGCCGGCGCAGACATTCCGCAACCGGTTCCCCCGGCGGATAGGGCTGCAGTCACGGTCACGGTCCCGTTCGACCTTTATGACGGCTATATGATCGTAGCCCATGGGTCCGCAGGGCCTCTGAAGGGCCTCAACTTCTTTGTGGATACCGGAACGACCCTTCCTGTTTTCGACTCAAAGGTCCTCCAAAAGCTTCACCTGCAGCACGAAGCGCCTGTTAGTATTGTCGTCCTCGGCGGCAAAGCACAGGGTCAAGAGGCAGTACTGCCTTCATTAAGCTTCGGTCCGGTGCAGTGGTCCAATCTTCAGGTGGTCACCATAGACCTTTCGTTCTTTCGTAAGGTCATCCCCGTGCGCATCGACGCCATCGTGGGGTTGAACGTAGTGGGCCAAAGAGCCTTCGTCATCGATTATTCCGCCCGGGTCATCCGTTTCGGGCGTACACCGGTGCTACCGGTCTCGGTTCCTTTGCGGATGGACGGTGGTCTGGCTACTTTCGATGCTGAGATCGACCACGCGCCGGTGCATCTGGCCTTCGACACCGGAGCCGACTCACTCATCCTCTTCAACACGGACGCGCGGTCACCGGGCTCCAAAAGGAAAGTTGAGCCGGACCATATCGGCAACTTTACCCGCAAAGCAGTACGCCTGCACTCCATCAGGCTGGGCAATGCGGAGTTTGGACAGAAATCCGCAGCCGTAGTCGATAGCCCAAAACAATCGCCTTTCGACTTCGATGGGGTGGTTAGTCCCGCAGCGCTTGGCATCGTCCAAGTCTCAATCGATCTCCAAAGAGGGGTGCTGGGGTTCAGCCGCTAGCCGCACACGAGCGGTTGGCGGTTTGCCAGTGTGAGCAGCGCCGGTCGCCGCACTGCTCCCCCCCCCCGCACATTTTCCTAGTGATTCGCGCCTTTTCCGGTGTGCGGTTTGCCCCAGAAGATGAACGTGCCCAGCTTGCTGCCGCTCACGATATCCATTGCCCCGTCTTTGTTCAGATCTACTGCTAACAAAGTGGAACCCGCACCGGAGCGGTTATCGACGAACTCAGGTACGAACTTCGCTCCTCCCGGAGCCTTCGGATCACGGACAGTCTTGAACCAGTAGAGAAGCGGAGGACCGAAAGGATCGGGGTCCAGATAATCTGCGTTATGCGACCAGTACCGTTTGCCGGCAACAAAGTCCGGTATGCCGTCGCCGTCCATATCCGCATAAGTGGTGCCGTGCGGCTCTGAAAAGACTACCCCACCCGCATTCTCGTTTGCGGTGCCCGGATCGTCCATGATCATGTGCCGCGTAAAGGAGATGCGACCCTGGGCGTCGCGTTTCTGTTCAAACCACGCCATACCCCACCCGTGAGCATTCAGCGCAGTCACCACATCATTCAGCCCGTCGCCATTCACGTCATAAACAGCCATCACGCTGCCACCCGAAATGCCGTGGCCATAGCGCCCGAAAACCTCAGGATGATATTTCCAGGCCTCATCGCTGCCCCCTGCAGGTTGTTCCCACCAGCCATACATATTCAGGATGTCCTTGCGGCCATCGCCATTCACATCGCCCACGCCGATACCGTGAGCCGTTCCATAGCCTTGCTGCGAAACATGGTGCACGGTCCAAGGGCCAGTCGGATTAGCCGGATCCGGGTTCGCGTAGCTGACGTATCCGTCACCCATGTAAACCACAGCAGGCTTGCCGCTGCCGTCCAGATCGGCCAGCACTGCAATTTCGCTTTGGACGTCGGAGACAACCTTATACATATCCCAACGGCGGTTTTCTCCCTTGGGATTGACGTACAGATACACGCCGCTCTTCGCGCCTCCGTACGTTACGTTGATCACATCCGGCCAGCCATCGCCGGTGAAATCCGCTGCATATTCCACCCAATACTCGTTGAATGAGGTGGAAGGGCTTGTCGATTCCGCTAGTGTGATCTCCCGGCTCTTGGTGTAGTCAGGACCGTAGTAGATGTAGGGTCCCGAAACGACATCCAAAACACCGTCGTGGTTGAAATCGGCTGCTGCGGCGGTCATCGAGTAATAGAAGTCGCTGATCTGCTGTCTGCGAAATTCGCTCAACGTCTTGTCGGGCACGCGCACCTTCAACCCTAGATCCGTATAGGCCACATTCCGGAAGCGCACTTCGCCACTCCCGCCCACGTAGAGCGCGAACGGCCCGTAGCCTTCATCGGCGACACCTCCGGACTCACGGCCATCGTTCAAGACAGCACGGACGATATTTGCATCGAACATGAACTCGATCGCGTTCCAATCATCGGTGTGCAGCTTTGTGTCAGGAGCTTCGAAGGGCAGCTGCACATCGTAGTGGGGGAGGACGAACCTGCGCTCCGGTGCGTTCGGATTCGGCGGAGGCGCCACCCGGATCAGGCCGCCGCCACGGCGTAGCTTATCGCGCGTAAGAATCTTCCCTTGCGCATCGAGGGTCACGCTATACGAGGGAGTCTCCGCTTCCGTGAGCGAGACATAGATGCCCTTCCAGCCATCGGCAGTTTTTTCCACACGGAAAAGCGCGCCGGTTTCGCAGCCGCTGGTGCAGCGGAACTCGGCATAGAGTCCCACATCTTGATAAGAGTGATCCAGCATCAGCCAGCCGCCATCATTCGATTGCGGCGTGCCCACGATCTCACCGCTGTCGGCGCGCCAATTTGCCTGGCCTACCGTGTGCCAGCCAGCAAGGCTTGAGCCGCTGAAGGTGACGTCGGGATGAAACGACGGGCCGGCAGCAAACATCCGTGCCGCGCCAAGCAGCACGAAGGCCGCCGAAAGCAAAAATCTGTTATTCGACATGGGCTTTTCCTATCCGCAAAAATATTCAGTCTTCGTCTCGAGCAAAGTTAGTGGTCGTTCACAAACGTCTGACTTGGGTCAGATCCCCAGACAGACCTTGATCCAACGTTCCAATCTGCGACCGGACCGGCAGAGGGCTACTCATTTGCACAAAAAAGCTACCGTTGCATATTACACCTGACGTTGTGCTTTATGCGCAATGGAAAATTGCCCGGCTTCTGAGATGTTCGCTCCGCCAGATCAGGCCGGAGCAGCCCGCATCAAAAAGCACCCACACAAATGAGTTGCAGCCTGGGTGCTTGACACGCAGAACAGCTCAGGTCTATCGTCATCCTGATCCAGTAAACGTTTACCGGCGTGGGATAAGTTCGCTGCTGTGAGCGGACGCTCATGTATCTTTAGCAGGATCAAGCAGGATCACGCTTGGAGCGAAAAACGATCCGTGAATTCGGGTCCAGAAATGCGAGGAAATCCAGTGAAAGCGCTCTCGAGAAGAAAGTTTTTAAAAAAGGCTGGTCAGGCAGGCCTTGCCTGCGCTACATCGGCAATGGGCAGATTTGGCATCGCGCAAAGCGATCCGGTCACGCGCGTGGTGATCGACTCAACCCGCCAGATATCTCCCATCGATCCTCATTTGTTCGGATCGTTTCTCGAGCATCTCGGGCGCGCTATCTATGAGGGCATCTACGATCCGAATTCCAAGTTTGCCGATGCAAATGGATTCCGCACGGACGTAATGAAGGAAGTAAAAGGGCTCGGGGTCCCGATCATCCGCTATCCCGGCGGTAATTTTGTCTCCGGATACCACTGGCTGGATGGCGTAGGCCCCAAGAAGAACCGCCCCGCCGTGCTCGATCGTGCCTGGAACACGCTTGAGACAAATCAGTTCGGCACCAATGAGTTCATTACCTGGGCGCGCGCGGTGGGCGCCGACCCTCTCTTTGGCTTGAACTTCGGTACGGGGTCAGCCGAAGACGCCGCAGCGTTGCTTGAGTACTGCAACGTAGAGAAGGGAACCAAGTGGAGCGAGCTGCGGCGCTCGCACGGCTATGAGCAGCCGCACAACGTAAAACATTGGTGCGTCGGCAATGAGATGGATGGACCTTGGCAAATCGGCCACATGGCCGCCCGGGACTACGGGATGAAAGCTGCAGATGCGGCGCGGCAGATGCGGGTCATCGACCCAACCATCAAGCTGATCGCCTGTGGATCGAGCGGGCCGTTTATGTCCACCTACATCGAGTGGGACCGCACGGTGCTCGAAGAATGCTATGACGATGTGGACGGAATCTCGCTGCATCGCTACTGGGGAAACACAGACGAAACCAACGGTGATAGCCAGAAATATGTGGCCATGAATCTGGCGATGGATCGCCAGATCGCGGAGATCATCGCCGTTTGCGATTCGGTGCGAGCGCAGAAGCGTTCCGGAAAGCAGCTATTCCTCTCGTTTGATGAATGGAACGTTTGGTATCGCGCGAGGACCGGTGATGCCGTAAATGGACACGGCAAGACCGCTCCCCATCTTCTCGAAGAACCCTATAACCTGGAAGATGCACTGCTCGTCGGCGGGCTTCTCAATTCGCTGATCCGGCATTCTGATCGTGTCAAAGTGGCCTGTCTCGCGCAGCTCGTCAACGTAATCGCGCCCATCATGACCAATGCGGACGGCACCTTGCGGCAGACCACCTACTATCCATACGCATGGGCGCTCAAGTATGCGCGCACGCGCGCTCTGAGCATCCTTCCTGAAGGTCCCGGCTACGAGGTCGCCACCCTGGGGCAGCCGATTGAGAGCATGGGGCTCCCGGCTCCGGGCTTTGGCCAGGTGCCTTATCTCGATGTGACGGCAGTCCTCGATCCCGAGCAAAAAACAGCGACGATCTTTGTCTTGAATCGCGATCTCGGCAAAGAACGCGAGCTGACCATCACTTGGCGCGATTTGACGCCTTCAGGCGTAAGAACCTTTGAAACCATTACTGGACCTGATCTGAAAGCGCTCAATACCTTCGCGGACCCGAAGCGCGTGGTTCCTCAGGCATTGGAGCATCCAAAAACAGGCTCAAGCATGACGGTCAAATTGCCTGCGCGATCATACTCGGTGCTTTCGCTCGATCTGTGACCGGCGTACGCCGTCAACATGAGGGCGCCGGCTGAAGCTATGATTTTCTTCAGCGGCTCAACCGGACAGCAATCTGCACAACGCGCGGATCTGTGGTCGTTGTCGTGATGGACCCGAATGCTGCAGAGCCAAAGCTGCCGTTGGGTTGGCCGAAGGCGGGAGTATTCGCTGCGTCGAAGACCTCTACGCGGAGTTCCAGCTCCGTGCTCTCCGCCAACTGCGTATGCTTGACGAGCGCGATATCGAGATCGCGATACGCTGGTCCGCGCACCGGATTACGGCTTGCATCGCCGAGGACAAATTGTGGTGCAGTCGCAAACGCGGCGGTGTTGAAGAATCGCGCCGGAGTGCGAAGCGCGGGATCGAAGTTTGGTTTTCCAATCATGTTCGGCCGTTGTAGCACAAAACCCGCGAAGGCATTGTTGTTCGTGGCCTGGGTCACCGTAACCGGCATCCCCGACTGCAGTGACAGAATTCCGTTCACCGCCCATCTCCCCAAAATTGTGTTGCCGAGCGCGCTGGAGGCGAAGCGGTGATTGCGCCCAGCAGGAAGATCGTAGATAACGCTGAGTGAAGTCACATTGGGCATGTCGCCCGATGATGAATCCCGTTCGAGATACGGCCGGAACGTATCGGCCGCGATGAGCGAACTTGAGTTGGGGCTCGACAGCACGGTTGTTGAAAATACCGCGCTGGCGTCGTCAATCAGCTTGGAATGCGTGTAGGAAAAAGCAGATACAAGCCGCGGTTGAAACGTTGTTCCACCTTGGCTTCCACCGCGTTGTAGTTCGTTGTTCCGCTGTTATTGCGGTACGTCGCAACGTTGAGGAATCGTGGATACGGCTTCAACAATTGGGCCTGCGTAACTGTCTTTCCCCCGATCGAACTCGACGGGGGAAGCTGACCATAGTACGGGTTCGCAGTAGTGGTCAGCAGCGAAGCTCCTTGCGCCAGCTGTGCGACTGTCAGCTGGTTCAGGTTCGAGTCAGGAATCCCCACATGGACGATATGCGAACCCACATATGCCAGATCAAACGAGAGATTCTGCCGGATCGAGTGCTGCACCGCGAGATTCCACTGCTCGGCGTAGCCTGAGCCCGCGGTGCGTCTGGCCGTGTAAACGCTCTGTCCCAACCCTGCCGACGGAGTGAGCGGAGTAGGCGCGACAGACGGCCCGTTGGAGAGTGCAAACGCCGCGTTAACGGAGTCCTGCGTCTTTTGCGTGACACTTTGGATGAACGGGAACTGCGGCGTGGTGAAGGGAGTTGTAATGCCCGACTGATCGATAAAGACGATGCCAAATCCCGATCGAATCACCGTGGACGGCGTGGCCATAAAGGCGAATCCCAGTCGCGGCGCGACGTTATCCCAATGTAACTCGCGCGCCGAGCGTGGATATCCGTTCACGCCAAGAAAATCAAGCTGCTGCGTCGAGAGATTAAAGACCGCGCCCTGATTATTCTTTTCGGTCGACGGAAAGTGAAGGGTCCACCGCGCGCCAATATTGACCGTCAGCCGATTGTTTGCTCTCCAGTCGTCCTCGACAAAATATTCCTGGATGTGATCGCGCGGGCGAATCTTCGCCGACTGCAGGTCGATCTGAAAAGTATCTACTTGCCCAAGTAGAAAGCTGGCAATGCTGTTACCGCTGTTGGTCACGCCCTGCTGGTTCGTGCCCGTGGTTGTGAAAGCAAATGAGCCCGTCGGATTAGGCGGCGCGACGCTATTGAGTTGATACCAGCGGAAGTCCACGCCGGCCTTAAAGTCGTGCCGGCCGCGTGCATAGTTCACTGTTTCGAGCATCTGCCAAACCGCTGTCTGGTATTGCGCGAAGGTGCTGGCCGAGGGACCAAGCTGCTGAAATCCGGTAAACGTGAAGAGGGGCAGAGCATTGTTGAAGGCTGCATTTGTCGGAATGCCTGGAATACCCAATCCCGCCGAGGCTGTGCTGCCCAGTCGCGGGCCAGCAATATTGTTGCTGCGCCGCGTGTAGCCCATGTGAAAGTCATTCAGCAGATGTGGCGTGAAGGTGTGCGTCTCATTGAAGACTGCCTGCTGCCCCAGTACATGCGAGAGGCCCGACACGCCGCCCGTCCCAATCAATGTGCCGCTGATCAGTCCCGAGCCATCAGGAAGCGGCGTTACCGGCTGTTCCACATCTGAAGAATATGAGTAGCGGCCAAATGCTCGATCGTCCTGGCCATGGACTCCATCCACGCGGAAATCGAACTGGTTCTGGTGATCCGCATCATTGGCGGTGCGCGAGTAGTTGTTCGCCGCGGCTGTTAGATTGGTGGGTGTAGGAAAACGGGCTAATAGTGCAACGGCGGCCGGATCGAGCGGAACATTGATCACGTCGCCGGGAAATTCCTGCCGGACGTTCACGCCATAGGAGCAAAGACTGCCAGCAGAGCGGTAAGAGCTAAAAATTTCACGCAAGGGCCCCCTCGCAAATGATCCGCGGCCACACTTCTTGATGTGCCGGTCGCTAGAACGTACTTCGCTATGGCCGGCAGAAGAACGCAAACAGGCTCAGCCTGCATATAACGAATTTAATCGTATGGATTCGTTATAGCAAGAGCATGGGAAAGCGCGGGCTCCAGGCGGGCGCCGGACGGAAGCCGGCTAGTCGAGCCGCTCGATCATCACGTCTGTCGATTTGATCAGCGCCGCTGCCGGATCGCCTTTTTTTAGACGCAGTTCTTTCACTGCATTCGCAGTGATGATAGCGGTGATTTGTGAATCGGCCGTGGCAAGGATCACTTCAGCGAGCAGTCCTTGCACCCGGACACTCACGACATGGCCTGCGATCTGATTACGGCCACTCACCTTGCGGAATCGCTCGCGTGATTGCACTTTCGGCTTAGCCGCATCTTTGGTCAAGAACGGCTTCAACGTAGATTCGGCGATGCGATGATGGCCGCCGGGAGTTTGAACCGTCTTCAGCTTGCCGCTCAAAATCCACTGCTTGATGGCTGGATAGCTCACGCCCAGCAGGCGTGCAGCTTCGCGAGGTGTCAACATGTGTGAGGACTCTTGCATGCACCATTTTTAGCACTTTTTCAAGCACCATAGCAGGCTCATGCATGGAAATCCCGAACGCAGGGTAAAATGCGGGTGGAGAATCACTACCCATTTGGACGGCGTTCACACGGTTGTAACGCGAACATCATAGGATCGCCCGTCATTGGCGAGCCCTGTCTTCTGAAGTGTTGTGGCATCACCATGTGTTCACCAATCTCCGATACTCTGCAGACGATACGAGGATAAGCTATGCCGTGCGATCCAGAAGAACTCAAGCATGTACCGCTGTTCGAACTTCTCGACAATGAGGAAGCTCAGATCCTCGCTGCGCAAATCGAAGTGAAGCACTTTGCAGCGCGTCAGAGAATCTTCAAAGCCGGTGAACAGGCGAACGCCGGCTACATCATGATGTCGGGCAAGGTCCGCGTAACCACCACAGACGAAGACCACCAGGATGTGCTGATCGACGAGCCGGGGCACGGCGACTTCTTCGGGTTTGCTTCAATGCTCCAGCAAACCAACCACTTGACCACTGCAATGGCCGCGGAAGAAACGGCCTGTCTGGAAGTGGGGCGCGATGACATCGAAGAATTGCTGCGAAGAAAGCCAATGGCAGGCTTGGATCTTCTGACTGTGCAGGCGCGGCAGTTCCACAGCACTCAGAAGCTGATACAGAGCCGCGCTGCGCGCAATCCGAATGACGTCATTGAATCGCAGACGACGTTTGGCGAGCGGATCGCCGACTCCGTTGCACGCTTCGGCGGGTCGTGGGCCTTCATTATCCTCTTTTCGGTTGTGCTCATTGTCTATTCGACGACCAATATCCTGCTGAAAGGCAACGCTTGGGACCCCTATCCGTTCATCCTGCTGAATCTATTCCTGTCAATGCTGGCGGCTGTGCAGGCGCCGGTCATCATGATGAGCCAGAACCGTCAGGATGTTAAAGACCGGCTGCGCAGCGAGCTTGATTTTGAAGTGAACAAACGCGCTGAGGCCGAGATTCAGCTGCTTTCGCATAAGCTCAATCTGATGACCGACAAGATCGAGGACCTCGAAGAGCTACTCCGCAAACGTGCTGGCGATCTCAACGGCAACTCGTCAGTTCTGTAGACAACCACGAGCCATGAATTTGGATTGCCGGCGTGTCTTTAGAGGTTCCGATAGAGCCGGATGCAATCGCGCAAATATGCCCGTCGGGCAAACGCCGCACTCTAGCCTTTCACGATCTGGCGCCAGCGCAGCCAGCCGCCAAGCCAGGATTGCGGCAGCGCGAGAACGATGAGCGCAACAGGATACCAGTGAGGCTCGTAGGCGGGGCCGGCATGCCACGTGGCAATCGCGCCCGCAAGGCTGGCCGCAAAGCCAAATGCGCCGCCGATCATCGCATGCGCAATCGGCCGATAGGGTGCGAGATACGCAGTAACAAAGCTCGCCGCCACTCCATAGATCGTGCGATAAGCCGTAGCGACGAACAGCAGGTCATCCGGAACGCGCTCACCCCAAGGCGGAAATACTTTGAGCTTGTGGAGCAACACGTCCGTTGCAATCGTGACCGCAATGCCGAGAGCCATGCCCACCAACACCGCGATAACGCTGCGTCCCAACTGCCGTGAATTTGGTCCTGGGCTCATCGAATCTTTCGGATCAATCTGATGCCGTTTACGCATTCATCTGCGTTGCGAATGACACAATTCTAATCCAATCCGTGAGTCCGATGTGCGCACATATAGGACATCCGTCTTCAAAAGGGAATCGATGTTTCTTCACGCACCGCATCGTCAATAGAGTCCGCGCAATGTGCCTCCTAGATCAAGACACGAGCCCGTGATGAACTTTGCTACCGGCGAGGCGAGAAACACCACCGCATGCGCCACATCGATCGGTTCACCGATGCCCAGAGGCATATAGCGTTCAGCCAGGAAGTGTTCGACTGCCTTTTCCTTATCATCAACGCCATAAGCAGCCATAAGCTGATCGACGATGCCACCTGGACGTGTCCACATCTGCGACCAGATCGGTCCTGGCAACACTGCGTTTACGCGGACGCGCGGTACATATTGCTTGGCCAGAGCCTTGGTGAGATATAGCAAGCCCGCCTTGCAAACACCGTAATCCATCAGACCTGGTTCAGGCTGTTTGGCAAGATCGGATGCCGTGTTGACCACAGCCGCCGATCCAAGCTTCGCCATCTCTGGCAGAAGAGCGCGGCACGTGCGAATTGTGCCCATCAAGTTGATATCGAAACTCCGCGCCCACACCTCATCGGGAATCTCTTCAAATACAGCCGCATTGCCTACGCCGAGATTGTTGATCAAAATATCCGGCGCTCTGCCGAAGATGCGCATTACTTCAGCGACTGCCTGCTTCACTCCCTCAGCGCTCGCAAGGTCTGCGGCAATCACGCCCGCCCATCGGGACGCCTTCTCGCTCAACGCAGCCTCATCGCGATCTGCAACAACAACATGCGCTCCCTCTTGCGTGAGCATGTCTGCGATGGCTTCGCCGATTCCGTGCGCTCCCGCGCAAACAAACGCACACTTACCGTGAATCTGATAGTCCATGAAAGCTCCTGTTGAGTCCTAACGGTGCAATTGCAGAATGGCCTGAAGCTTAAGGGACTCGCACGAAGCCGTCAACTTTAGTGCGGCGAATAGCGAGATGCGGGGCGCATCTACTCGTCAGAAATTTCCGGACAAAGCCGGCGGGCAGAAGGCGGGAACTACGCGAGGGAAGGGGATTCACCAGAAAAATCGCAGAAAAGAGTGTTTCTGAATCAGCCAAGGTAATGCCAATGTGTAGAGTAAGAAATAGCTTCAGGTGAGGGCAGAGATGCAATTTATCCTCGGCGTCATTCTCTTTGTAGTTGTGATCGGTTGGCTCGATGCGGGGCTGCCGTGGCCTCGCTGTAACTCCAGGGAGGGCCAGCAATGATCGCGGGACATTTCGGTTTTGCCGCTCTGGTCAAGTCGCGCGAGCAACGCGTTCCCCTCTGGGCCCTCATGCTGGCGACGGTATGGCTCGACATTCTCTTCGTTCCTCTGTTGCTCGCAGGAATCGAAACGCTGCAACCCGTGCCTGGCCTGCGCGGAGGCTACGGAGAGAACATCATCCACGCCGATTACACGCATTCACTGGTTGGCGCATTGGCATTGTCCGCACTCTTTAGTTTCCTCTGTGCCCTGCGCTGGGGAAAGCGTTGCGGCACCGTCCTTGGCCTTGTCGCCTTCTCACATTGGATTCTCGATCTGCTTATGCATCGTCATGACATGCCGCTTCTGCCCGGCAATTGGGGACAATTCCCCAAATTTGGATTTGGCCTCTGGCAGAATCGCTCCGGCTCAATTCTTGCTGAGCTTCTTCTCATTCTCTCCGGAGCCTGGTTCTACTGGCGCGCGGCTCGCTCTGTCAGTGCATCGGCACATGTTGCGCAAGTGAGAGCAACGGCTACCGGTTTGCTGATTCTCATCAGCGGCATTGCCGTACTCGCCCTCGACGTCACCGGAATTCTTGGATGACGGACAGTATTCGTTAAATTGACGGTGTTTTGCTGGCTTTCTATACTTTCATTGGAGGGCGTGCATTTGACTCGTCTATGTTGTTGCCACTTCTCCTCGCCCGTCCCGCGGAGTTGAGCGTGTACTTCTTCAGCTAGTCCCGCATACTCCCTTCGACGCAGATGGGTCAAAACTGCTTCCAGATGTAGCTGCACGCGTCCGCATGCGATAAATGCAACCCGCGGGAAATCAATCCTACCAACGAGAAACGGAAACGTATCAATGCACACTGATCTCCACGAAGTTGAACTCGGCTCATCGCTGGCGAGCCGGATCGGCAACACGCCGCTCCTTCGCTTGGAGAAGACGGTTCGCGCGCTGCCGGGCATCACGTTGCTTGCCAAGGCCGAGTGGCTGAATCCTGGTGGCAGCGTGAAAGATCGTGCGGCAGCTTCGATGGTCCGCGATGCGCAGTCGAAGGGAAGACTTGCGCCCGGCAAAACGATCCTCGATGCGACCAGCGGCAACACAGGAATCGCCTTGGCCATGATCGGCGCCGCGCGCGGATTTCCGGTTCTCCTGGCAATGCCTTCCAATGTCTCGCCGGAGCGCAAGCGGATCCTCAAGGCATACGGTGCTCAGGTCGAATGGACAGATCCGAATCAGAGCTCGGACGGCGCCATTCGCCGGGCTCGCCAGCTGGCTGGCAACGATCCCGAGCGCTTCTGCTACCTCGATCAATATGCAAATGACGCCAACTGGCAGGCACACTACCGCACTACCGCGCCGGAGATCTGGGAGCAGACCGCGGGTCGCGTGACGCACTTTGTTGCCGGCCTTGGCACTAGCGGCACTCTCGTGGGCACAACGCGAAAGCTGAAAGAGCTGAATCCTGCGATTCAGGCCGTCAGCATGCAGCCCGACTCGCCCTTTCACGGGCTCGAAGGGCTCAAGTACATGCCCGCATCGATCGTTCCGGCAATTTACGATCCTTCGCTCGCCGATCGCGCGCTGGAAGTGGAGACGGAAGCAGCTTACGCCATGGTGAAGCAGCTTGCACGCGAAGAGGGCCTGCTCGTGGGCATCTCCGCTGCAGCCGCCGTGGTGGCTAGCCTTCAAATCGCTCGCGAAGAGGCGGCGGCTGGACGCGAAGCCGTCATCGTGACTGTGTTGCCCGACTCGGCCGACAAATATCTCAGCGAGCGATTCTGGGAGGAAGCGTGAGCGTGCTGAGGATGAACAAAGCCGTGTACGAGGCGATTCGCGCACACGGTGAAGAGACATATCCGCACGAGTGCTGTGGTGCGCTGCTCGGACACGCAACGCCAGAGGGATGGCGCGTCTCTGCTTCGGTGATGGCCGGCAATACGCGAACTGATTCAGCCCACAACCGCTATCAGATCGCTCCTCTCGAACTGGTAAAGATCGAGCGGGAGGCGCGTCGGCAGGGACTGAGCATCGCGGGTTTCTATCATTCACATCCCGATCACCCAGCGCAGTGGTCGCAGACCGATTTTGCTGAGGCTCACTGGCTGGGCTGCTCCTACGTGATTACAGCCGTTGCCCAGGGCAAGGCGGCCATCACCAACTCCTTCTTTCTAGCTGGCGCCACGGAAGAGGACAAGCAATTCGAACAGGAAGCAATCGAAGTGGGCGAGTGATCGCGCAAACTGCACCGCACAGCGCGGCAATGGAATCCAAAAGAGTGTAAGAGAGGAATTGAGTTCATGAAGATCTTTATCCCCACTCCGCTGCGGCAGTTCGCCGAAGGCAAAGATACCGTAGAGGTAAGCGCCGGCACCATCGCTACGGCGCTCGAAGAACTAACCCAGACGCATCCGGACCTGCGCAAGCATCTATTCACCGGAGAAGGTAAAGTACGCGCCTTTGTCAATGTGTATTTGAATGACGAAGATGTGCGCTATCTACCCGAGAAGGACGCGACGAAGGTCTCTGCAAGCGACACTCTCTCCATCATTCCCTCGATTGCCGGCGGGCTCCAGCCTCGCTGTCCAATCAAGCCAAGCTACAAAGCTGCGCTGCCTCAATAGCGTGTCCATACCCCATTCGAGCCATCCCATCCCGCGTGCCATTCACGTCGACTCAGGATATTCTGGAAGCACTTCATCCTTTAAATATCCAGCTCGACCTGAAGGGCACGTATGCTTACTGAACTTCGGCGGCTGCTGTCTCCGTTTCGTTGGGGCTTTGCCGTTTATATCGTCTTCACCTTGCTTCGACAGGCTTTGGTGGTCGGAGGCGGCTATGGACTTGTCCTCCTCATCCGCACGTACGAACACAATCCCGCACAATCGATCCTGATCGCCCTCGCCGTCCTGCTCGGCTATAAACTCGTGCTCGACTCGCTCGACCAGCTCATGGGTTGGGGATTTGCACGACAGGTCAGTTATCCTCTCTTCCGTCAGCTCAGCGTCAATGTCTTTGCCAAGCTGCTGAGCCTCGATCAGGGATGGCATCAGTCCGGCAGCAGCGGTGCGCGTCGTGGTGAGATCACCAACGGTCTCAGCAAATTTGCCCAGACCAGTGAAAGCCTTGCGCGTGAGGTTTGCCCTCTGCTCGCCACGGCTCTGCTGAGCCTCTTTCTTCTCCGCTCCTATGTCGGCCTCTGGTTCTGGATCGCGATGCTGCCCGCGGCCGCCGCTCTCTTCTTCTGGCTCTCCTATGAGGAAAATCGCCGTTGCACGCATTTCCGCGAGACCCGCTATCAGCGCTATGCGTCTGATTATTCGCTCAGCATCGAGTGCATGGAGATGCACGCCGATGTTGTCCGCTACAACCAGCAGGAGCGCATGGAGCAGGACTATCGCCGCATCCATGAAGAGATCGAGGCGAACGGTCTCGCAGAGGCGAAAGTCCAGGGCTGGTTCGGCATGGGCAAGGGCGTTGTGATCCTCAGCCTGCAGACCTATCTGCTCTTCAACTGGATCAAGCTGCTCAATGCGCATCGCCTCGATGGCGCCATGCTCGTCTATCTCTACATGCTCTCAGAGCAGCTGTGCGGCTCGCTGTGGGGCTACGCCGGCATGTGGGGACGCATCAGTGAAGCATGGGAGCCGATCAAAGCCTTCCTGCGTATCAGTTCTGCTAACTCTGCAGTTGTTGACGCCGCCGGAGCCGCGCCTCTGTTGATTCCTGCGCAGGTGAGCCTCGAGTTCCGCGACGTGCAGTTCAGCTATCGTCCCGAAGAGCCAGTCCTCAGTCAGCTTAATCTCGTAGTTGAAGCCGGCAAGAAAGTTGGATTCATCGGCCGCACCGGCTGCGGCAAATCTACTCTTCTCAAACTTGTCGAGCGTCTCTACGACGCGCAGAAGGGCAGCGTCTACGTCGGTGGGCAAGATGTGCGCAACTGGCCGCTCAAACGCTTGCAGCGCGTCTGTACTTGCATGTCGCAGAACGGCGGCGTCTTTTTCTCTGAGGCCACACTGCTTGACACCATCCGCTTCGCCAAGCCGCAGGCCTCGTTCTCTGAGGTCGCGCGCGTGGCCAGGCTCGCCTGCATTCACGACGAGATCATGTCTCTGCAGGATGGCTATCAGACCAAGGCCGGCGAACACGGTAAGAATCTCTCCGGAGGTCAGCGACAGCGCATCGCCATTGCCCAGGCTCTGCTCAGCCTTGACGATCCTGAAAAGAAGATCATCCTGCTCGACGAATGCACGAGCAATCTCGATGCAGAAACCGAGGCTCTGATCTACCGCAACATCTGGCCGCTTCTCGAAGGCAAAACAGTTGTCGTGGTAACGCACCGCGTCTCAGCCATTGAAGATCTGGTTGATGAGATCGTCGCCTTCAGCGGTGGTCAGGTCGCATGGCGCACGCAGAAAGAGTCGAGCTTCACTGCCGCTGAGATCTTCGCCTAATCTAGATCTCGCGCAATCTATTTTGCGTCCGTTACCCACTTGGGCGTGAAATCGTTCTTCGCTGCCTGCTGCTCGATCATCTTGCGCGCCTCGGCCACATGCAGCCGCATCAGCCTCTCCGCCTCATCCGGAAAGTTATGATCAATCGCTTCCACGATGCTCACATGCTCCTCATAGACCACACGCGGATCGCGCATCGCCCGCACCGCCATGCCTAGTACCCGATATCCTTCCGCCAGGCGCAGCAGAATCCGGTTGCGCGAAAGATTCATGATCTGCAGATGAAAAGCGCGGTCTGCGGCGCCCATCTCGTCGGCCTTGTTCTCGTTCGACAAATCCCAGATAAGATCAGCCATCTTGCGCAGTCCCGCCACGTCTGCGCGCGACGCATGCTCACACGCTAAACGCGCCGCCAGTCCTTCGAGAAACTCACGTACCTGGTAGGCTTCGCACAGCCGCGCCGCGTCAATCTTGCCCACAAACACGCCCAAGCGGTCGATGGATTCAACCAGTCCCATCCACTGCAGTTCCAGCAGCGATTCACGTACCGTTCCCTGCGCAACGCCCAGCTCCTTCGCCAGACTTTGCTGCGTTAGCCGTTCGCCAGGCTGGCTCTCGCCGGAGAGAATTCGGCGCTGAATCTCCTCCCGTACATGGTGCCGTCCCACGGGCGATTGAACCGCCATACCGTGCCTTCCCTCCGCGAAAGAACTGTGCTGTGTGCTCATCGATCAGGCGCAACAGGCGCATCCTACCATCGATTAAGATCGATGGTCAATCATACCGCGTAGGAACGGAGAGGCCATTCTGCTTCATGGGGCGAGCCTTAATCGATCCAATCGGACACATCACCAATCAAACTGAGCAATCATTCTCAAAACGTTGGAGCACCGGGCGGGAATCGAACCCGCGCGTACGAGTTTTGCAGACTCGCGCGTTAACCACTTCGCCACCGGTGCCCTTTAAACTCTCAGGAACACTGTGAACCGCAAAAGAGAAAACCCACCGCGCCATCTGGCGAGTGGGTCGTCGGGGTTCAGAGATTGCTTCTGAGTTCTGCCCTAGGTACACACCCGCATCGTGCCGCACAGACACCAGCACATACACATCGCGGGAGTGAAGATCGAACTCATAGAAGTCTGAAAGAGAACTGCTCTCCGGGTCGGTAGCGCACAAGCCGCACCGCTTGCCGGATAAGTTCACTGTAGGGATTGGTTCCGGTTCTGTCAAGCACCGGGGGCTCGACCGTTCCAACATCACCATGCTCACTGCGCACACCTCGCACTCGCGGAGTTGTGATCGTGCGGCGAATCAGGCAAATACGATCCACAGTTTTTCCATGAGAGCGAAATCGCCGGGGAAGCGTCTCGCAAATCTTGCCGCATGATTTCACGAGCCGTTTCGGTCACGAAAACAGCAGACCTAAATTTCGGGTTGCAGGATAGGCCGGTCAAAGAACGACGAGCAGGTGGGGCAGCGCAACGCGCCTTGTACGCACAACCGGCGGCCCGAGCGGTATGCTGTTTCCGTCGCTCATCGGCGTCTTTGTGGACTATATATCCTACAAACCGGTTTTCTTGCTCGCCGCTATCATGCCACTGCTCGGAACCATCGCTCTCTTCGCCGCAGGCCGCGCCTATCGGCTGGAATCGCGGCTCGCGATGCCTGCAACTACGCAATCCTACAAGGGGCCCCATGACAGACGATCCATTCGGTTTAGAAAACGAGCGCCTTGCCGAACTGAGTGCAAAGCGCCGCAAGGTTACTGCGTTCCTCACTGAGAAGGGAATCGACGCCATCCTGATTGGGCGCCATGAAAACATTGCATGGCTCACCGCAGGCGTCGTCGATGTGCGCGTAGGCATGCTGCGCGAGTCCGGCCCGGCCAGCCTGCTTGTTACTCGTGAAGGAGCGGCTTACTATTTCACGACGAACAATGAGGCGCAGCGCCTCGCTGACGAAGAATTCGCTGGTCTCGGTTTTGAGCCGGTTGTAAATCCGTGGCACGCCAACGATCTCTGTGCTTCGATCAAGAAGATCGTCGGCTCCGGAGTTGTCGCCGGCGACATGGGGCAGGAGGGTCGCCAGCCTATATCGATCCAGAGCCTACGCCTCGAACTCACCGACGGGGAAGCCGAACGCTATCGGTGGTTGGGCTGGCACGCCGCCGAGGCCGCCGTCTCAGTATTGCGCCGCTTCGAACTTGGCATGAGCGATCGCACCATGCAGGCGCTGCTGTCGGAAGAGCTGATCCGGAAAGGCATTCTGCCAAGCGTCTATCTCACATCCACAGACGCACGCGTTGAAAACTACCCTCATCCTGTGCCACGCGCGAGTATCCTGAAACAACTCGGCATGCTTTGCTTTTGCGCGCGTCGTTGGGGTCTCACGATTTCGATGACCCGCTTCGTCTGCTTCGGTGTCGTGCCGGCTGAGTTCCAGACGCACTTGGCCGTCGCAACGCAGGTGAATGCGTGCCTGCTCGATGCAACGCGCCGGGGCGCAACGAGCGATGCGCTCTTCAAGGTCGCGCAAGAGGCGTATGCGTCGCTCGGGCGCGCCGGGGCTGAGTTTCAGCATCACCAGGGCGGCGCGACTGGCTATCTTGAGCGCGAGTGGTTCGCGTGCCCCGGTGGCACGGAGCAGATCGCAGCACAGCAAGCAATTGCCTGGAATCCATATCTGCGCGGAGCCAAAGTCGAAGACACGTACCTGCTCCAAAAGGGAAGGTTAGAGCTGCTGACCGCCACGCCGGAGCTGCCCTTCGTCAGCACGTCGTACAACGGCTCTGAGTTTCGTTCGGCAACGGTGCTTAAACGATAAAACACTCGCAGCCGCCATCGCCGCTGGAGCTGTTTAGTTCGCCGCCAGCCGCCGCGGCACTGCACTCCGTACGGCATTCACAGAGGGCTTGCCGTCGAGCACGCGCGCAATGTCTTCGCAAACAGCTCGCGATACGCGCTTCTGCGCCTCGCGTGTAAAAGCCGCGATGTGCGGCGTTAGAATCACATTCGGCAAAGTCTCCAGCTCACCTGGAACAGGCGGTTCCTCGCCGCGCACATCGAGTGCCGCCCCGCCGACGATGCCTGCCTTCAGCGCCTCTACAAGATCTGGTTCAGAAACAACTTTGCCGCGTGATGTATTGATGAACAGCGCGCCTCGCTTCATTTTGTTGAAGCGCTCGCGATTCAGCAGACCGGTTGTCTGCGGCGTCGCCGGAAGATGGCATGACACCACATCCGCACGTGCCAACAACTCATCCAGCTCAACCAGCTCCGCTTGCAATTCGCTTAACAGCACGTTGTCCGGATTCAGAAACGGATCATAGGCAAGAATCCGCATGCCGAAAGCCATCGCGCGCCGCGCCGTAAGATAGCCAATTTTGCCCGCTCCGATAATGCCAAGCGTTTTGCCGTAGAGCTCCGTGCCCATGAACTTGCTTCGCTGCCAGTGGCCGCTCTTCGTGTCGCGGTCCGCTGCCGGAATGGGGCGCGCCAGCGAGAGCATCATACCCATCGCGATCTCGGCCACGCTGATCGCATTCTGATCCGGCGTGAAGGAGATGACGATACCCGCCTGTTCGGCATATTGCACGTCCACGTTGTCCAGGCCCACGCCGGCCCGCCCAATCACCAGCAGTTCCGGCGCCGCATCGATCAGCGCGGCTGTCACCTCGGTTTGGTTGCGCACGATCAGCGCGCGGCAGCTCCTTACGTTTTCGGCCAGCAGGTCAGGCTTCTTCCAAAGTTCCGCATCGAGCAACACATCAAAGCGAGAGCACAGCGCCTCAAAAGCCGCGCCGTGCATATATTCGGAGATCACGATATCCGGCATAAGTCAGCAGACCACCTCTTGGCAGTTAAACGGAATCTTCAAGCGGGAGCACCATTGTTCAATCTCGGCGATCGTTTCATCCGACACCGGAATCCCTTGTGCGAGATTCGTTTTGGCTGTTCGCGCGGAGCGTTCGCCCGGCACTAGAATCTCTTCTACGCCCGGCCGCTTTTTGGACGTTCTGATGCGATCGATCGTAGTATCGATGCGCTGCAGGTATTCGGCGTAGTCGAGAAATGCATCGATGTGAAACAAACAGAAAAAATGTCCAACATCCTGCTTGCGGTCGAGATTCTTGTACATCGATCCAACGTCTGGTCCAATCGCCGATCTCGACAGCGCTCCACTAAAGAGCTCTACCATCATCGCCAGCGCATAGCCTTTGTGCCCGGCCATAGTGAGCACTGTGCCCAGCAATGCTTCCGACGCATCCGTTGTCGGATTGCCATCAAGATCGAGCGCCCAGTCCTCAGGAATCGACGCTTTCTTTTTTTGCGCGGCGATGATGTTGCCGCGCGCAACCGTCGACGTCGCAAGATCGATCTTGACCGGAAAGCCCTTGCCCGTTGGGAACGACGCTGCAATCGGATTGGTGCCGAAGAACGCCTCGTATCCGCCCGTGGGCGACATCGCCGGCTCGCCGTTCGTCATCGCCAGCAACACCATCTGTCGGCTGGCCGCGTAATTCGCATACCACGAAAGTGCGCCGAAGTGCTGCGAGTTGCGAATCGTGGCCGCCGCTACGCCGTTCTGCTTGGCCAGCGGCATCAGCATGTCCAGAGCCTTCCGCGCCTGCACCTGGCCAAGACCATTGCCCGCATTCAATGTGAGCACGCTGCCCGCATTGCGATCGACGGTCAGTGCAGCCTTCGGATCGATCAGTCCAGCCTCGATGCGCTTCAAATAAATATTCAGCCGCGACACACCATGCGTCGGCACGCCGTGCAAATCCGCATCGACCAGCGACTCCGCAAACAGAGTTGCATCGTCCGGCGGCACGCCCATGCCAATGGCTAATTGCGCGACGAGATTTTCTAACCCCTCTTTCGGATATCGATTCATACAACCTCAATCACACAATCTGCCGCACACGATTTCGCACTCTCTTTGAACTGTCTTCAAAAAACAGAAATGGTGCGCAGCCGACCCCGGCATAGGCCGGCAGCGCAGAAACTATGCACTGCGATATAGCTTGGTCATAACAAACTCGCGATGCCCCAATGCTTCCGCTGCGGTAAGCCGTCCATTGGCCGTGCGCACAATCATCTCGATCAGCGCGTCGCCTGCCTGGTCCAGCGTCATCTCGCCCTGCAGGATCGGCGACACATCCAAATCGATATGGTCCGCCATTATCCTTACCGTCTTTGGATTTCCCGAAAGCTTGATCACCGGCTCGATCGGATTGCCGATCACGTTACCCTGGCCCGTCGGGAACAGATGCACCACCGCACCAGACGCAGCCCACAGCGTAACGGCTTCCGCCGCAGCACTCGACGTATCCATATACCAGAGGCCTTTGTCGCTGGGCGCTTCCGCCGGCTTCAGGCAGCCCACAAACTTCGTCTTTTTGCCCAGCTTCTCGACGTTGCCCAGGGCTTTCTCTTCAATCGTCGTCAGTCCGCCGGCAATATTACCCTTCGTCGGCTGCGACTCGGAGAGATCGTTCGTCTTCTCGCTGAATACCAGCTTGGTATAGTCCTCAAACGCCGCCATGAACTGCTTGCGCACTGCCTCATTCGCAGCCTTCGCGGCAACAATATGCTCCGCGCCCGTCAATTCGGAAGTCTCGCCGAACGAAGCCGTGCCGCCGATCGCGCAATGCTTGTCCACCACATTGCCGACCGTCGGACAGCTCGAAAGTCCCGTCGTCGTGTCGGACTCGCCGCACTTCACGCTGATGTAGAGTTCGCTGAACTTGCATTCCGTCCGCTGCAATTCCGACGCCCACTGCACATATTCCTTCGCCTTCACGCTGGCCTGCGAAATGGTTGCGATATCGCCCTGCCCCTCGATCGAAAATCCCGCCACCGGCTTGCCGGTCTTCGCAATGCCGTCGACGATCCGCTGCGTCCATCCCGGCTCGATGCCGATGACAATGACGGCGGCGACGTTGGGATTCGATCCCGTGCCGATCATCGTGCGGAAAAACAGTTCCAGGTCCTCACCGAACTGCAATCGACCATACGCATGTGGCAGGGCCAGCGTTCCCTTGATGTTGTTGCCCACCGCTTCGCACGCGGCATTTGAGATGTCGTCCACCGGCAGAATGATCACATGATTGCGCACGCCCACGCGCCCGTTTTCGCGCCGGTATCCCAGAATCGTACGGTCTAGCATTATGCCCACCTCTTCGTCTTCAGGTTGTGCACATGCACATGCTCTCCGGCGCGGACGGGCTGGACCACTTTCCCAATCTCACAACCATATTTGATCACCGTATCGCCCACGGCAAAATCCTTGAGTGCCAACTTGTGGCCCAGCGGAATGTCCTGCGTGGCCTTCGCATCCACCGGCTTGTTTGTGGAAAGATCCCGGCCGGCGCACGGCGTGCCCGCAGCGATATCCACTACCGCTACGCCCACCGTGTCCGCGGCATCATGCACAAGAAAATGAATCATCGCGTTTTGCTCTCTTTCTACCTAAACTCCCTCTCAAACCCCGCCTATCGAAACGTGCTTGGTTTCAAGGAAAGCATCCAATCCCTCGCTGCCCAACTCGCGTCCCCAGCCACTCTGCTTCATGCCGCCGAACGGACTCTGGGTTGTCGTTGGTGCGCCGTCATTGACACCCAGCGTGCCCGCCTCGATCCGCTCCGCCAGCCGGAACATGCGTGCCACATCACGCGTCATCGCGTAGGCGCTCAATCCATACTCGCTGTTGTTGGCAAGCTCAATCGCTTCTTCTTCTGTCTCGAAAGTGGCAATCGGTGCGACCGGTGCGAAGGTTTCTTCCTGCATGCAGAGTGCCGCTCTTGCGGCTCCATCGATAACTGTCGGCTCAAGAAAATATCCGCCGGAGCCCGCTATTCGCTTGCCGCCGCATAAAACGTTGCCACCGTGCCGCACTGCATCGTCAATCTGCCGCAGCGCACTATCGAGCGCCGGCCGATTAATCACCGGCCCGACATCTACACCTGGCTCAAGCCCCGATGCCGTCTTCAGCTTCTGCACGCCGGCTACAAACCTGTCGAGAAACGCATCGTGAATCGAGCGCTGCACATAGATGCGGTTGGCCGCAATGCATGATTGCCCCGTGTTGCGGAACTTCGCAATCAGCGTCTCGCGTACTGCCTGGTCGAGATCGCAATCTTCAAAAACCAGCAGTGGTGCGAGCCCGCCAAGCTCCAGCGACAATGGCTTGATCGCATCCGCTGCGCCGCGGATCAATTCGCGGCCTACCTCCGTCGAACCCGTGAAGCTGATCTTCCGGCAGATGGGATTCGTCAGGAATTCCTCGGCGATCATCTGCGCTTTGCCGATAACGAGCTGAAAGACACCGCCGGGAATTCCTGCCGTCTCCACGCATTCAGCAAACGCGATTGCGCAGAGCGGTGTCTGCGATGAAGGCTTCAAGATCACCGGACAACCTGCGGCCAGTGCAGGCGCAGCCTTGCGCACCGCCAGCACCAGCGGAAAGTTCCACGGGGAAATCGCACCCACAACACCAATCGGCGTCTTCACCGTAAAGTTGCGCTTGCCCTGCACCTGGTGCGGAATCATCCGCCCGTACGCGCGCTTACCTTCTTCGGCAAACCAGCGTAGATGATCTTCCGTCATCGCCACTTCGCCGCGGCTCTGCGCCAGTGGCTTGCCATTTTCGAGTGTGATGATATGCGCAATCTCATCGGCGCGGCGATTCACTTGGTCAGCCACGCGATGCAGCAGCGCTCCTCGGTCCTTTGCCGTCATCGCGCGCCATGCCGGAAGCGCAGCCTGCGCCGTCTCGAGCGCCGTCTTCACGTGATCGCGATTGACCGCGGCGACCTGGGCAAACACCTCGCCAGTCGCGGGATTCGTCACATGAATCGTGTTCTCGGTTTCGACCCACTTGCCACCGAGATAAGCTTTGTATAATTTTTCCTGCACTTGCGCCATAAGCTCACCTCATCTGCATCTCATACCCAATCTAGACGAAGCGCACGAGCCAATCGCCGGAAGGTCTCAGCCTGCGTGCCGAAGGAGAGCAACACGTGATGCGGCAGGCCCGCGTGTACGAGCGTGTCGAATCGCGACGGAACGTCGCCGTCCGCCACTTCCACCAGCACACTGTTGCCCGTTACCTTGCGCCGCGCAGGAACGGTGTGTCCTTCAAAAGCAGTCATTCGATATTGATCATCGCAGCGCCACATCCGCGTGATTGTCACCGGCTTGTCCACAAGGATCTCTGCATTCACCACCAGCGGCTTCACAATATTGAAGTGCGTAGTCAACGTCGGCCCGCCCGCGGTACCGATTGGATTGCACATGTTCATTGGCGCCATGCCTGGATGCCAGAAGAAGATCGTGTTCTGGTCGTGTTCCAGCCAGTCTGTTAAAAAGCCCGGTCCCATGCCGAGCGATACGCTCATCAGGCTGCCGATGCATCCATCCACGTCGCCTTCAATCGAGACCGCACGTCCCTCCGTCCCCAGCCGCGACACCGCCAGGTACGGCCACTGCCCCAGCATATTCGGCAGCTCAGGCCAGCATTGCAGCGCAAGGCCATCGAGACTCTCTTCTTCGATGATCTCGCGCATAGCCAGGTAGCAGCGCGAGTTCATCGCTAATGCGTCGGCCATAACGCCATCCATCGGCATCTTCAGATCGAGCACGCACTGCGCATCCTTTTTCACAGCATCTTCTGAGACTGCATGCACGCGCTCGATAAACTGCGGCAAGCTCAACGTGTGTAGCTGTGTGCCCATGGTCCTGCGCAGAAGGAACGGCTCGGCCGCGAGATCGATAAATCCCGGCGCATGTGTGCCGATCACGCCCACTTTCGCGCGGCGCAGCAAGCTCACGGTGCGTGCAATCGCAATCGCGCGCGCCAGTTCCGCATGGAATACCGCATCGTCCGGATCGCCGTATACCAGCTCAAAGCCATGTCCCGCCTGCCGCAATGACGAGCCCCACAGATGCTGCCCCACCAGCGAGCACGAACTTACCTTGCCATCCCCCGGCCGCTCGGGCGTGGCCCACAGCACCACCGGATCAGGCCATTGCTGCGCCAGCGTCAGCGCCAGTTGCCCGTGGCCCATCGAAGGTTGCAGCAGTACGAGCGCTTCGCACGCGGCATCCTTCATCTGTTGGAGTGCGGCTTCGATCGTGGCGTCATCCACAACCGGTGCTTCAGCGCTGAAGATCTGATAGCCGAGGCTCTTTAACACCTCAAGGCTGCGGCGGCAGATGATCTGGTTCCACTCCTGATCGAAGCCCGGACGTTTGCGCCCCAGAATCAGCACGCCGACCTTGCCAACAGATTCCTGCATCATCATTCCTTCTACACGCAAACAGCTCATTTGAGAGGCGCGCAATAAGGCACAAGCTCACCGACCAGCGGCCTCAGATACTCGAAGAAGTCTTCCTTCACGGGAATCGCGCCGTCGTCGATCCACTCTGCGGGAATCGGGCGCTCTACTTCCGCAACTTGTTCGAACGGCACAAACGCATAACCACTCTCACATTTCGACGCGAGTGGCAGCAGTGCGACCATCTTCTCCGTCTCACCAGCCAGCAGGCCTCTCACGGCCGCGCGCCCCACCAGATCGGCATCTTTCAGGTCTTGCGCTGAGGCGTGCAACATGGATGAACGCCCCAGCAGGCCCGGCTTCTCGCTCCGGCACCGTATTTTCAAGAGCCGTGCTACAGCTTCCGACAAAAACTGCGCCACGCCGCCAGTGATCGGCCGGTGCAGCGGATCGCTCTGCGTAGGATCCGTCACCTGATACACATATTTGCTATCCCGGTCTCGAATTCCTTCCGCCACCACGACAATTGCCCACCCCTGCCGCGTCACAATGCGATCGAGCGAGGCCAGAAATTTATCGATATCGAAGGCGCGCTCGGGCAGATAGACGAGATGCGGCGCGTCCAGCTCATCGCATTTGCCTGCGGCCGCAGCCGCGGCGAGCCATCCTACGCTGCGGCCCATCGTCTCCAGAATCGAGACCGGCTGCGGCAGCGACCGCACATCCATGCCCAGATCGCGCGTCGACTGCGCGATATATCGCGCCGCACTCGCATAGCCAGGGCAGCGATCGGTCATCGCAATATCGTTGTCCACAGTCTTGGGCACGCCCAGCACGCGCACCTCGAAGCGGTGTTCGCGGCAAAACCGGCTTACCCTCTCCGCTCCGCGCATGCTGCCATTGCCACCTAAAAACAGCAGATCGCGTACGCCATTGTGCCGCAGAAAGTCGAATAGCTTGGCGAGATCTTCTTCAGAAGGCTTCGCGCGCGAAGAACCCAGCGCTGCGCCGGGACTGACGCGCAGCAAATCGAGATCAGCGGCCGAAAGCCCGCCCAGATCGATTGCTCCACCTGCCAGGAGTCCCTTGATGTCCGACCGCGCGCCCAGGATGCACTCAAACTCGCCCCGCACATGAGCTTCTTCTACGATGGCGGCAAGAGTTGCATTCAGCACCTGCGTGGGACCGCCTCCCTGCACCACCAGCAGATTGCGCTCTGTCATCCGCGCCCCAATCTGGACTCATTCAATCACTCAATCGCGCGTGCTTTGGATGCTCGCCGAAGGAATCACTCTAAAATCGATTAAGATCGATTGTCAAGCCAGCTGCCGCCTGGAAGCTCTCGATTTCGCAGTGTAGATGCGATTAAATCAATCGATGGCGCTTCGGCGCGCTGCCTTTGCAATCCGGACAGTCTGCGCCAAAGAACTTGCCTCGAGAGCGATAGTGCGCACCTGTGGAAAGCCCGCGCTCGCCAGCCGCGTGAGCACCTGTCCCGGGTGCATTTCGATGAACAGTTGAGCGCCCATCTCCACAAGCACTTCCGTGGAATCGTGCCATCGCACCGGATACGCGATATTTGTCGCGACATCTTCTCGAATGCGGTCGAAATGTTTGGTTGGCCGCGCTGTGCGATTCATAACATATGTTGCTTGTGGGGCACGTGGCTCCAGACTTCGCATTGCCTCCATCATCTGTTGCGCCACATCTTCAAAGAGTGCGCAATGCGAGGGAATGCGCACCGCCAACCGTTCCGCTTTTTTACATCCCGCCTTGCGAGCCTCCGCCAGAACTCTGTCGAGTGCCTCAATCGATCCGGCCACAACCATTTGCTGCGGTGCGTTCAGCAGTGCGAGATACGCCGGATGCTCCGGCGTCGTGCAGCTAACCACCAGCTTTGCCACCGTTTGTTCCTGGAGTCCTACAATCGCCGCCAACCCGTAGCCGCTCGGGAACCGCTCTGCCGTGAGCTCAGCTCGCTTTCTCACCAGGCGCAGTCCATCGCTGAATCCGAGCGCGCCGCCGATCACCGCCGCCGTGTATGCGCCCACTGAAAGTCCAGCCACAAAGTCCGGCCCGACGCCTTCCGCTATTAACGCCCGGGCCGAGGCTATACCGGCGATGAAGATTGCAATTTGAGTGGTGATCGTCGATTCGAGCGTCTTCTCTTCGTCCAGCTGGCGCACATCGCGTTTGAGAACTTCGCCCGCCTCTTCGAGCGTCGCCTGTACCTGCGGATGATCCGGCAAGGCGCGCAACATTCCGGGCCGTTGCGAACCCTGCCCCGGAAAGAGAAATGCAATTGACATGTGCTCCGCACCCTCTCAAACCGCGGCAGGCATCGGCTGAGCCCACGGATCAGTAATGAGCACCGGGCCGGCACAAGTCTTCATCAGGATGCGCATCGCCACCGGTGCAGCGTACTCCGCGAGCGCCACTGCGCCCAACGGCGTTTCAACTTGCGCATCCGTGCGTATCGCGAGTCCCACAACAGATTGCAGCAACTCCTTCGCCTCGCTCTTCGTTATGCTTTCCCGGGCGCGAATTACAAGATCGAGATCGCTCTCGTTTGTCGTAACTGACACACCGGTCGCCAATTCAAATCCCACGCTGCCAACAGGTCCCCACGTAATCGACTTCCACCGCTCTGCGATCGATTCCAATGCGTGATGAATCGCTGCAAACTCTGGCCGCTGATTTTCTCTCCAGCGCCGCTCGTTTGCGAGATCTTCCGGCGTAACACGCTGCCGCACTTCCCGTAGTGCGACGAATGCGGCGAACCGTTCAGACCGCGTGCGTCCTCGAATGCCCACCGGAATCACACCTTCGCGCCAGATATCACGCCGAACGACCACTACCGGAACCGCGGCAATCGATCGCTGAACCCATTCCGGCAGCGCACAAGCCGCAGATAAAACCTCTGCTCCTGAAATCCACAGAAGATCATGCGGCCGAATCTCGCTTGCGTAACGAATCGGGCCTTGCGGCGTATCGCTCTTTATTGCGCGGTCCATTGCTCCGCCATTTTGGTCCGCACAATCAGTGAAGCCTTCCTGTACTGCTTCGCTCCCTCCGATTCGAGGCGCGACGATAGATCGCGTGGGCCGCGCCGCGCGTCCGCGATGGCATCGATCACCGCTAGCTTGACCTGTTCGACTGTCCCGACGTTCGGCTCATCAGGAGAGGCAACCTGCAGCAGCCGGTAAAGCCCGCCGAGTTTGTCGAACGACTGAATGTCGTAGGCCATCGGCACAATCGTTGCACCCAGTGTATCCAGCTCCTCCACTGTGCGCCGCGTAATGCGCGCTGCCGCATCCTTATACATGGCGTGCACCAGCACCTGCTCATCATCGAAAGCGAGCACGCGGTTCGCCTGCCCGCAGAGCACAAGAAACGACGCTGATACCGCTCGTCCCACAATCAACGCAATCACGGGATGTCCCGCCACGCGTGCCTCTGCGTAGGCAGAAATGAGCGCGGCGGCCGCGAGATGAATGCCCACCAGTTCTTCGCGCTGTCCATAAGCCTGCGACTTCGCGTCCACGATCGTGACAATAGGCCGCTTCGTGCTGTCACCATCCGCGTCGATGATGCGCCGAATCGTCCGCGCGCCGTACCAGCCCTCTTCCACGCCCACTTCGCCACCACGCGCACGCGGAAATCGCGCCTGCGCGTCCGGAGCGAGAGCCACATAGCTCACTCGTTCCCCGCCAAGAGTCGCTTCTGCAAGCAGCAGCGAGCCCGGTCCATCGGATTGCCGGCCACTGCTTCCAGAAAGAGCTTCAAACCAGATGCGCCCGCGGCTCATGGCATTTGCTCCTTGCACACCGCACGGATTTGATCTGCGGTCCACTCCTGCGCGGGATCGAGCCGGCCTAAACGTTCGATGTATAAATCATGTGCATCACTGCGCAGGCGCGCAGGTTGCCCGCGTTTGAATAACGTGCGTACCGCGTGCGCAATCTCTGCTACATCATCTTCCACCAGCATGTCGGCAAGGCCGGTCGCGTGCCGTTGCGCGCCACCGCAAATACTCCAGATCAGCGGCCGGTCGCGTGCATCGAGCTCTTCAATGCCCGCTTCCTGCTCGATCACCTCAGGCCCGTTCATACTGAGCCGCGCCTGTCGCGTCATCACCACATAGCTCGCCAGTCCGGCTGCCAGCGACATGCCGCCAAAGCATCCGGTCATGCCGGCGATCACAACAATCACGGGCACATACTTCCGCAGCGCGATCAGTTCTGCGTAGATCTCAGCAATCACCAGCTCGCCGATATTCGCTTCTTGCAATCGCACGCCGCCGCTTTCAAGCGAGAGAACAGCGCGTGTTGGAATTCCGCGCTCGCAGTCCTGCCGCGCCAAAGCCAGCGCGATCGCCATCTTCATACCGCAGACTTCGCCGATGCTGCCGCCCTGGAACTTGCCTTCAAGCGCAATCGCCACGGCAGGCACGCCATCGATCGTGCCCTTTGCCACCACGCAGCCATCATCCCATTGCGGCACGATACCCTGCATCGGCAGCCACGGTGACTCTACGCGATCGAACGGCCCGAGCAGCTCGCGAAACGCGCCCGCATCGAGCAACTGCGCGGCACGGGCGCGCGCATTCATTTCGATATAGCTCCGCCTCGTGCTCAGCGCGAGCACGTCTTCGGAGAGTTGCACTGTGGTTGTCATTGCCGGCTCACTTCCACGGCCTGCTGCAGCCGCATCGCGACTGTTCCCGGCGTTGCGCCGCAGTCACGAATATCGAATATCGTAGCTCCCTGGTAATTCGCGAAGAAGCGATCCAGCACGGCTTTCCAAGTCTCTGCAAAGCCCGAGACACTGGTCTGGACTGTGACATGCGCCTTTGCGTCCTGGGAGGGTTCGAGCAAAATCTCCAGGTCGCCGGACCCCACGACACCCACATGGGCGCGTTTCGGTTTTTCATCCGAGGCAGGATACTCAAAGCTCAGTTTTTCCATAGTGCCAGGTCTCCGTCGAAATCGTGTGCAGAGCGTTGCGCGTCTGAAGATCGAGTCAGCGAATCGAGAAACAGCGTTGCGGCCAGCAGATCGGCGCTTCCTCCTGGGGACGCATTCATGCGAAGCAGTTCTCGATCAAGCTCCAACAACTGTGCAAAGCCGCGCGAGGTCGATGTCCCACCTGCATTCAGTACCCACCGTGCACCTTGCCGCGCGGTATGCAGCGCATGCAATCCTCCACGATGCAGCAGGCAGGTATCGTCAAGTTCGGCCATGATGGCCATCAGTGCATTAAGCCTCGCGCAGTTCTCGGGCACCCCGCGCGATCGCGCATCGAGCAGAGCAGGGAAGCCAATGTCCACAACATGCGGAAACCCTTGCTCCGCCTCTCCGCGAGCGCCACGCATACCATACAGTCGTTGCACTCGCGCACCGTGTGTAAAAATTCCCCCAGCGCGCGAATCGGAATAGCGTGCAATCGCGCCTGCAGTAGCCGCGATCGCAAACGGATCGTCTGCGTCCGCGGAGATCACCGCGCCCGCTACAAGCAGCCCGAGTGACCAGAGTGCACCTTTATGCGTATTGATTCCGCCAGTCGTGGCGAACATCTGCCGTTCGCCTCTGCGTCCGATCTCGCCCAGATGCTCCCGTAATTGTCGACTCGGAGGCATCCTGTCGCATGCAATGGCGATCGCTTCAAAGCATGAGAGCAGCGCACATGCCGAGCGATGCATCAGTGCCAACGTGAGATCGGAGTGCGCGCCGCCGCCGCGCTGATCGACGAGCGCGGGCTTAGGCGTAAGGTTCGCTTCATCGAGTAAGGCCTGCACTGCGCGCGCAGCAAGCCGAGACGCAGTCGTAGGAGTCGATCGAGCGGCCTCGTACACACGCGCGCTGTTCATAAGAGCGCTTTCCATTACCAACTCCTGAAGCGTGCCGGCGGCCGATACAGTCCGCCTGACCATGTGACGAGATCCTTCATGCTTCGTGCAGAAAGCAGTGAACGTTCCGCATCCGACCTCCGTACGCCCAGGTCTTCGGGATACGCGACCAGTCCCTTATGCCGCAATTCCGTCGTTCTCTTCGCGTCGGCTCTGCGGCCTATCTTAGTCACGCCGGCAATCGCGGCAATCGCGGCGCGGCGCTCTTCGAGGCTGCTTGCCTTGTAAAGATAGGCAATGCCTTCTTCGGTCACAATATGCGTCACATCATCGCCATAGATCATGATGGGCGCCACAGGCATCTTGGCGTCTTTGCCTAGCTGGATCGCATCGAGCGATTCGACAAATGTAGGCACGCCGCCAGCCTTGAAGGTCTCTACCACCTGCACAACCAGTTTGCGTCCGCGCACCGTGAGGCTGTCGCCCGTGATCATCGAAAGCCAGGCCGGCGTGCTGTGCCGTCGCCCGTGCGCATCACTACCCAGGTTCGGCGCGCCACCGAAGCCGGCAATGCGTCCGCGTGTCACCGTTGACGAATTGCCATCAGGATCGATCTGGAGTGTCGAGCCGATGAAGAGATCGATCGCATAATGCCCCGCCAACTGGCAGAACACGCGGTTCGAGCGCAGACTCCCGTCGCGGCCGGTGAAAAAGATATCAGGCCGCGCGGCAATGTACTGCTCCATACCATCTTCATTGCCAAAGCTGTGCACGCTCTCCACCCATCCGCTCTCGATCGCAGGAATCAGCGTTGGTTGCGGATTGAGCGTCCAGTGACGGCAGATCTTGCCTTTGAGGCCAAGCTTCTCTCCATACGTCGGCAGCAGCAACTCCACTGCTGCTGTGTCAAAGCCCACACCGTGATTGAGCGAGAGGACCTGGTGCCGCTCATAGATGCCGCGGATCACCATCATCGCCGTGAGAATCTGCAGCTCTTTGATCTGCGCCGGATCACGCGTCTGAATCGGCTCGCGCGCAAACGGCCGGTCCGCTTCCACGATCACATCGACCCATCCGGCAGGAATATCCACGCGTGGCAGCTTATCCACAAGCCGGTTCACTTGCACAATCACGATGCCGTCGCGAAAGGCTGCTGCTTCGATGACCGCCGGCGTATCTTCCGTATTCGCGCCGGTGTAGAGATTGCCCTCACCATCCGCGGCTTCTGCACACACCAGCACCGCATTCGGAATTAGATCGACAAACATGCGCGCTGAAAGCTCCACGTACGTGTGGATCGCGCCCACCTCCATCAATCCGTCTTCAACCATTTGCGCCACGCGCAAACTCTGCGGACCCGCAAAGCTGAAGTCCACTTTCTTCGCGATGCCTTGTTCAAAGAGCGCCAGATGATCGGGCCGTGCGATCGCCGCGATGATGATATGCAGATCACGCAGCTTCTTCGGGTCCGCCTGCGCGAGTGAGCGCGAAAGAAAATCGGCTTGCTTCTGAATGCTCTCGATAACAACCTTGTCGCCGGGCGCAAGCAGCGCCTCCAGTGCTTCGATGATCCTGCTGGCTGGCAGAACCTTACCCTTCATCCACGGCTCGACCCGCGCCATCCGGCGCAGCTTGCCTTCGCGCCTGGTGGCCCAGGAGCGTGTAGCGGCGCTTTCCGTGGCTGCGAGCTGCATCAGGGCTCTCCCGCGCGACTGACTGTGTATGCAGCGATTGCAAATGCTCAGTGGCGACGAGCCAACTCTACGCAGCGCAGGGAGCCGGAGTCAATCGACGTGCACGTTTCTTTCCCGAGTTGCGGGACTCGTCCCGCGAACCTGATAAGACACAAGAAGACCGCACAGACCGCATCTGTACGGCGCATCGACATTGCTTATTGCGGATTTTTGCTCAGCCGCCGGTAGTAGTCCGCCACAGAGTCCTGATAGCCGGCGGGAATCGCATACGGCTTTCCAGTGCGCGCATCGGTGGAGCCGCTGCGTTCGAGTTCCAGTTCGATGCGATCGACGGAGCTGAGCACTTCTCGATGCATCTGCTCCACCATCGCCGGATTGCCCGGGAAGCGGCTCGGATCAAGATGCTGCATCTGCCGCGTCAACTCCGCGATATCCTTGGCTGCCTGTGGATCGCTTCCCGTTATCTGCCGAAGCTGATTTAACGCACGCAGGCTTTGCTGGTATGTCCGCTCCGTGTCCGCCGGATTGCCCGAGGCATCGTTCGGTGCAGTCTGCGATCGTCCTCGCAAACGCGGCGTGTTATTGCCGGTATCGTAGTTACCCCAGACCGTACCATTCGCACCGCCACCGCCTGAACGTGTATCACCGCTGAAACCGTTGCGCACATCGCCGCGCTGGCCGTTCTGTGGACCGCCCGGTGCGCCACCTGTCTGCGCCTGGCCTGACCGGTTCAGCGGCTGAGCAAATGCCCAACCCTGCTGGCCACCCTGCCCGTTCGCATTGCCAGGCTGGCCGCCGCGGCCCAACTGCCCGCCCGTTCCAGGCTGCTGTCCGGTTCGCTGCCCGTTTTGTCCATCCCGACCTTGTCCGTTCTGTCGGAAGCCATCAGAGTCGCCATTCCGCGCGCGCGTCATGGCTTCAATCTGATTGCGCAGCCGCTCTACCTGATCGAGAGCCGCGCTCTCATCCCCCTGCGCTCCGCGATTTTGTCCTCGACCTAGCCCTCGATCGTGTCCTCTATCGCGCCCAGGACCTTGCCCCGAATCTTCGCGCTCCATCGCCTGCTGTGCCTGTTGCAACTGCTGGCTCAGCTTGCCGAGGCCCTGCGCAATCTCGCCTTCCGTGCCATTCGCATTTGGATTCACGCCGCTGCGCAGCCAGTCGGCCGTGCGCTGCACGCGGTTGTCGAGATCGGAGTTGTCCATCTCTGTCAGAGCGTCGCGCAGTTTTTGCGCCGTACCGGGCTCGTTGGAAGCCATACCGCGCGCTGCATCACGCAGATTCTTTTGCAAGCGCGACAAGTCATTCGAAAGCTGTTGCCGTTCAGCCGCGAGCTGGTCGCGCTCATGCAGTCGCGCCATCACGCTATCAAGATCCGTTGTGGTTGCAGCCTTCTCCGTATCGTTCTGGTGATTCGCAAGCTTGTTGATGCGGTCCGATTGCGCGTGTTCATCCTGCCTTAAGCGCTCGGCCTCGCGAGCGAGCGAGTCCATCTTGCCTGAGGCGAGCTGCTGCTGGCTTCCAGCCAGCATGTTGGTAGCCTCGCGCAGTTTTTCCGCAGCTTGCTGCGCGGCATCGGCGCTCTGCTGGCCATTGCCGCCACGCTGCATCGTGCCCGTTGCCTGTTTGAGCCGGCTGAGAGCCTGCTCGATGGGCTGATCCGAATTTTCGTTGGACGCCGAATTTGATCTGGAAGATTGCCCACCTGCCTGTCCCCGTGAAGCCTGCGCGCTGCTCTGATTTTGTGAACTGGACTGTCCGGAAGACGATGAAGAAGACGAAGCACTCGCGCCACTATTCGAACTCTGCTGTTCTTGCTGACTCTGCTGTCCGCCCTGTCCGTTTTGGGCCATCTGCTCCATCTGCCGCTGCAGTTGTTCGGCCTCGCGGCGCAGCATCTCCTGTTGCCAGCGTTGCTCAAAGCTCTGCTGCGGATTGCGTTGCTGATTAGCGAGGTCTTCTTCGCGCCGCGCCAGCGCATCAAGTTTTTCCAGCGCGTCCTCCACATCCTTTTCATGCTGCTCGGCGGGAGAAGCCGTCTGCGCCGTCTCGTACTGGTTCTTCTCGGTATCCAGTTCGAGATCAAACAGGCTGGCCAAGTCGCGCCCCGTGCTGCCGCCTCCGCCACCACCTCCGCCGCGCTGCCCGAAGGCCACTTCGATGCGCCGGAAGGTCGCCTCCGCGCGCAGCAGCGCCTGCAATGCCTTTTGCTCCAGCGGAACCGCATCCTTCCATTGCGTCGCTCGCAGCTTGTCGGCCGACGGCGCCATGGCCTTCGCCGCATCCTGCATATCTTTGTCGAAATCGGTGAACTCTTCGTTGGCCGACGAAATGTCGCGGCTCTGCATGCGCACTGATAGCGCCGTTACCTGGTCGCGAAGTTTCTGTTGCGCATCGCTCAGGAACTGTCCCTGCGCCGCCTGATCTTTGGGCGTAGCGGTCTTGTCGTTCTGCTGCTTCCACGTGGCAGCGATCAGCTCCTTCTCGCGCTTCGAGATCTCGGTCTGATTGTTGGCCCCGCCGCTTCCGCCACCCCCACCCCCGCCCGCCTGCTGCGACTGCGAAAACTCGCGCTCGAAAGGGTCCACCTGGATGAAGGAGATGTCTGTCCGCGCCTCGCTATGCCCGTCTTTGGCCGTTGCGTAGAGGCTGACCAGATCGCCGGGAACAAGCTTGAAATCTTCGAGCAGCAACGTATAGCTGCCATCCGCATCCTTCACGCCCGGCGCTTTCAGCAGATTCACGTCGCGATCCGCTCCGCCATTCACCGAGTAATGCAGATGCACATCGCTCAACCCAAACTGGTCCGCGGCCTTTACGCCTACGGTCACCTCTTCAATGGGGCTTGCGCGATAATCACCGCCCGGCCGCTGAATGGCAATCTCGGGCGGCATCGCCTTATCCGTCGCGATGAAATAGTCCTCCGAAAGCCGCACCGATTGGCCTTCGTCCGTTGCAGCCACGTGATACGCGCCGTCCTTCTCCATAGGGATCGACGCCTGGTAGCGATTGCCCGCGCCGCCGGTGAGCGCGATCGTCTTTCCATTATCGAGCAGAAGCTGCCCCTCCCTGAGAGGCTTGTCCATCTGCAATTCGATCGTCGCGTTGGTGCCTTCAATCGCGCGCAGATCGCCCGCATGTTCCTCCGTCACCGGTTTCATCCCAGTCCACTTGGGATAGTGATACGTGACGCGAATCTCTTTCACCGACGGCAGATCGACAACCCGTACCTTGTAGTGTTCTGAGGTCAGCGGCCCCGCGGCCACGTAGTACTCCACATTCTCCGGCAATCCCGCAAGAACAAATTGATAGCTCGCACCGCCGCTTGCATCCGGAGCAGCCTGCATTGCCACCGGCTCCCATCCCGCCGCGCTTTGATAATGCGCAAACAACTGCGCCCGGCTCGGCGCCATGCCGGTCACATGCGCCGTGATGAGCTGGTCGCTGTTGCGCCGCACCGTGGCGTTGCCCGGCGTCACCGCAATGGCATAAAGCGGCGCAGTATCTTTCTTCGGGCCCGTCCAGAGCAGGGAAGCGCCATAGCCCACATAACCCGGCCCCGCAGCAATCATCCAAACAAGCACGGTAACGCACGCGAACCCTACGCCGCCCAACGCGAACAGCCGATTCCTGGGGACAAGCATCCCCGGTTGAATCTCTTCAGTTCGCGCAAGCGTATCGGCCGCCAGCAACTCGAGGAAGAGATCATCTTTGTGTCCGCCAGCCCCGGCGCGTTCTTCGAAGGTGGTGAGCCGTTGCTCCAGTTCTGGGCCGGCCGCCTCAGCCATCCGCACCGCCCGCGCGCGCGTCAGCTTCTTGAGTGGCAGTACGATTCCCAGCGCCGCAGCCGCAGCGAGCGTTGCAAAAATCACCAGCCGCGCCAGGGAGACGCCACGTTCTGGGAATGCCAGCAGATTCAGTGCGAAGATGAGCGCCAGCGTAACCATGAGCGCTGTGCCGGTAAAGACGGCCGCGCCGCGCAGCCACGCGCTCAGCCGCAATCTCTGTTGCAGCCGCGCAACATAGGAACTGAGCTCGCTCCGATAGCTCATGCTTCCTCCCGCTGCGTGCCCAGGTAGCCGCTGGCGAGCGCTGTCTCCGCCACCGCGGCTGCCAATGCGAACAGCATAACCCACCACCAGAGCCGCGCGCGCTGAAAATTCGCTTCTGCAGGAGCAGTTGCCGCCGCTGGCGTCGTTCCGTTGGCGGAACTTCCGCTCCACAGTGCCAACACGTCATCCGCAATGGGCGTCAGATCGGACTCACGCCGGTCCGGATTCACCCCGATCATCGCATCCCGCCCGTTCGCAAACCGGATCTGGTAGTAGCCCGCGCGCCGTAACCGTATGGACTGTGCCGTGCGCGCTTCGGTGAGCGAAAGCGGCCTGTGCCCGTCGGGATCAATCACCTCCACGTTTCCCACCACGCCAACGGGTTCCGCCCCCGAGCGTAACGGCACATACGCATCCACCAGCCGCGATCCGCTGAGCCGTTCGATTCCCGAGAGATACCGTGCGGCGCGATCCACAAACGCGACAAACACGGGATGCAGTGGCATATCATTGGTCAGGTTGTCGAGTCCCGAAGTCATCAGCAACACGCGCCCCTCACCGATTTGCTTATCAAGAAGCAACGGCGTGCCGTCCGCAAGCCGCGCCGCTACGCGTGCCTGCACGGGATCGACCACCGCGGCATAAAAAATCTTCACTTCAGCCCATCCGCCGTTGTCACGTCCGGGCTGCGCCTGCTCGAGCGCCGGATCCGTAAAGTCCACCTGACCCACGTTCGCAGCGGCGCCTCTCCGTGCATAGTCGTGCACATCCTGCACGTTTGCGTCCCACAATGGAATCTGCGCCCGCCGCGCCGCATCCGCGCCCAGCGCGATCAGCACATTTCCACCCTTCGCTACATACTGCGCCAGCGTGTGCTCAAAAATCGAGGGCAGACCTGCCGTGTCCGCCAGTACCACAAACGCAAACTTCGCTGGATCGAGATTCTGCGTCTCCTCGGCAGCCATCGACTGCAGCACAAACGATCCCTGCGCTGCCGCGGCCAGCGCCGCGCCAAAATACGTAGCTGAACGCGTCTCGCCCGCACGATGCACAAACAAAACCCGCTCCGGATCGGCGCGCCGCACAACAAACACGCTCGCGTCATCTGCCGGAAAGGCGTCGCTGTCGTCGATCTTCACGGCGCAGCGATTGAATCCATATCCCACATCGAGCGGCGCAAACTCCACCGTGGCACGCCCGTTCGCCGGCACATTTACTTTCTTTGTGGCAACAATCTTGCCGTTCACCACCAGTGAGACCGTCTTCGTGGCCGCGGACGAGCCGAAACCCGCCACCACGCCCTCCACGCGCGAACGCTTCGTATCCTTCGGATCGGGCAGATCGGCAGGCGCGTTGACGCTCTCGATGGTCCAATTCGGCGATGGCGTGCCTCTCACAACCGGATGCAGCGCTAGCTTCACATTGCCTGGCAGCACCATGTCGGCAAAGTTCGCAGGCATCGCCGTCCGCTGCATGTCGCTGAAGAGCGCCAGATCAATCGGCCCATGCACCGTTTCCGCCAGCGTGCGCACCGCACCGCCCAACTCACCAAAGTTCGCGTGTCCATCGCTCGGCTGGATGCTTTCGAGAGCCGTACGCAGTTGCGCCTCGTCCGTGATCGGCTGCGTGAGAACGTCGACCTGTCCGCCGAGCACCATAATCTGCGCCTTTTCGCCGTGCGGCTTTGCAGCGAGAGCGGCCAATGCCTGCTGCTTCGCATCCGCAAAACGCGAGCCGACCCGCATACTGAAGGAGTTGTCGAGCACAAGCAGCAGCAAGTGGCCGTTCACGTCAGCCGCCGGCCTTTTTACAAACGGATCGGCAAACGCCAGCACCACCAGTAAGACCGAGGCGAACCGCAATGCAAACAGCAGCAGATAGCGCAGCTTTCTGTGCCGAGTCGAGCTCTGGGTGCCGCGCTCAAAGAACATCAGCGAGCTTACCGGCCGCGGAATCGTGACATGCTTGCGCAGCAGATGCACAAACACCGGGATGCCCAGCGCCGCGAGCCCGCCCAGAAACCATGGCGCCAAAAAGCCCATCAATCACGCTCCTGCCGTAGCGTCAGATATTCGCGCAACGCCGCATCAAGCGGCTCATTCGTCATCAATAGCTGATAGTCCATGCCTGCGGCCCGCACCCCCGCCCGCAACTGTTCAATGTGCGCATCGATCTTCGCGCGATACGCAGTCTTCGCATATTCGGGAATTACTTCGATCCTGCGATCCGTCTCAAGATCGACGAGCACCGCCGATCCCTTCATCACCGGCCGAATCTCCTGCGGATCGAGAATGTGAAACAGCACGACCTCATTCCCGCGAAAGCGCAGCGGCGCAATCGTGCGCACCACCGCCTCCGGCTCCTCGTAGAAATCCGAGATCACAATGGCGATGCCGCGTCGGTGCAGGAAATTCTGAAAGTGCCGCAGCGGCTTGGCAAAATCGGTGCGCGCCCGCGGCTCTGCCCGTTCAAGTCCCGCAAATAACCGCGCCAGTTGCCCTGGCCGTGTCGAAGGCCGGATCGTCTCGCGCACCTCGTCGTCAAACACAATTAGCCCCGCCGCATCGCGCTGGTTGTGAATGGCGAGATAGAAGATCGACGCCGCAATGAACCGCGCATAGTCCATTTTCTTTGGTGGGCCGGAGGTGTACTGCATCGAATTGCTCGCATCCAGTAGCACCGTGATCTGGCTGTTTGTCTCGCCGCGATAGCGCTTCAGATAGCATCGCTCAGTCCGCGCGAAGAGATTCCAGTCCACGTGGCGCAGATCATCGCCAGGCGTGTAGGCGCGGTACTCGGCGAACTCCTGGCTGAAACCAAAATCCGGCGAGCGGTGCAGTCCGGCCACAAAGCCGTCCACCACCGTCTTCGCCAGCAGATCGAGTGACGAGATGCCGGCCAGAACGTCGGGATCGAGAAACCGCTGCATCAGCTCTCCCTGGGCCTCGCTACCTGCGCGATCAGCCGGTTCAGAATTTCGTCGGCATCAATCTTGTCGGATTCGGCATGAAAATTGAGCAGAATGCGATGCCGTAGCACCGGCACCGTCACGGACGTGATGTCGTCATAGGTAACGTGATAGCGTCTGTGGGAGAGCGCTCGCGCCTTGGCCGCCAGCACAATAAACTGCGCCGCCCGCACGCTCGCGCCGTAATTTGCATATTGCCGGATGAAGTCCGGTGCGTTCTCGCTCTTTGGCCGTGTGGCGCGCACCAGGTTCACCACGTAGCGCGACAGCGTTTCTGCAATCGGCACCATGCGCACAAGCTGCTGAAAATCGAGCAGATCCTCTGCCGACGTGACCGCCTCGATCTGTACTGCGCGTGTCGCTGTCGTCCGGTCGACGACTTTGATCTCGTCTTCGGCACTCAAATCGCCGAGGATCGCGTTGAACAGAAAGCGATCGAGCTGCGCTTCGGGCAGTGGATACGTGCCTTCGAGTTCGATCGGGTTCTGCGTCGCCAGCACAAAAAATGGCGCAGGCAGCCGGTAGATGTTGCCGCGCACCGTACAGGAGTGCTCCTGCATTGCTTCGAGCAGCGCCGATTGTGTTTTCGGCGGCGTGCGGTTGATCTCGTCCGCCAGCAGAATGTTCCCGAAGATCGGCCCTTCGACAAAGGTCCACTTACGCCTGCCGGTTTCCAGATCCTCTTCGATGATGTCGGTTCCCGTGATGTCTGAGGGCATCAGGTCGGGCGTGAACTGGATGCGCCGGAATTCGAGCCCCAGCGCATCCGCCAGCGTCCGCACCATCAGCGTCTTCGCGGTGCCGGGCATGCCGGTCAGGAGGCAGTGGCCGCCCACGAAGATCGCGATCAGGATCTGGTCCAGCACTTCCTCCTGGCCCACGATCACCTCGCGCACCTGCCTCAGAATCGATGCATGTACAGCGTGAAAGCGCTCAATCCGCTGCTGCAGTTGCGCCGCGTCCTGGTTCAATCCGGCAAACGAAACCATCGCATTCCTTTCTTGCTACTTGGCAGTCGTGGACGTCTGTTGCAATTCGAGGAGAAGCTTTTGTGCGGGCTTGTATCCCGGCGCAATTTCGAGCGCTGCCAGCACGCTGTCCTGGGCTTTGTCCTTTTGTCCCGCGGCAAAGTAGGCCTGCGCCAGATTGAACTCTGCGCCGGCCTTGTCTACCGGATTCGATGCGATAACGGCGTTGTACTCACGCACTGCACCTTCGAATTGTTTTTGCGCGTAGAGCAGATCGCCGAGCCTTCGATGCAGGTCTTCGTCCTTCACCGGGTAGATGTAATTCAGCCGCTCGAGCGTGGCAATAGCTTCGGCCGTCTGGCCTGCATCTTGTTCAAGCTGGGCGAGGCGCTTGAGCAGATCCGGCGACTGGCCGCCGTGATGCTCGTACGGAGTGAGAATTTCGGCTTCGGCTCGGGTATCCCCACGCGCGCGGTCCGCTTCGGCGAGCAATTCGTAAGGGTTGGCGTCATCGACATACTCGGGATAGAGAGCGAGCACCGCAGGCAGCTGTTGGAGGATCTTATAGTATTGTTTCTGTTCCGCGGCGGCGACGAGTGCCTTCAGCTTCTCGCGCCATTCATCGAACTGCGCCGCCTCTTTGCCATATTGATGATCGATCCACGCGAGATACTGGCGGTCGAACTCTTCCGGCGGCATGCTCAGGTTTTCCTGGATGACTTGCGCCGTCGGATGCAATGCCGCATACGAGTGAACCATGTCGAGGAGTTTCCCTTCGCCCCATTTCTCGCCGATAAAATCGCAAATCGTCCCCGCCTGAAAATACGAAACGATCACCTGTGACGGATAATCGGGATACACAAATCCGCGATCGAGCTTCGCTACCGGCAGCAGCTTCTTGTCGCGGATGGCAACCAGCACCTCGGGCGTCACGCGATTTTTCCACTCTGGCGAATGCGCGCCTTCCTCGTGTACGGCCAACCCCTCCGTAAACCACCGCGGCACGCGATGATTTGTAGCTGTCAAAATGAAGACGTGACTCATCTCATGCCATAGCGTCGCACCCCAGTTGAAGTCGCCCGGCTTGCGCGCAGATGGACTGTCCATCGCTACCACTTCGCCAAACGTTACCCCCAGTGCGCCAAGCCCCGGCATCCCCATCGTGCGCACCGCGAAGTCTTCGTGATTCGGATAGACCTCCACCTGCACCGGACCCGGCAACGTCATACGATACTTCTTCTCGTAAGTCGCCAAAATTGTGTGCAGCTCCGGCTGGATATATGGCGCGAGCAGCGCGGACTCGCTCTTGTTCAGTTTCAGGATTGTCGTGTCATCGCGAATCGTATCGAAGTTCTTGTAGCTGTCGAGCAGTCGCAGGCTATTGACCGTCGCCGCATCGCGGTAGCCGTTGTTGTAGCTCAGTTCTAGTTCCTGGCGCGGCTCATCCTCTTGGCCCAGCCGCATCAACTCGATACCCAGACCCGAATGCGCAGCCCACAACTGCGGATCGGCTGCAATCGCTTTCCGATAGTACGTCACCGCATCCTCATAGCGATAATGCAGTTCGAGTTGGCGCGCCACACGCGCATAGGCCTCGCCGCAGCCCGGCCCTTTGCCGCCGGTCACAGCTTCAATCTTCGCGAACCACGTATCCGGGGCGTGATCTGTGATTAGCTCGATCGCCGCGTGAATAGCCATCGCATCCAGCGCGTCATCTTCGAGCGCAATCGCCTTATCCGCCTCCATGCTTGCCGCCTCGCGGTCATCATTTTCGAGCGCCAGCTCGGCCATCAACTCGTGCGCCTCAACCAGCTTTGGATCGAGCGCGACCGCTTTGGCTGCATACTCTTCGGTCTTGCCATCGAATCCATTTGCCGAAACCATTGCCAGCCCCAGGTACGCCTCGGCATTCGCAGGATCTTTCGCAAGCGCCTCGCGAAACAGATCGGCTGCATCGGACTCATTGAACCGCTCATGCAGCAGCATCCCCCACCGCACCTTATAAAGCGGTTCGCTATTCTCGGGCTGTGTCGCCAGCCGGAACTGCGCGTTGGCCTGCTCCCACTGCTCCAATCCCCAAAAGCCTTCCGCACGTTCGTAGGCATTGCTGCCGCGCGTGAGCGTCTCAAAGCACGCATGCGCGTCGTGCCCATCCTTGCGCAGCTTCCGGCACTCCCCGGGCGTAGCTGCGCGCGCAGTCACGGCGCAGGCTGCCAGCAGCACGAAAAGGGAAGCCGCGCGTCTCATTTATCCAGTTCCTCCTGCACCTTCGCCAGTTCGAGCAGCGCGTCGGTCAACTGTTTTTTGTAGTCCGCCGCATCCATCGCAGCTTTCTGATATTTGAGCGTGTCGATCTTCTGCTCCAGCTCTTCTTTTTTCTCGATCAGCGCCCGCTTCGCTGGATCGTTCGCCGCCTGTCGACTTGTGCCGAGGCGCAGCAGCGTAAAGCTCGCGAGGAGTTGTCCCTCTCCATTACCTGCCTCGCGCACCGCCTCGCCCGCACCTGTGTCGTTAAACACCGCATGCTCTGTCGCCAGTCTTTTTTGCGAGTCGTAAAAGGCTGCGGTTTTTCTCGTTGCGTAGCTGAAGGCTTCCATCGCATTGATGGAATCGCTCTTGTCGGTATCGGTTGAAGGATCCTGCAGCGCCTCAACCCAGTAGCGGGCGAAGACCGTCGCATTCTTCTCCGTGCCGGACTTTGTCGCCGCAATCACCGCGCGTCCCGGCTTTTCGAACGCCTGTATCGCACCGCCGCTTGCGCTCGTCGTGTCCACAATCAGCTGCCGCGTTGCAGCAACATGATCGCAGAGCGCGGCGATCTCTGCTCCAGTCATATCCGGACCTGCGAGATTGAACTTGTACTCCGCGCCTTCGTAAGAACCGTGCCCAATCAGGATCAACACGAAGCCGTCCTCGGCCTTCGCGTCGCGCGCCACCGTGGTCATCGTCTCACGCAATTGTGCTGCGGTTGCCTGTACGCCCATGAGTGCGTAGACATGCGCAGCCGGCCCTTCTGCCGCAAAGATGCGCTGAAGGTCCTTCGCTGCTGCCGTGAAGCGCTGCTCGTAGTCCGGCTCGCCACCCAGTCCCGCGACAATCACGTAATATGTCGCCGCTCGCGCATGCGCGACTGCGACGCAAAGAACAAGCAGCGTCCAAGCGCGCCTCATACCACACCCCACTTACGGCGCAGCAGCCACTCTGTGATCGGCAGTGCAAGAAGCAGCAGAAAAACGATTGGCATGTCCCACAGCTCTTTTGTGCTGCGGACGGAGATCCCCGCCTCCGAATACGAAATATCGCGCGGCAGGTTCTTCAAGTCTGTTGGTTTCCAGTAGCGCCCGCCCGTCTCGGCCGAGAGTTGTTCCAATAAAGGCCGATTCTGCTCGGTATGAAAATTCTCCGCAACGCCGTCCTCGCGCTGAAACGTGAGCACATCGCTGCCCAGCGGCTGCGGTGTGGTACCCGTCGACTCAGCCGTAATCTCCGCGAGATACGCGCCCGGCTTCTCCGCTGTCCACTCCGCCTGATAAAGCCCCGGCGTCTCTTGCGAAGGCGTCATCTCCACCATCGCATCGACCCCCGTGGGGCCGACGATATGCGCTGCCACATGCGCATCAGCTGTCGGCTGAAACTCGCGATCCCGTACCTGGGCTGTGAGCTGCACTCGTCCCTCGTCCATCAGCAACCGTTGCGCCATGGCCGCTGTCACCGGCCCCGGCGACTCGGCAGCCAGCCATCGCAACAACTGCTGCCAGAAAAGATCATGCGAGGGATCACCCAACGCTTCGCTCATCTGCCAACGCCACGTACCGCCCGTCGCCATGATCGCTGTGCGTCCGTGCCCGTAGCTTTGCGTTACCAGTAACGGCAAGTTGCGCCGCCCCACAAGCATCTCGGCCAGCACCGTCGCACCCGGCTTGGGCGAGCCCGCGTCCTCGTAGTCGGCAAGATAGGTGAGCTTGCGCCACCGCTCCGCATTCTTCTGCTTGTCCTCGATCAGGCGCGTGATCGGCGACTCAACGCCGGCCGAAGTTAGTTCCACCGTTGCGGGATTGCGATGAAAGTTGTGATTGCCCGCCGGTAGGAATGTCGGCAGCAGATCATTCAAACTCGACGCCGCCCAGCCTCCATCGCTCAACGCCTCGCGCCCACCAAGAAAAAGAACGCCACCCCCGCGCCGGTCGACATACTCGCGTAGCAGTTCCTGCTGCAGCGGCGTAAAGTAGTCCGCTGCCACCGAGCCGATGATGATGCCCGAGTAGCCAAACAGATCCTCGGGCCGCACGGGAAAACCCTCTGCCAGTTCAGCAGGATTGCTGATGCCCTGGCGATAGATCTTGTTCTCGCTCGTGCGCAGCATGGAGACAACCTGCACGGTTGGATCATCGTCTTCCGCGCGGCGAATAAACTTGTACTCCCAGCGCGGCTCACCCTCGATGTAGAGAATGCGTCGCTTCGCATCGCTCACCAGAATAGGGCGCGTTGCCGCATTATTTGCGACATTCTCTTCACCCGCGAGCGGTTCCACGCCGAAGGTTAGCCGCTTCGCGCCTGCTGCGCCGACCGGAAAGAAAATCTCCTCGCTCTGTAGTCGTCCATTTGGAGCAAGTTCGATTTCGCGCGCAGCCAATGTCTTGTCGCCATCGCGCACGGCGAGTGTCGCCTTTTGTTCCGCATAGCCGTGCTGCATCAGCGTGATCGTTGTGGCCACGCGGGCATTCACAGTTGCTCGTGCGGCCACACTCACATCCTCAATCTCCACATCATGCGCCGGCGCCTCTGCGCCAAAGCCGATCGTGTGTACCGGCAGCCGGCGATTCCGAAGCGCCTGCAGCGCCTCAAGACTGAGCCCCGATCCCCCCGCAGCCGTGTTCTCGCTGCCGTCGCTCAGCAGCAGGACCGCACCGACCGGCAGATCCGCCGTGTCGTTCGCCAGTTGCTTCAAGCCATCGCCGAGATGCGTCGCCGGCTCAACCGGCGCAATAGCCGGCGTCGTTCCTGCGCCCGCACCGTCAATCCTCGCCAGTCCACTGCCTAACTTGTAAATCCGCGTCTGGAAGCGCTTGCGCAACCCCGCCAGTAATCCGCCTTCAAGCGCAGCCAGCGCCGCTGCCTCGCGCGTTTTGCCTTCACTGTCAACAATGCTCATGCTGTGCGAGTCATCCACCACGACAGCAATGATGTTCTGCTGTGAACTCAACTCGCTTACCGACATCGCAGGCTCCCACAGCAGGAACAGAATGAGCGCCGTAAGCGCGGACTGCAGGCCCCAGATCACCCACGCTCGCCAGCCTTTCATCTTTGGCGCCGCATCTTGCAGCCTATGGCGAATTAGCAGCGCCAGCCCGCCCGCAGCCGCCGCAATCAGCACTACCAGCAGCCACGCTGGCCACGCGCCCAGCAGCACGAACCGTCCTTTGGTAAACACCGGACTGGGGTACTTAAAAAGAAACTGAAACATGCGCGCTTTCCGCCGTGAGCCCGCAGCAATCTCTATCCGCAACGATTTCCCGCCGAAAAGCTCGGCAGATCAGTGTGTCATTCCGTAGATGATGTAATCGAGCCCCACGCGAAAAGCCATCGACGCAAAAGTCTCTGGATAGTTCGGGTCGTCGGCCCACTCCCATGCGTCGCCCAGGTGCATGTTGTGGCAGATCGCCACAATGATCCGGCCCTTATCATCGCGGATCGCACGCCACTTTGGCTGGTACCCATCTTTCTCGTACGTGCGTCCCGACCACACATACTGCTCGCCGGGAATCTGCATTTTGTCGTCGATGTCGTAAAGTGTGTGGAAGATCTCGTCGCCGCTCTGCAGGTCTTCGATGGGCCGGTCGGGCAGCACCTGCCGCATGCCGTTCATAAAATTTTCCCAGTCCTCAGTGCCGTGAAAGTCGTCTACCATCAGGAAGCCGCCCTTCAGCAGATACTCGCGCAACCGCTTGGCCTCGGCATCCGTGAAGGTCCAGTTCTGCACCTGCACCGCATAAATCCACGGATAATTGAAGATTTCGTCGGAGTCGAGCGTGACCACCTGCTCGTACGGCCGCCCGTCGATGCGGGTGAGCCGGTGCATCGCAATCAGAAACTGCCGGTCGGCCTTGGGATAGTCGCGCGACCAGGAATTGAACCATCCCCGGTGGCCTCGGCCACCAAAGCTAGCGCTTTCCATATTGGAGCTGTAAGCCAGGCGCGACCAATAAAACTCCGCCTTTACATTTGCAGGCGAGTCGTCATTGCCAAAGCCGAAGTCCGCGGTTCGTTGCAAAGCCCACACTCCCGCGCAGCAACCCGCTGCCGCCGCGGTTACCAGCGCGACTTGCGAGAGCTTCATGAGGGACCTCCGCGGGAGGGGAAGACCGTGTGCTGCCCGGTTGCCCTATATAGACGGAGCCACTAAGCAGTTGGTTGCAGTATGCCGCCGGGCTCTCTGCTTGTCCAGCAGGCTCCCACCCAATCGCGTGTCCTTGTCGATCGCGTTGCGCCCGTGAGACGATGCTCCCATGCCCGGCAACCTATTGAACCGGCGCAAACTTCTTCAACTTGGCGGAGCAGCCCTGGCCCAGGCCGCCTGCGTGCGGCTGCCGGGCAAAGCGCTTTTCACTGCGCAAGCCGCCCCGAATCCCGCGCCCGAAAAGGCCGATTACACCCTGCGCATCGCCCCCGTCACCGTCGAGCTCGACCGCTCCCACATCATTTCGACCACTGGCTACAACGGCACGGCGCCCGGCCCCGTCCTGCGCATGCGTGAAGGCAAACCCATCACAGTCGACGTCATCAACGCCACCGACACGCCCGAGCTCGTGCACTGGCACGGCATGTTGATTCCGCCCGAAGTCGACGGAACGGAAGAAGAAGGCTCACCGCTTGTCGAGCCGCACAGCCGCCGCCGCTTCCAGCTCACCCCCGGTCCCGCCGGCAGCCGCTGGTATCACTCCCACGCCATGGCCATGGACGACCTGCATAAAGGCGCCTATACCGGCCAGTTCGGCTTCGTCTATGTCGATGGCGGCAATAACCCGGGTCAATATGACCAGGAGCTCTTTCTTGCCCTGCGCGACTGGGAGCCCTTCTTCACCGGCACCATGGACGACGAGGACGACAACACGCACGAGGGCCCATTGCTCGAAAAACCCGCCACCCTCAACACCGATCCCGACGGCCTCGAAGTCGGGTCAATGACCTATTCCATCAACGACAAGTCCCTTGGCTCCGGCGACCCCATTCGCGTCCGCCAGGGCCAGCGCCTGCTTATCCACTTCCTCAACGCCAGCGCCATCGAAAACCGCCGCATCGCGCTCGCCGGCCACAAGATGAAGGTCGTCGCCCTCGATGGCAATCCCGTTCCCACGCCGCAGGCTCTCGATTCCATCTTTATCGGTGCAGGCGAACGCATCGATGTCGTCGTCGAGATGAACAACCCTGGCATCTGGATCCTCGGCGGCACGGAAAAGTCCATCCGTGAATCCGGCCTCGGCGTCATCGTCGAGTACGCTGGTCAACACCAGCAGCCTCAGTGGATCGATCCGCCCCGGCAGCCGTGGGACTACACCCTCTTCGGCGCGGCCAATGCCAACCCGCCCGTTCCCGAGCAAACGATCGAATTAATCTTTGAAAAAATCCCGGGCGGCGCCGGCAAATTCAATCTCTGGCTGGTCAACGGCAAGCCCTACCCGCACGAGCGTGAATTTGTCCTGCAGCAGGGTGCGCGCTACCGGCTCATCATGCGCAACCGTACCGACGATGCCCACCCCATGCATCTGCACCGTCATCTATGGGAGCTCCGGTCCATCAATGACAAGCCGACCGCTGGCATCCTCAAGGACACGGTGATCGTCCCCTATTACGGCCGCGCCATTGTCGACTTCACCGCCAACCAGCCTGGCTTGGCCCTCTTCCACTGCCACATCCAGCAGCACATGGACTACGGCTTCAAGGCCCTCTTCCGCTACGCATAGCCGACGATCGCAGGTCTGGACTTCCAGCCCTGACGCTTCACCGTTTGGAGCAACCCCACAAACGTTGATACACTTGAGTTGAGAGAGCTCGTAGCTCAGTTGGTAGAGCAACGCCCTTTTAAGGCGTGGGTCCTGGGTTCGAATCCCAGCGAGCTCACCACCGCCGTTGCGCAATCCTGAAGATCGCGCACACCATATAGCGCAAAATCACACGCCATCTCTAAATTTCCATTCACACTCACCAGCACGGGCGTGTGCTCATGTATGACGGGCAGGGAACCGAAGAGTGCCGCGTCTTGCGTGTGGGGAGCGGCAAGGCTCGCGGCGTTCTTCTCGTGATGATCTTGGAAGACCGAGTCGATCCAATCCCAGATCTCCGCTTCCGCGATCGACGTGCAGGGGCTCTCGACTGTGGCTGGCATGATGAACTCCTTGAGGTGAGCCGTGCGGACTACTTGCGCAGCGGCAGCAGCGTGGCGAGACGGCGTTCGCGAAGGTAGATTCCCGCCCACGCCAGAAGCGCGAAGATCACCGGGAAGATGGTTTCAAAAGTCGGGCTGCCGGCGCGCATCTGGATCGCCACCGCGCCGCCCAGGTAAGCGCTCAGCAGAACGGCGCCCAGCACGGCTGTGCGCGGAATCAGATACAGCACGGTGGAAGTCAGCAGCAGGATGCCCAGACTCACGCCCAGATTGGCTGGAAACCCGAGCCGGTTGAAGGCATCGACAACCCAAACCGGCATCATCAGCTTGCCCACGGCATCGAAAAGCAGAAACAGTCCAACCAGTGTGGTGAGCACGCGGCCGGTCCACAACCTCGCTTTCGAAACCTGCGCTGTTGAAGGTTCTGTGCTGGTTGCGGGAAGTGAAGCGTCGTCGTTGAAAGTCGTAGCGGACATGAGATTCCTCCTTGAATTGCGTATGCGATTGAATGGGAACGAGGCAGATTGTCAGGCAATCGGAAACAGAATTTCGGTGAGCAGCTGATCCTCAGGCGTGGTGCGCGGATCGTTGACGTAGTTCTCGATATTGAAATCGTCGCGCAAGGGAAGCTTGTGTTCCTGAGCAAGCTCGAAGGCGCGCCCAGATGCTTGCGGAAGCTGAGAATAAGAACCAGTCAGCACAAACTTGCTGTACTTGCCGCCCGTGAACTTCTCGTATTTCAGGCCATCGGGCAGATTCGCCGGAGGCTCAGCCACAGCCACACCTGCCCGATACACCTGCGGCCCTACCTTGTAGAGGCTCATATAGCCGGTGATCTTGTTGTGCTCCGCGACTGTCGGCGCCAACTTGTGGACTTCGTTCCACGCCTGCGGTGCTGTGTTCATGAAAGGGCCTACTTTCTCGATAAAGACGTAATGCGTCTCGGGCCAGTTCACACTTTCGGGGATTTCGGTCAGGTTCAGGGTCGTAGTCATCGTTGTCTCCTGCTGTTACTCTGCGATGTGGGTTGGTGATCTTCTCTTCGCTATAGCACGAAATCCGCAGCTTCAAACTCGGGGCGGATTTCAATATCTGAGTCCTCGATCATCGGATTGGGGCAGCGTTTGAGCCACTCCACGGCTTCGTCCATCGAGCGAACCTCCCAGAGCCAATAGCCGGCGATCTGCTCCTCCGTCGGGCCAAAAGGACCTTCGAGGACGGTCCGTTGTGTACCTGAGAACCGTACGCGCTTGCCTCGAGAGGTTGGTTTCAAGCCGCCCCCGTCCTTCATGATGCCGGCCTTTATCAGTTCCTCGTTGTATTGCCCCATTGCGGCCAGCAACTCCGCGCTTGGCATTACGCCCTTCTCGCTGTCCTTGCTCGCCTTAACAATGACCATGCACTTCATTTCACTTCTCCTTTTCGTTTGTCTCATGTGGTTGTGCTTGCTCGAAGAGGGATTCGATATACCGATGCAGGTGGTCGATGCAGCTCGCTGCAATCTCTGCGCTGTGCTGGGCCTTGGCCAGTACGAACGATCCCTGCAGAACGGCTTGCGTGTAGAAGGCAAGGCTTTCGGCCGTCCAATCCGCCTGAATGCCGCGTGAACTCATGGCCTCGGCAATATCGGCCTCCACCATATGCGCGTGAGAGGCGATGTAGCGGTCGCAGGCCTCCCGAATCTTGGGGTGCGTCTCGTAGGCTTCCTGCACCATCGTGCCCAGCAGGCAGGTAAACTGCGGCAGATCGCCCAGCAGAATCGCTTTGCGGAACTCCACGTAGCCCAGCACGCGGTCCACGGGGTCGGGTAGGTTTCGGTAGGGAGCCGTCGCGAACAGACCGTCCGCCGTGGAAGAAAAATGCTCTGCCGCGGCCAGGGCCAGCTCCTCTTTACTCTTGAAGTGATGAAAGAAGCTGCCTTTGGTCAGCCCGGCCGCGGCGCAGATGTCCTCCACGCGGGTGGCCGAGTAGCCCTTGGAGCGGATCACATAAAGCGCCGCGTCCAGCAGCTTGATCTTCGACTCATGTTGCGATTCGTGATGTTCTGTTGTTTTCATTTCGTACCGACCAGTTGGTATGCAATGTACCAACCAGTAGGTATGCTGTCAACAGATATTTTTCCACAGCCTGGTAGCTCCGTCCTTGGGCGGTTTTAATTTCTTTCAGATGTGCAGCCTTTGCTACTTGGAGTTGGCACGCGGATGGTTCTACCATAGACGCTGAATCTCCCCCGCGGCGCAATCAGGAAGAGACCCCCGAATGGCGAACTTCGCTTATTGGAAAAGACTTGTCGCGAGTACGGCCATAGCCTGCGCCGCCGCGGCTCTTTCTTTCCACGTCGGCAGCGTCGTCGCGCTCTCAGCCAACCCCGGCATTGCCGCACTCCAGTTCTTCGGCCGTGTCCTGCTCGTCCCGGGCGTTCTCATCGCCATGGTGGTCAGCAATGACGCGCACGGTTTTCCTTTGTGGGTCACCGCGGTAGCCAATTTCCTCTTCTGGTTTCCGATCAGCTATCTGTGCGGAGCTATCGTCAAGCGAATCCAGGAGCGGAGAGATGTCGCCAGAGGCGAGGCGCCGGTCTGGGCCGGAGGGGGAGGTCTCCTGCTGGAGTCGGCTGCCATCACCGAGCTGCACGATCGATGTACGCAAATCTGGCACGTGAACCCCAATGAGGCCACAGCCGTAGGAGAGCCTGATTGGCTCGCCGCAGTAGCCCGTCATCACCGCGCTAACTTTGATCTCTGGCACATTGAGGATGAAGCCCGTGCGCCCGGCGCGACGGATGCCGAGCTCGCCGGGGTGAAGCGCCGCATTGATGAGACCAACCAGCTTCGCAACGATCTTACGGAAGAGCTCGACCGCCGATTGCTGAACTGGCTTGAGCCGAGAGGTCTTCCCAAGCCTGGAGCGCCGCTCAACTCCGAGTCGCCGGGCCTGATCATTGACCGGCTCTCAATTCTTGCGCTCAAGATCTATCACACCCGCGAAGAAACGGGTCGCAGCGATGCCTCGGCCGGTCATGTCGAGCGCAATCGCGAACGCCTCACCATTCTCGAGCAGCAGCGTACCGACCTTGCCGCCTGTCTCGATGCCCTGTGGCGCGAAACGCTGGCTGGCACGCGTCGTTTCAAGCTGTATCGCCAGCTCAAGATGTACAACGATCCGGCGCTGAATCCAGTGATCTACGGCAAGTTTTCATCCGGACGGAGAAACTGAATTTCGATCTGTATACCTACGCCAGGTATTCTTCCAGCGACCTCCCCATTGACGTCTCGCGGCACAATGCGTATAAAGATGGCTCAAGCAGCGTTGTACCCTATGCCCGGAAGCGACCTGGCCATGGTCTGGTCAAATTACCCGGCAGGCATGCGCGCTTTGAAAACACCATGATGCAAGAGGCCCGAACCGCGGCAGCGAGCCGCAAAAAAACTCCCCCGTCCGTTAAGCCTGATGGTCACTCCGGCGCAGGCAATGGTCCCGCATACCAGCACTATCAGGCGGCGCTGCAACTGCTGCAGCAAGGCAAGTATGACAAGGCGCTGGCGGGGCTCGAGAAGCTGCTTCCCGAGGCTCCCATGGAGTTGAAGGAGCGCTGCCAGATGTACATGCAGACCTGCCAACGGCAACTGCAGAAACCCGCTCTCGCCTTTCTCACGCCCGAAGAGCACTATGACTACGCGGTCTCGCAGCTGAACACCGGCTACTATGAGGATGCCCGCGAGCAGTTCAACCAGATTCTTACCGGTCATCCTGGAGCCGACTACGCCTTCTACGGCCTCGCGGTGCTCGATGCGATTACCGGCCGTGCGCAGGATTGCCTCTCGAATCTTTCGCGCGCGATCGAGCTGAACCCTAGAAACCGGCTGCAGGCCCGGGTCGACAATGACTTCCAAAGCATGGTCGACGACCCCCGTTTTACTGAACTGCTGTATCCTGAAGTTCCATAGGGACGTGTAGAAGGGCTCAGGTTAACTTCCCCGGGGAATCTGTTCCCAGGAAAGCAGGTATGAGCAAAAATTCCTGCGTAGCTCCGGCTTGCCTGGACCACGGCGCAGCAGCCTTGTCTTTAAAATCTGTTCCGGAGCGTGACGCGAGCGCGGAGTTCGCACCAGAGTGCGCATTCCCTTACAACCTTAACTTTCATAAAGTTTGTTTAGAGATGGATTGAAGTATTTATGTCAGCACTTCGCGAACTTGCCCCTGCGCCCTCTTCCGGCGCCCAACACGAACACGCCGCTCGCCCGCTGCATGTAGTCGCCCTCGGAGGCGGCACTGGCCTGTCTACTCTGCTGCGCGGCCTGCGTCGGCACGTGGCCGTGCCCGGCCAGCCTGAAGCGGAAGACGGCGCCATCGCCGATCTCGCCGCGGTCGTTACCGTGACCGACGATGGTGGTTCTTCCGGCCGTCTGCGCACCGACTTCAACATGCTGCCTCCCGGCGACCTTCGCAACTGCATGGTCGCCCTCAGCGAAGAAGAAGACCTGCTCACGCGCCTCTTCAGCCATCGTTTCCGCAGCGGCGACTCGCTCAAGGGCCACAACTTCGGCAACCTCTTTGTCGCAGCGCTTACTGAAATTACGGGCGACTTCGCGCAGGCCGTGCAGCTCTCCTCAAAGATTCTCGCAACGCGGGGCCGTATCTATCCCGCCACTACCGCCAATACCACGCTCGTCGCTCACATGGATGATGGCTCGATCGTGCGCGGCGAAACTAACATCACAGCCAGCCGCCACCGCATCATCGAACTCACGCTTGATCCTCCATGTCCGCCGCCGCTTCCTGAAACGCTCGAAGCCATCGATCGCGCAGACCTTATCTCGGTGGGCCCCGGCTCGCTCTACACTTCGCTCATCACCAATCTTCTCGTTGATGGAATTCCGGCAGCCCTCGCCCGTGCCCGCGGCCTGCGCGTCTATGTCGCCAACCTCATGAGCCAGGCCAATGAGAGCCTGGGCCTTACCGCCTCCGAGCACATCGAGCGCATCTACGAGCACACGCGCGCACCTATCTTTGACTGCGCGCTCGTGAACACCGCTCCGTTCTCGCCCGACACCCTGGCTCGCTACGCCGCCGAGGGAGCATCCCCCATTGCTGCCGATATCAAACGGATCGAAGCGCTGGGCGTCCGCTGCGTCGCCGGCAACTTTGCCAGCGAAGAAAATGTCGTCCGCCACCATGCCGGCCGGGTCACCGACGCTCTGCTGGCTCTCGCGCATAACGATCCTCGCCGTTAGCGTTGAACTGTCTCCCGCCTCTCCGCTACATTGAACTCGTTTGGGGCTCAATCAGCCTGAATTTCATTTGATTTCACTTTCCCAAATCCCCGCCCGCGCGATACATTGGTTGCGCAATCATCAAGCTCGTTTGAGGAGGCAGGAATGCAGTTCCGTTCTGCAGCGTTCGCAGTGGGTGCGGGTGTTTTGGCTCTAAGCTTGTCAGCTTCGGCGCAGGATGCACGTAAACCCGGTCTGTGGGAGATCACCACAAGCATGACGTGGCAGCAATCGCCTTTTCCGGCCGGTATGCAGATGCCGCCCCAAGCCGCGGCAGCCTTCGGCGGCGCGCCGCACACCATGCAGTACTGCCTCACGCAGGCCATGATCGACAAATATGGCGCGCCCATGCCGCAATCGCGCCGTGAGTGCCAAATTACGAACGTCTCGAAGAGTGCCGATGGTATGACGGCCGATATGGTCTGCACTGGCCGTATGAGTGGCAAGGGTTCCATCGAATCGCACTGGAGCAACGGCACCGCCACCGGCAAAATCCACTTCGTCGGCTCCATGCAGATGGGCGCGAATCCCACACCCATCGAGTCGACCTCTGTTTACAAAGGCCCCGACTGCGGGAGCATCCAGCCTCCGCCGATGCCGCCGGAGAAGTAAGCTTCAGAGACCGACCTGGCATCCCTTGTGATAAGAAGTCTGCAGGGGTAAGATTGTCTTACCATGCAGACGAGGGTTTCCACGAAAGGACAGGTCGTTTTGCCGGGCCCGTTTCGCCGACGGCTCGGCATTCGGGCCGGTGACCCGCTTGAAGCCAGCATCGAAGATGGGCGGATCGTCCTGGCGCCGCACCGGTCGCGGCCAGTTCGAGTCCGGATTCTTGAAGATCCGGAAACAGGTCTGCCGGTTTTGAGCGCAGGGGCCGAAGCCCCGGTGTTGAGCGGTAAAGAGGTTCAGGATATTCTTTCGAATTTTCCATGATGTATCTGCTGGACGTGAATGCGCTGGTCGCGCTTGGTTTCGCCCACCATGAGTTCCATGGACGCGTCACCTCCTGGCTGAGAAAACATCGCTTCCCACCTCTGGCTACATGCTCCATCACAGAACTGGGATTCGTGCGGGTATTAACGCAGGCGCCTGCCTATGGACTCACACTCGCCCAAGCTCGTACGATTCTGATCCGGCTGAAAAAGGCGCCCGCCTTATCGATCACATTGATTCCCGACGGACACGACATCTCGCATCTGCCCGCATGGGTCAAATCTCCCAAACAGATCACGGACGGGCATCTTGTTGAACTCGCGGTCGAGCACAGCGCCGTGCTCGCCACCTTGGATGAAAGAATCCCCGGCGCGTACCTCATTCCGTAGGGCCAGGTCGCACGATTGTGCTGAGTCTATCGAGTGGTTTCTATCGTCCGCTTTAACTGTCCGCACGCCGCATAAATATCTCGCCCTCGCGGCTGCCGGAGATAGGCGGGAATGCCTTCCGCGATGAGCGCTGTGCGAAAGCTCTCAACCGCATCTTGTGAGGGCATCGAGTAAGGAATCCCCGGTCCCGGATTCCACGCAATCAGATTCACCTTTGCCGGCAACCCCGATCGCCGCACCAGCCGCGCCACCTCGCGCGCATGTTCCGGCCGGTCCGTCACGTCGCTCAGCAGTACATATTCGAACGTGACGCGTTCTCGCGGCCGTAGCTGCACCTTCCGCACCGCATCGATTACCGCCTCAATCGGCCACTTGCGATTGATCGGCATCACCTCGCCGCGAATCGTATTATTGGGTGCGTTCAGGCTGATCGCCAGATGCGGCCGCACATCGGCCGGCTCTTCAGCAAATTGCTCGATGCCCGGCACAATCCCCGAGGTCGACACCGTCATCCGTTGCGGGCTCAAACCCACTTCGCGCACCAGCAGGCGCACTGCGCCCATAAAGTTCATGTAGTTCAGGAAGGGCTCGCCCATTCCCATGAAAACTAAATTCACACGATCCCGGCCCACCTCAACGCTTTGCCGGTCGAGCACTGCAACCACCTGTCCGGCAATTTCACCAGCCGTCAGATTTCGTTGCAGCCCCAGCTTCGCGGTAAGGCAAAACTGGCAGTTCACCGCGCAGCCCACTTGCGATGAGACGCAGATCGTTGCCCGGGACCAGGTCTTTTGTTCTTGCCCGCGCCCATCCTCATCGGAATCTGATTCCTCGCCTGTCTCGCCGCCGTCGCCTTCCGGCATCCACACCGTTTCCACCGTCTCGGGCTTTGCGGGCAAATTCCCGTTTTGGCGCTCGACAAGGTACCGCTCCGTTCCGTCCACGGACCGGAAAATTTGCACAATCTGTGGTCGTCCGACCTCCCAGCCGGCCTCGGCGAGCCGTTCGCGCAGGGATTTCGGCAGCGTAGTCACCGAGTCCAGATCGGCAACTCGTTGCCGATAAAGAGCTTCTGCGAGCTGTCGACCCCGCCACGCACGTTCTCCAAAATCCACTAAGTGCGCAGACAGCGTAGCTGCATCCAATCCAAAGAGCGGCTTCCGGCTCCCGGCTTCGGGGGCTGCGGAGTCTAAACGGACAAGTTGGCTGGTTTCCCGGATCACGGCTGGGGTCAGCATAGAGCATTTTCCCTTTCCCCTGCAGCCCGGGCACCTCCAGAACGGTCTTCCGGGTTCGCGTTTCCATCACAGCTGGATAACCTGCGGCGTGCCGAATCACTTCGGTTGCCCTACAATCAAACTCGACCTGACGAAAATGAATAATGAGCGAAATCTTCGCCGTACCGTATTGCCGAATGGCTTGATCGTCCTGACTGAGCGCATGGAGCACCTGCGTTCTGTGGCTATGGGCGTGTGGATCAAATCCGGTTCCCGCTGCGAGCCGCCTGAGACCAATGGCATCTCCCACTTTGTCGAGCACATGCTCTTTAAGGGCACGCGCTCGCGTTCTGCTCAGCACATCGCCCGCGAGATGGACTCGATCGGCGGCAATCTCGATGCCTTCACCAGCAAAGAGACCATCTGCTTCAACGTCAAATCTCTCTCCGATCACGTGCCTATCGCGCTCGACGTTCTCTCTGATCTGGTCCTGAACCCGATCTTTGCCCCGCCTGACATTGAGCGTGAGCGCGGAGTCATTCTCGAAGAGATCAAGATTGACGAAGACAACCCCGACGTCCTCGTTCACGAGCTCTTCACGCAGAGCTTCTGGAAGGGCCATCCTCTGGGCAAGCCGATCCTCGGCACCACCGAGACCGTGACACGCCTCGACCAGCCGCAGTTCTTTGCCTATCACGGCGATTGGTTTCACGGCGGCAACATGGTTTTCTCCGCGGCCGGCAATCTGGATCATGACCGCTTCACCGAAGCCGTCGCTAACAAGTTTGCCTCGCTCCCTGGTGGAGAAGCGGTCGATCATCTCTCTGCGCCGTCGCCCAGCGCGCGCATTCAGCTGCACAACAAGAAGTCTCTTGAGCAGGTGCAGATCTGTCTCGGTGTGCCCGCACCGCCCATCACCGATGACAACCGCTATGCCACACTCATCCTCAATACCGTTCTCGGTGGCGGCATGAGCTCGCGCCTCTTCCAGACCATCCGTGAAGAGCGCGGAATGGTCTACTCCATCTACTCTGATCTCAGTCCATATCGCGACGCCGGAACGCTGTGCGTTTACGCGGGCACTTCGGCGGGCAAGGTTCTCGAAGTTGTCGAGCTGGTCCTCGCCGAGTTCCGCAAGCTCAAAGAAATTCCGCTCGGTGAAGAAGAACTTACCCGCGCCAAGGATCAGCTCAAGGGCAACATTCTTCTCGGCTTGGAAAGCTCCAGCTCGCGCATGGCTAACCTCGCACGGCAGGAGATGTACTTCCGCCAATTCTTCAGTGTGGACGAGATCATCGCCCGCATCGACGAGGTCACTGCAGAGCAGGTGCAGCGTATGGCGCAGCGGCTCTTTGAAACCGAACGCATCGCCATCACGCTGCTGGGCCGCTTGCAGGGCCTCAAGCTCAACCGCGAAATGCTCGCCTGCTGAGAAGCAGGCGAGTCGCTCGTCAATTTTGTCAGTCGTCTTCCTCCGCTGGCCCAGAATATACGGCATCAAGTTCACCCTCGCCGGTGGTGGCAACGGCGAGGTGTACCTCTCCACGGGCCACGATCTCACCACCAATCCAGGGCAAGATCGACCTGTATGACCTGCACTAACGAGCACAGCCGCCCTTCAGCAAATCCGCGATCCCCCTCTAGTAGGACTTTCCTCTCCAAAATCTCCGCTCGAACCCATACGGATTACCTCGCGCAACTTTCCCGACTAGATCTGTCCGCCCGGAACCAGACAAACCGCCTCCTATAGGTCCACTTAAAAACGGATCGCAGTTCCACTTGTGCGTTTCCTTCCAGACCCCAATCGTGTCGTGCCGGAGGGCTAGGGCGAATTCTTTTTACGCGCGGGATCGAGACGGCCCCCCGGAACTGCCGTGCTCCACCCTTTCGACTTTCTGTCGAAAGGGTGGGAGAGCAAGCCAACTCGCCAGCTTGTTAAACTCGACCCACAGGCAATTCTGTTGGAAGGAACTTTCTTTGAAACAACCACGCATTTGGATCCCCGTCGCACTCTCCACGCTGTTTCTCTTTGTCGCGGTCCCCGCGCTGTGGGCACAACTGCAGCCTGGTGCGCCGGCGGCGCCGACCTCGCTCGAAGACCGGCGCAAGGCGCTGAACGACCTCTTCCACGAGTACTGGGAGGCGTATCTGGCGCGCAATCCGGAGTTCGCGTCGAGCATTGGCGATACGCGCTTCAACGACAAGGTCAGCGACAACTCCGTGAAGGCGTACAACGCGTGGCTGGAGCATGAGCAGAACTGGATGCTGCGGCTGGCGGCGATTGCGCCGGATGGCCTGAACGACCAGGAGAAGCTGAGCCGCGAACTGCTGCTGCGCAGCTTTGCCGACGAGCAGGAGGCGGCGGAGTTCAAGCCGTGGGAGATGCCGGTGACGCAGATGGACGGCATCCAGACGGAGTATCCGCAGCTGGTGGCGCTGCTGAGCTTTAAGAGCGTGAAGGACTACGACGACTGGATCGCGCGGCTGCATGCGATTCCTGACGCGTTTGCGCAGGTGACGACGAACATGTCGATCGGCGTAGACGACCGGCGCGTTCCGCCGAAGTTCATTCTCGAAAAAATCGATGAGCAAGTAAAACAGCTGGCTGCGCAGAAGCCGGAGGACTCGCCGTTTGCGCTGCCGCTCAAGAAGTTTCCGGCGTCGATTACGGTGGCGGATCAGGAACGCATCAAGACCGAGATGCTTGATGCAATCAGCAAAGAGGTGCTGCCGGCCTACTCGCGTTTTGCACGCTATCTCGAAGTGAGCTACATTCCGGCCGGACGCGCGGAGCCAGGCATCTGGGCGCTGCCCGATGGCACGAAGTACTACCAATACCTCATCCGCCACATGACGACGACCGAGCTGACGGCGGACCAGATTCATCAGATCGGCGTCGACGAGGTGAAGAAGGATGAAGCGGAGATGCTGGCCATCGCGCAGAAGCTGGGCTTCAAGGACCTGGCCAGCTTTCGCGCGAGCCTGAAGACGAATCCGAAGCTGAAGGCGACGTCGCCGGACGCGCTGCTGGCTTCATACAAGGGCTATCTCGCGCCGATGCAAGCCAAGCTGCCGTCGCTCTTTGGCACACTGCCGAAGGCGCCGTTCGAGGTGGTTCCGGTGCCGGATTACATGGCGAAGACCGCGCCGCCGGCCTACTACGAGGCAGGCACACCGGATGGCAGCCGGCCGGGACGGCTGTTTATCGATACTTACAATGCGACGGACCGCAACCTGTATCAGGTGGAGTCGATCGCGTATCACGAGGGCATTCCCGGGCATCATCTGCAAATCTCGATTGCGCAGGAGCTACAGGGCATTCCGGAGTTTAGGAAATACGGCGACTACACCGCATTCATCGAGGGCTGGGGGCTCTATGCTGAACGGCTGGGCAAGGATGTCGGCTTTTACCAGGACCCCTACTCCGACTACGGCCGGCTGGAAGCGGACATCTGGCGGGCGATCCGGCTGGTCGTCGACACCGGCGTCCACAGCCAGCACTGGTCTCGCCAACAGATGGTGGATTACTTCCACGAGCACTCGAATATCGATGAGACGAGTATGCAGGCCGAGGTGGACCGGTATATCGCATGGCCGGGGCAGGCGCTGGCATACAAGGTGGGGCAGCTGAAGATTCTGGAGCTGCGCGACCGGGCGCAGAAAGCGCTGGGCGATAAGTTCGACATACGTGCATTTCATGATCAGGTGATCGATGCGGGCGCGCTGCCGCTGGATCTGCTGGAGGCGCGCATCGATGCGTGGATTGCGGAGCAGAAGGGCGCAGGGCACTGAGCCCGTGCTACAGGCTTGGCCGAGCCAATGCGAGTATCCTGATAGGTGCACCACAACTCTCATCCAAGACAAGGGAAAAAATGGCGGAGATAGCTGTTGAGGCAAGCGAAATTCCGGCACAGTTGCCGCATGTGCGCGTGGCGGTTCTGGGCGCGGGCAAGATGGGCGGCATTTTGCTGCAGGCGTTTTTGAAGCAAAATCTTTTTGCCGCAGACCGGATTCACGCGACTGTGGCTCACGACGAACGGGCGCTGGCGTTGAGCGCTCAGTGGGGCGTGGATGTAAGCACGAGCAACCTGGAGGCCGCCCGGCAGGCTGACCTGATCTTGGTGGGCGTGAAGCCGTTCCAGGTGCCGGAACTGATCAAAGAGATTGCGCCGGCGCTGACGCCAGAGAAGACGATTGTGTCGTTTGCCGCTTCGGTGAAGACGCGCGCCATTGAAGAGGCGGCGGGGATTGATATCGGCGTGATCCGGGCGATGCCGAATACACCGTCGAAGCTGGGTGCGGGGATTGCGGCGTTGTGCCGGGGACGGTTCATCAGCGACAAGCAGATGGAGCTGGCTCAGCGGATGTTTGAAACGGTGGGCCGCACGGTGATCGTGGACGAGAAACACATGGACGCTGTCACTGGGCTTTCCGGCTCCGGACCGGCGTATCTCTACATCATTATCGAGGCGCTGGCTGAGGCTGGCGTCAAAGTAGGGTTGCCGCGCGACGTGGCCACCCAATTGGCGGCGCAGACGGCCTTTGGCGCTTCGAAGATGGTGCTCGAAACGGGATACCATCCGGCGTTGCTGAAAGACGAAGTGACCACGCCTGCTGGATGTACGATCGACGGCATTCTGGAACTGGAAGAAGGCGGACTGCGCGTGACGCTGATCAAGGCCGTGATGCGGGCTACGGAGCGGGCGCGGCAGTTGGCGGCGGGATGACATGGCAGGACTAGGGACTAGGGAATAGGTTCCTTCCCCTTCGCAGAGGACGCGAAGCGGCGAAGGTGGAGCCACCAATTCCTTGAGTGGATTTGCTATCCACCCTTTCGAAAGAAAGAAGCCGAGGGATGGGCGCGGCCTTCGTGAGGAACGGCGATGTGGAGAAAAGCCAATGTTCGGCGATGGGTGGCTGCATTCAGACGCCATCCAGCGATGGGATTGGCGGGCTTTGCGGTGGGCCTGCTCTATGGAGCGACCACTACATTTTTTGATCGCCTCAGCGGACATCCCCTGCGCATTTCGACAGGGATGTTTGCGAATATCAGTCCTCTCGTAACCGCATTGGCCGGGATTGCGATCTTTGTCTGGCTGTCAGGCACGCTTCGGCTGCCGCAAAAACGCGGCATGGTATTTGTTGTCTGCATCTTTCCTGGAGCGATGGTGGAACTGTTGCTCTCGGCGATCATCGGCACAATTGCCAGGACGATTGCCTGATCGTGCTCATCCGAAGACCAAGCTGGTTACCTTCTTATATTCCTGAGCTCGACGGGCTGCGCGGGATCGCGGTGCTGGCGGTGGTGATCTATCACTGCCATCCACGGCTTGAGGGCACTTGGGTTTATGTGGCCTCGCTGTGGGGATGGGCCGGCGTCAATCTGTTTTTTGTGCTCTCGGGATTTCTGATCACGTCGATTCTGCTGGGCTCGCGCGAGAGGCCGCACTACTTTCGCAATTTTTATGGCCGGCGTGTGCTGCGTATCTGGCCGGTGTATCTGCTGGTGCTGGTGGTGGTGTATCTGGAAGCGCCGTGGTTCATTGGTCCAACGGTGAGCGAGGCCTTCCGGACAGCTCCGTGGCTGGCCTACATTTTTTTCGTGCAGAACTTGTTTCATCTCGCACTGCCGCCAGCGCTCGGCCCCACGTGGTCATTGGCCATTGAAGAGCAGTACTACTTTTTGTGGGCGCCCGCGGTACGGATTCTCGCGCGACCCTGGATGCTGGCCTTGGTGCTCGCTGCGGCTCTTGTGGCCTCGCCCGTTGTGCGTCATGCAAACCTGCACTGGATGACGCCGACCAACACTTTGATCCATCTGGACGGCATCGCGTGTGGCAGTTTGCTGGCGTTGGGGCTGCATACGCTTGCGTTGAGCCGGCGCATGTGGCTGGCGATCGGATTAGCTGGGTTTGTTGTGGGCTTGTGGGCAGCCGGCACGGTGGCAGGCGGAACGGCGTTTCTCGATTCTGCGCTGACGCTCTGCTTTGGCGGAGCGGTGCTGGCGGCGATCGCGTCGACAGGCGTGCGCAATCCGCTGAATGCGGCGCTGCGTCGTGGGCCACTTGCGTTTTACGGACGCATCAGCTATGGCCTCTATATGATTCATATCTCTGTGTTCATCTTCTTCGGCTGGTTTGACGCGCGGATGGACCACTACGGAATGGCGGGCAATCTGGCCGTTGTAGGCTTCCGGCTGGCGACCGCTACACTGGCGGCTGCGGCGCTGTGGTATGGGTTCGAGTCGCAAATCCTCAAACTAAGGCGCTATTTTGGCGGCAGACCCGCGGCGCGGGCGTAAAAGACCTAGCCCGGATTCATCCAAATGTCACAATTCGGGTTCAAAAGTTCTCGTATGGCTTCGCGGAACTTTTTTAGGTGATCCGCATCACCCATTGTGTACCGAGTCGCTGCTAGGCTTTTAGTAGCACGCGAATCTTCCCTTGCGAGGTGCGCCATGGCCGAATTTGCGACAGCCGAGACAGTGATTCAGGGCCCCTTGAACGCGGAAACGCTTGCCAAGATGGATGCCTGCTGGAGGGCGGCGAATTATCTCTCCGTTGGCCAGATTTATCTGAAGGACAATCCGCTGCTGGAGCGGCCGCTGACGCTGGACGATGTGAAGCCGCGTTTGCTGGGCCACTGGGGTACTACGCCGGGCCTCAATTTTCTGTATGTGCACTGGAACCGGTTGATCCGCGAGCGCGGACTGAACATGATGTACATCATCGGGCCAGGCCACGGCGGACCGGGGCTGGTGGCTAACACGTATCTTGAGGGATCGTATACCGAGATCTATCCACATATTGAGCAGAACAAGGACGGCCTCAAGAGGTTGTTTCGTCAGTTCAGCTGGCCGTATGGCGTGCCCAGCCACGTGGCGCCGGAGACGCCGGGATCGATTCACGAAGGCGGCGAGCTCGGCTATTCGCTGGTGCATGCGTATGGTGCGGCCTTTGACAATCCGAATCTGATTGTGGCGTGCGTTGTGGGCGACGGCGAAGCGGAGACAGGACCACTGGCGACGAGCTGGCACTCGAACAAGTTTTTGAATCCTGCGACTGACGGAGCCGTGCTGCCGATTCTGCATCTGAACGGATACAAGATCGCCAACCCGACGTTGCTGGCGCGGATTCCGCATGCGGAACTGGAAGAGCTTTTCCGTGGCTATGGATATGAGCCCTTCACGCTGGAAGGTGACGAGCCGATGGTGATGCACCAGCAGGCGGCGGCGATCTTCGATAGGATTCTCGACCGCATTGCAGCTATTCAAAAAGCAGCGCGCGAAGAGGTGAAAGAGAACCGGCAGCCGGAGCGGCCAGCGTGGCCGATGCTGATTCTGCGTACGCCGAAGGGATGGACGGGTCCGAAGTTTGTGGATGGAAAGCCGGTGGAGAACACGTGGCGCGCGCATCAGGTGCCGCTCGACGGCATCCGGACAAATCCTGAGCATCTGCGGCAACTGGAAGACTGGATGCGCAGCTATAAGCCCGAAGAATTATTCGACACAAAGGGTGCGTTGCGCGCGGATCTGGCGGAGATTGCGCCGAAAGGCAAGCTGCGCATGGGCATGAATGCGCATGCGAATGGCGGCTTGTTGTTGCAGCCGCTGAAGGTGCCGAACTTTCGCGAGTTCGCGGTGAAGATTGAAGGGCGCGGGCAGAAGGATGTCGAGTCGACGCGCGTGCTCGGCAAACTGCTGCACGCTGTGATGCAGGCCAACCTGAAGGAGAAGAACTTCCGCGTCTTCGGGCCGGATGAAACAGTCTCGAACCGCATCGGCGAGGTGATCGAAGGAACCGGCAAGGCGTGGATGGCGGAGACACTGCCCGTAGATATTGATCTTTCTGAGACGGGCCGCGTGATGGAGGTGCTGAGCGAGCACTTGTGCCAGGGCTGGCTCGAAGGTTATCTGCTCACAGGGCGGCACGGATTCTTCTCCTGCTACGAAGCGTTCATCCACATCGTGGATTCGATGGTGAATCAACATGCGAAGTGGCTGAAGACAACGCGCGAGATTCCGTGGCGCAAGCCAATCGCTTCGATGAATTATCTTTTGAGTTCGCTGGTGTGGCGGCAGGATCATAACGGCTTCTCGCATCAGGATCCTGGGTTCATGGATCACCTGGCGAACAAGAAGGCCGATGTGGTGCGCATCTATCTGCCGCCGGATGCGAACTCGCTGCTTTCAGTGGCCGATCACTGTTTGCGCAGCCGGAATTACATCAACCTGATTGTGGCCGGCAAGCAGCCTGCGCCGCAGTGGATGACGATGGACGAGGCGATTGCGCACTGCACGGTAGGAATGGGTGCGTGGGAGTGGGCCTCGAATGACGAAGGCAATCCCGATGTAGTGATGGCCTGCTGTGGCGATGTGCCGACGATGGAGACGCTCGCTGCGGTGTGCCTGCTGCGCGAACGGATTCCGGATATCCGCGTGCGCGTGGTGAATGTAGTGGATCTGATGGCGCTGCAGCCGCAGTCGGAGCATCCGCACGGGCTGGCCGATGAGGATTATGACGCGCTCTTTCCGCCGAATGTGCCGGCGATCTTTGCATTTCACGGATACCCGTGGCTGATTCACCGGCTCACCTATCGCCGGCACAACCATGACGGACTGCACGTGCGCGGCTACAAGGAAGAGGGCACGACAACGACGCCGTTCGACATGTGCGTGCTGAACAATATCGATCGCTTCCAGCTGACCTTCGATGCCATCCGGCGCGTGCCGCGATTGGCAGCGCAGGTAAGTGCGACAGAACAGTGGTACTCAGAGGCGATTCAGCGGCATCGTCTCTATGTCACTGAAAACGGCGAAGACATGCCTGAGGTGAGGAACTGGCGCTGGCCGAAGCAGCGGAGTTAGCGCGGCTAGCGGCGATTGCGGAGTTAGCTCGTGGAACGAACCTTTGCGGTTTGTTATCCCGCGATCTAAAGCGACTCGGAGAAAGATCGGTTGGCGAATTGGCGCCGCGATGAACCATCTTTGCGTATCAGCGCTGGTCAAATTGTGCTAACTCCGCTAACGCAGCTAGCCCCGCTGAGAAAGGGTGCTTTTTCATGTCTTTGTTGCCTGTGTTGGTGTTGAACAGCGGCTCGTCCTCGATCAAGTTTTCAATTTACGAGGCCAGTGATGGTGAACGAAACAAGCTGATTGAAGGCGCTGTCGATGGGATCGGCACCGATCTGGGCAAGTTCTGGATCAAGGATGAGGCGGGAAAGAAGCTGGTTGACCAGACGCCTGCTCTGCCTACGCGCGCCGTCGCCTTCGGGCTGGTTGCCGGCGCACTGAACTCAGGCGAGTTTCCTTCTGCGAAGGCGATCGGTCACCGCATGGTGTGCGGAGGCCCGACGGTGCTGGAGAACCAGCGCATCACTCCCAAGCTAATTGATGAGATGGAGCGCTACACAGCCTTTGCGCCGCTGCATACGCCCATTGCCGTGTACATCATGCGTGAAGCACTGCGTCTTTTTCCGGGCATTCCGAACTTTGTCTGTCTGGACTCCTACTTTCATCGCACGATGCCGGAAGTCGCCACGCACATGCCGATTCCCGAGGAGTATGCGGCGATGGGCGTGCGGCGATTTGGCGCGCACGGTATTTCCTATGAGTCCATCGTGTACCAATTGCAGCCGAATGTGCCGGAGAAGCTGATCGTCGCGCATCTGGGTAATGGCGCATCGATTTCAGCGATTCGCAACGGTGCGTGCCTCGATACATCGATGGGACTAACGCCGACCGGGGGGCTGATCAGCGGGACGCGAACGGGCGATATCGATCCCGGAGTGTTGTTGTTCATCCTGCGGAAGATCGCGGAGAAGACGAGTTCGGCGAATGAAGCCGCAGATCAGCTGGAGATTGTCGCGAGCAAGAAAGCAGGCCTGTTGGGTGTGAGCGGGCTTTCGAATGACATGCGCGATCTGCGGGAGGCGATCAAGGCTGGGAACACGAAGGCACGGCTGGCCGTAGACAAGTTCACGTGGACGATCGCCAAGTGGATTGGCAGCTTTGTGGCTGAACTAGGCGGGCTGGACATGCTGGTGTTCACCGGCGGGATCGGCGAGAACGACATCGATTCGCGCGCGGAGATCTGCGCTGGACTAAGTGCGCTGGGGATTGTGCTCGATGCGAAGCGCAACCATGTGCGTGGGGCCGCGGTGATTTCGGCCGCGGATTCTCCCGTGATGGTGCGGGTAATTCCGCCGGCCGAGGATCTGATGATTGTGAATCACGTTGTGCGGTTGTTGGGCGAAGGGGCTGGAGCGTGTTGAACGCTGGTTGTTCTACACTAAAAGAGTGAGTCTGGAGTCTGTAGCTTCGCCCGTCTCAGCAGCTTCTGTAGCCGCTCAACGCACACCTACGCCGGCTTTGCGGCGCTTCTCGTGGGGCGTGCTGGTCTATTTCATCGCCGTCATCCTGTGGGGTGCGCTGACCCGCGCGACCGGATCGGGCGATGGTTGCGGGAATCACTGGCCGTTGTGCAATGGCACTCTCGTCCAGCATTCGCCGCGCATCGACACCATGATCGAATTCACGCATCGCGTTACCAGCGGCATCTCGTTCTTTTCTCTGGTGGGGCTGCTGGTGTGGATTTTTGCGCGCACGGAGCGCGGCCACCTGGCGCGCGCCATGGGCGTAGCTTCACTCGCCTTTACTTTTGTCGAAGCGATTCTTGGCGCACTGCTGGTGAAGCTTGGTTTGACAGCACAGAGTCATTCGCCATTGCGGCCGGGTTATCTTGCACTGCACTTTGCCAACACTCTCCTGCTGATGGGTTCACTGGCTCTCACAGCGCACATGCTGAGCCGGCGAGAAGGATATTTACGGGGCCGTATTCGACTGGTTGCGCCGGTGGGCGCTGTAGCTGGACTGCTGGTGATGCTGGTGGTGGGAGTGACCGGCTCGCTGGCCGCGTTGGGCGATACACTTTTTCCTGCGACCTCGCTTAGCGAGGCGCTGCGGCAGGATTTTTCTTCAGGAAGCGGATGGCTGTTGCGCTGGCGCTGGACCCATCCAACGATTGCTTTTCTGGCCAGTGTCTTTCTCATCTGGATCCTGGTGCGCGCGACCCAGCGGTCGCGTTACTGGAACAATCACGGACTTTCGGCGCTGGTGCTGATCCTGCTGGCCGCCCAATATCTGCTCGGCTTTCTGGATGTGCTGCTGCTGGCGCCGCTGTGGCTGCAGCTATTGCATCTGCTCGGCGCCGACGCGCTTTGGACTGCTTTGGTTGTTCTTACGGCGCGACTCACGCTGGAGCCGGCGACGAGTTAGCAGATCAGCGAGTTCGCAAGTCAGCAAAAAAAGGCCCCAAACGGGGCCTTATTTGTTTGCTGCAATTTCATGGTTACACTCAGTCTTCGAGCTCGGGATGGTAGTGGCTTTCCCAGCCGAGATAGCGCACCGCCGCTTCGTGTACAGCCTTTGAGACGCTACTGAAGTTGGCGGCCACGTGGTGTTCGAAGCCTTCGCGGCAGATGTATTTGAGCAGCTTCTGCAGTTGCGGAATTTCGGCAACGCCGGCTCCGCCGAAGGTCTCGAGTGGATCATCTGTGAACCGGCCTGGGCCGGTGTAGCCGCGAATCACGCCGCTGCGATCATCGGTGGAGTAGCGGGCAAAGCTCATGGCTCCGGCTTTCACGCGGCCTACGCAGGTGCCGAAGGTATTCAGCTTGCCGACTGTGCCGGCGATGATCTCCTGGTAGTCCATCTTGACGTCCTGGAAGAAGTGCTTGGGCAAATTGGAGCAGTGGAAGCAGACGCACTTATCAGGGTTGCTGCCGTAGTTATTGTTCCAATCCAGCAATGCGCTGGGCGTTTGGCTGGCGAGGGCGAGCACGTACATGCTCAGCACGCCGGGGACGTCGACTTCGCACGCAGAGGGGATGAGGTTGTTGCTCATCATGCTCATCACGGTGCAGGGAACCACGCCGAAGTATTCTTCCATCGAGGTCCAGCATTGGACGGCGCTGATGGTGACGGCTTTTTCTTTCATCCAGCCGTCAATGACCGCGCCGAGCTTGGCCATCTTGAGCAGTGATTCTTCGGGAATGCCGGCGGTAGAGACGTATTGCTTGATCGCCGCGAGCTTCGCCTGGGCTTGGTCATCCCCGTCTTTCATACGGTTGATGCGGCCGAAGATCTCCGAGAGATCGATCGGCTCAACCGAGATGCCGTGCGCCTCGAGAATGCGCTCGGAGTAGCGCACGGTGTTGAAGGCTGCGGGACGCGCGCCGATGGAGCCGATGCGCAGGTTCTTGAGTCCTTTTACGATGCGACAGACCTGGCCGAACCACGCGAGATCGGCCTTGAACTCGTCGGATGCGGGGCTCTCGGTGTGCAACGTTGTGAGGGAGTAGGCGATTCCATACTGCATCAGGTTGTTGCACGCGCTCATTTTGCCGCAGAAGCTGTCGCGGCGCGTGGCGATGGTCATCGCTTCAGAGCGGTCGGGCGTGGCCTGTATCAGCACTGGAACCTTGAGGCCGGAGAGGCGCAGGGCATCGGCTATGCCGCGCTCGTCGCCAAAGTTGGGCAGTGTGACGATGATGCCGTCGATCTCATCGGCGTGCTTCTTGAAGAGCTCGGCGCAACGCACGGCCTCGGCGTAGGTTTCCACTGCGCCGTATTTCGAGTCTTCAGGACCGAGCACGATGGCTTTGTCGCCTGCCGCCTGCACGGCGGCAATCATCTCTTCGCGGCCGGTTTTAGCGAGATGATCGGGAAAGAAGCCGCGATTTCCTACCACAATTCCGTATGTCATTTTGCGTTCTGTCGCCATAATTCATGCTCCTCGATGTCCGTACATGTCTATCAATCGTTGTGGCCGGGGCGAAAACGAATCCCATAAAACAGGCCAAGCGCCAGCAGCGATGCACCCCACCAAACGGGCGCATGCAGGTTCGCCAGCACTACGTTTGCCGTTTGATGAGTCGCCAGTTCAAGCAAACCATAACCGAGGATCAGAGCGCCATAAACCGCAAGAAGAACGCCGATAAAAAACCAGATGGAGATGGATGAAGAGTGCATGCGCGTTTTTCCTTACCAGAAGTAAATGTTAATTGCGAGGAATGCGACGATGGCTATGGCCGTCCAGAACCACTCGTTTTGATAGAACGGAACGGGCTCTTCTTCGGGCAGCTTGGTTGCGCCGTAGACGAGCCCATCGAGCTCGGCTACCGGCCGCGGCTTTCCAAAGAGGCTTACTACATAGACTACGACGACGGTGATGATGACAGACCACAGTGCGCGATACATGTTTTCAGCCATCGTTTTGGCATCCGGCGATAGCGCCACATAGCGGAGAGCAGACGGATCGAAGTAGACCCAGGCCCACAGGCCGATCGACGTGAGCGTGCCGATGAGCAGACCCCAGAAGCCTCCGGCGCGTGTGGCGCGCTTCCAGAACATGCCCATCAGCACCGCCCCGAGGAGCGGCGCGATGAAGAAGCTGAACAGCGCCTGCACGTAGTCCATGATGCCCTGGGCGTTCATCACCAGGTACGCCGTGCCGATGGAGATGATGACGCCGAGAATCGTGGCCCAGCGGCCGACGGCGACATAGTGCTCGTCCGAGGCGTTCTTGACGATGAGCGGCTGGTAGAGATCGTAGGTCCAGACGGCAGAGAAGGCGCTTACGTTGCCGGCCATGCCGCTCATGAAGCCGGCGATCAGGGCAGTAATGCCGAGGCCGAGCAGGCCGGGGCCGCAGTAGCGGACGAGCATCAGCGGCAGCACTTCGTTGTAGCTATGCAGGCCCGAACCGGGTGTGACCAGATTTTGCCCGACGAGGTGCATCAGGCTGCCGTCAGGATTCTGGAGCACGACCAACCCGAGCAGACCGGGCAGAATCACGATGAAGGGCACGGCCATCTTGAAGAAGGAGCCGATGACCGGAGCCAGACGCGCGGAGCGCAGGCTATTGGCGGCGAGCACGCGCTGGACGACGAGGAAGTCGGTCGTCCAGTAGCCGAAACTGATGGCGAAGCCGAGGCCGAAGACGATGCCGGTCCAGTGGACGCCCATTGGGTTGTCGGCAAAGTGGCCCATGCTGCGCCACATGTGTGTGTAATCGCCCGGGGCGATGGAGCCGTTGGCAATGTCGGCTGCAATGCGGGCTTTCAGGCCATTCCAGCCGCCGGTTTCAACAAGGCCGAGGATGGGAACCAGCAGCGCGCCACCCCAGATGAGCATGAACTGCAGAACCTCATTGAAGATGGCGGAGCGCAGCCCCCCCAACGCGACATAGAGCGCAACCGCCAGCGAAGAGACAATGATGGAGAAGTTCAGATTCCAGCCGAGGACGACCTTCATCACTTCGGCCATCGCGAACATATTCACGCCGCTCATGAGCACGGTCATGAAGGCGAAGGAAAAGGCTGCGACCACGCGCGCACCTTCGCCAAACCGCAACTTGAGATAGCCGGGGACGGAGTGCGTCTTGCAGACGTAGTAGAACGGCATCATCACCATGCCGAGAAAGAGCATGGCCGGAATGGCTCCGACCCAGTACCAGTGGGCGGCCAGAATGCCGTACTGATAGGCAGAACCGGCCCAGCCCATCAGCTCGAGTGAGCCGAGATTGGCGGAGACGAAGCTGAGGCCGGCGATCCAGGCCGTCATCTCACGGCCAGCCATGAAGAACTCTTCGCTGGTGTTCGACATGCCCTTCAGGTAAAAGCCGATCCAGATGACCATCGCGAAGTAGACGGCGATGATGACCACGTCCAGCGAGTGCAGACGGGTGAGCGGCTCCGTGGCGAGCGCCAGGGCGGTGGGAAGGGAGCCGAGCGAGCCGGCGGCGATGGAGACGGGAACCAGTTCGACCATTGTGCGTTCAACCTTGAGGGCGCAGATTCTGGAATCAGGCGTTGCCCTTCAGTAAATTGGTTTACTCGCCACATTGTCAAGCGGCGAGCCGGAGCGGGAAACGAGGCTCCTGTGTTGGCTGCGTTGCGCGAACCGCCGCCAGCATAGGGGGCTCTTTACCGAAGCTCCAGGAAGATTGAGAAAGCGTTTACCCGAGGCAGTGTAGCACATTGTGGCACGGGCGATCTTGCTAAGGAGTGGGGAGGCCGAGTGCCTAGAAACGACGTCCGTTCTAGGAGCCTGCGTAGAAAAGATACTCCGCTGTGTAGTGGGAGCGGGCCTCCTGGCCTTTATGCGCAGCATCGCAACCACTGGCAGGTGCCTTGCCGCCTTTCGTCATAATTCGCTGGATGCTCGTCACGCGTTGCATCAGTCCTTCCCCCTGATGATCGGTCGCGTTCAACAGGAGCCAGGGAATGGAGTCGGAATCTGGCGTCGCATTGGCGACGGCCTTACCTATTACTCGACTATGGTCGGCGTACTCCCAGGTCGGCCCAGCGAAATGCGATCCCACGGATTTGCCTGAGTCATCAAAGAGCGTTGCGTCCGGCCGGGAGAAGACCCAGTGATCGCCGTCGCAGGTATGAACCTGATCACCGGCCGCGTGTACCTGGAGTAGAAGAGTTGAGCCGGCGGGAGATTTGAGGCTATCAGGAACAGATGGGGAGGTCTGCGCCGAGCAGGGAAGCGCAAGGAGGCAAAACAGAGCACAGCGGAGTCGCATGTCTCCAGTTTGGCATGGGACACGGGAGGCGGAGTTTGCAGTGAGGTAAAGGTGGATACAATTCCACCCTTTCGACAGGAAGAAGTCGAAAGGATGGGGCACGGAGAGATGTGAACCCTATTCGTTGACGGCCGAGACTTCGTGCAGCCAGCCAGGGGCTTTGAGCAGCTCGCGGGGACGGGAGCCGTCTGCGGGGCCGACGAGGCCATCGCGCTCCATGAGGTCGATGAGGTGCGCAGCGCGGCCATAGCCAATGCGTAGCCGCCGCTGGAGCAGCGAGGTGGAGGCTTTACCGAACTCGAAGACCAGGCGGACGGCATCATCGAAGAGCGGATCGTTCTCATCAGGATCGTCGTTCGAGCCTTCCATGGCCTGGCGCTCGTCCTTGGGCGAGTCAAGGAAGCCTTCGACGTAGGTGGCCGTGCCCTGATCTTTCCAGAACTGAACGACGGCGGCGGTCTCCTTCTCGCTGACGTAAGGCGCATGCAGACGCATGAGGCGGCTGGTGCCGGGGGGGAGAAAGAGCATGTCGCCGCGGCCGAGGAGGGCTTCGGCACCGTTGGTGTCGAGGATGGTGCGCGAGTCGACCTTGGTGGCGAGGCGGAAGCTGATGCGGGTGGGCACGTTAGCTTTGATGAGGCCGGTGATGACGTCCACGCTGGGCCGCTGCGTGGCCAAGACGAGATGAATGCCGACGGCGCGAGCCATCTGCGCGAGGCGCGTGATGGACTCTTCAACATTGGCCTTGTCGAGCATCATCAGGTCGGCGAGCTCGTCGATGATGATGACGATATAGGGCAGCGGCTCTTCTTCCTGCCCATCCTCTGGTCCGAAGAGTGAAGGAGAGGAGCTCTCAAAGAGCTTGTTGTACTGATCGATATTCCTCACTGACCTGCTGGCCAGCAGCTTCAGCCTGCGCTCCATCTCGCGCACGGCATTGCGCAGCGCGTTGGCGGCGAGCTTGGGCTCGGTAATGATGGGCGTGAAGAGGTGCGGGATGCCTTCGTACATGCCGAGCTCGACGCGCTTGGGATCGACGAGGATGAGCCGCACCTGGGCGGGAGTGGTGCGATAGAGCAGGCTCATGATCATCGCGTTGATCGCGACCGATTTGCCGGAGCCGGTGGAGCCGGCGATGAGCACGTGAGGCATCGAGGCGAGATCGGCAGTGACGATGCGGCCGTTGATGTCCTTGCCCATGGCGAGGGTGAGCCGCGATTTGGCTTTGGCGAAGGTCTCGCTCTCGAGCACGTCGCGCAGGTGAATGGTTTCGCGCTCGTGGTTCGGTACCTGGATGCCGACTGTGCTTTTGCCCGGCATGCGCTCGATGAGGATGCTCTCGGCACGCATCGCGAGACAGAGATCGTCGGCGAGGCCCGTGACACGCGAATATTTCACGCCGGCTTCGGGCTTGAACTCGTAAGTCGTGACCATTGGGCCAGGGTTGATCTGGACGACCTGTCCGCGCACATCGAACTCGCCGCATTTTTCAACGAGGACTTTGGCCTCTTCGCGCAGTTCTTCTTCACGGACGGTCTGCGGACCTTCCCCGGCATGGAGAAGGGTGCTGGGGGGCAGCTTGAAGCCGCTTACATTTTTCGGAGCGACGGTGACGGTGCGCAGATCGGCATCGGCGCGGTTGTGGATGGCGATTTCTTCGGCGGGTTCGTGGACGGCTGCGGGCGCAGGCTCGTAGCGCGGAGCGACCGGACGCGGCGCCGGAGTTTCTTCGGCGTTGAATGGCATGGGCGCAGGGGCTCGCGCCGGAACGGCAACGGGACGGATGGGCGCCACAGTTTGTGCAACAGGCGCCGACGCTGGCGTGGGTTTCGAAACGTCCCCGGCTGCGTCTTCCCAGATGCTCTTTCTGCGTGCGGGCGGCACGATCGATATCTCTTCGCTCTGCTGCACGATATCCTCGCGGTGCGCATGAGGCTCTGCGCGCTGGAAGGCGGGAATCTCGTCGAGGAGATCAACCTCAGGCGTGCGGGAACGGCGACGGAAAAGCGCAGCGAAGAAGCCGGGGCGATGTTCCGTTTCTGCGGCGGGTTGCGGCAGCGAATCAGAGTGCGCCTCGTCGGGCTGCAGCATGTCGCGATCCGCGCGCAGTTCGGCGCGTTCTTCACGCCAGTTGTGCCAACGATCGAGGAGCGAGACGAACTGAAGCCAGCGCTGCTCGATGCTTTCCTTCAGGGTCGAGAAGCTGATGGCCGAGGCGAAGTAGAGACCAGCCATGGCCAGCACGCTGGAGACGACCCAGGCTCCCTGGACGTTGAGATATCCCACGAGCAGACCGCTTACCAGCCTGCCGGTGACACCTTCGACCGGAACCATGTGCAGCCAGTGCCAGCGCCAGGGCATGAGTCCGAAGACGGCGGGGACGAAGAGGCAGGCGAGCACGATGCCGGTCCAGCGCAGGGCTGGCGAGCCGCTGGGACGCGAGCGCATCCAGGTCCAGCCGATGCTGCCGAGCCAGAGCGGCAAAAGGAAGGCGGTGAGGCCGAACCACTGCAGCAGCAGGTCGCTGATGAAGGCGCCAAAGAGGCCGATCCAGTTATGGACCGCGTGGGCAGCGGCGGGATCAGTAGCGGTATTCAGCGAAGGGTCCGTCGCATGATAGGTAGCAAGGGCAAGGAAGACGAGGAGCGAGACCAATAACAGCATCAGCCCCAGAAAGACGTTCAAAGGGCGGCTGCGCGTAGGCGAAAGTACGAGGCGAATCGGCTTCATGATGGGCGCTTCCGCTCCTTTGAGAGCGGTCCAGGATAGATGTACTCTATTCAGCCGTTGTGCCAGGTCGTCCCTCCTTGGAGTCGGGTCGACTTGGATGTTGTGCCTCCGAGGTACAGCAATCCTGGAACCGCTGTAGCCAGCTCCGTACACAACTCACCGGACAAGCTGCGGGAGCAGGCAAACGATCCCAAAGCAACTTTTATTATCCGTGGAGAGTGGAGGGAATCAGGGCAAAACGAAACATGGGGGAATCAGGGTGCCAAACCCTGAGATTCTATTGCCGAAAAGGCTGTGTTCAAGGCTCCAAGACTCACGAATATCTTTTTCTTGACATCCGGAGATCGGTTCGTGATAACTTACGGTTAGTAAATACTTACCGTTAGGCGTGACTTACCCAAAATGGATGCTTACCTCCAAGCCGGACTCGATGCCCTTGGCGACGCCACGCGCATGGCAATCTTCCAGAGGCTTTCCGGGGGGCCACTGGCCGTCCATGAGTTGGCGCGAACTCTCCCTGTCAGCCGTCCTGCCGTTTCGCAGCATCTGAAAGTGCTCAAAGATGCCGGGCTTGTGCTTGACAGCCGCGCCGGAACGCGCCGTCTTTATCAACTCAATCCTGAGGGAGTAGCCCGCCTGCGCGCTCACTTCGACCAGATGTGGACCAAAGCCCTCCAGAGCTTTCAAATCGCCGCCGAGAAACCGACGGCAGGAGCAAAACATGGCAAATCCAGTGGAACTCGACCTAAGAGTATTTAAGTGCGTGCGCGTCAAGGCACCAATCGAGAAGGCCTGGAGCGTATTTGTGGAGCAGATGGAGACTTGGTGGCCGGCTACGCACCACATCGGCGACACGCCTTTTGAGGCCATCTTTATAGAACCGCGCATCGGTGGCCGCTGGTATGAGCGCAATGCCAGGGGCGAGCAGTGCGACTGGGGAACAGTGCTGCAGTGGGAGCCGCCGCATCGAGTATGCCTTTCCTGGCATGTTGGTCCCGGTCACGATAGTCCAGAGTGGGTCGCTGATATGGACATGACCAAGGCCAGCGAGTTGGAGATCCGCTTTACTCCCGAAGCGGCCGGCACAACGCTTGTTGAGCTGACACACAGCAAACTTGAACGGCACGGTGAAGGCGCCGAGCAGTTGCGTGATCTGTTTGACGGTCCGGGCGCTTGGAGCACGATCCTCGAGCTGTTTGCCAGGAAAACGGATGCCTTGGAGGCCGTGCGATGAAGGCGCCTCTTTTTCTACGCGCTGCGTCGGTCCTTACCCTTCTCCACGCTGTACTGCATACTGTTGGCGGAGTTTTCGGCAAGCCCGAGCCGGGCGTCGGCGCAGCGACCGACGCTGTCATGCGGGCCAATCACTTCCAGGTGCTGGGGGTGACGCGCAGCTATTGGGAGTTCTACCACGGCATGGGGCTTGGCATCACCATTTCGCTTACGGCGGAAGGTCTGCTGTTCTGGTTGCTGGGCGGGCTTGCGAAGAAGCATGCGGCCGAGTTGCGGCCCATTCTGTGGGTGTTTGTGCTGGCCTACCTGGCCTTCGCGATCAATTCGTACATCTATTTCTTTTCGGGCCCTGTGATCGCGGAGATTCTCATTGCCGGGTGCCTAAGCGGCGCGATTGCGAGCGCGAATCGAGTAGCGGCTGACAATGGGCCGCGCGAGGCGTAAGCTCATTTCCGATCCTTCAGTGCTGCCCGATTGTGCGGCCGGAACGAGTGTGTAAACAAAACTCGAAGCCGCAAATGGAGCGAGAACAAAGTCGAAGAGCTTAACCGCCGATCCATTTTGCGCCGAAGAGTAGCATGGCGATGCCCAGCAGAATGCGGTAGAGGGCGAAGATGGCAAAGCCATGTCTGCGGACCCACATCAGGAACCATTCCACTACGCCGAGTGCCACGATGAATGAGACTGCGGTGCCGATGATGAGCACGATCCAGCGCTCGGAGTTCATGGCGACGTGGGCCGCTGCGAGACCGGCAGCACCGACGACCTTGCTGCGATGAATCTCCTTGAGAAGATCCCAGCCGGTGGCGGTGATCATGGTGGGAATCGAGATCAGGAAGCTGAATTCCAGCGCTGTTGGGCGGTCGAGACCGACCAGCTGGCCGGCGGCGATGGTCGACATGGAGCGCGAGGTGCCGGGAAAGATAGCCGAGAGGGTCTGGCAGAGGCCGATCCAGATTGCCTGAAAGAGATTCATCTGCTCCACGTGTGTGGTCTCGGCATCGCGGCGCTCTGACCAGACATCGACAACCCACATCGCAATGCCGCCGACAAGCAGAGCCAGAGCCATGGCCGTTAAGCTGCCGAGGTTTTTCTCACTCCATTTATGCAGAAGAAGCGCGGGCAGCGCGGTGCAGACGAAGGCGATCAGCACGAGTGAAAGAGGATGATTGAGCCGTGTGTGCCGGCCGTCTTCACCTTCCGGGAAGGTGCGCAGAAATTCGAGGATGCGCGCGAGGAAGAGAAGGCAGAGCGCAAGGATAGCGCCGAGCTGGATGACGACGGTGTACATCTTCCAGTAGGGATCATCGAGCGGGAGCTTCATCAGGGCTTCTGCAATACGCAGGTGCGCTGTCGAACTGACGGGAAGAAATTCGGTCAGGCCCTCGACGATTCCTAAAAGCGTGGAGATAAGATACGGGCTCAATTCGCCTTCCTCAAGGGGCTTCCGGGGCATTGCTCCACCGCGGTCGCGATGGTCGTTTAACGCAGATCGATGCCGTAGACGGGAATGCCTTGATCCAACTTGTACACGAGAGCCTCGGCGCGCCAGGTGTAATCGGAATCGGCAAAGTGCTGCTTGAGGCGGGCGGCTAGATCGCGGGCGTGGCCGTGTGCCTCATCGGCCTTTTTGTCGTTGCCGTCGGCCTGGAACATGTTGGTGAGCACGGCCATGCGAAAGACAGCCTGATAGAGAGCCTGGGCAGTGCGCGGCCCGTCAGGATATTCGTCGGCATACTTCTCGTAATATTCCGATTCCTTTTGCGGGCATTGCGGCGAGCCTTGCCAGTCGCCGCAGAGCTTGTTGTCGATGAGTTCGAAAGCGGCGAAGGCGGCCCAGCGCGTGCGCGGATAGAGCTTGATGACTTTCTTCAGATTGTCTTCGTCCATCTGCTCGCGCATATAGGCTTCTTTCTCGTGAGCGGAGGGGCGGGAAGAGGCATCGGCTTTTTCAATCTGCCATTGGATGTCGGCGGCACGCCATGCCGCCGCCGGCGCGAGCGGCGAGTTGGGAAACATTTCGACCAGCCGGCGATAGAGCAGGCGCGCGCTTTGCGCGGCGTTCGCCGGACCACGCGGATCAGAGGCCTGTTCTTCCTGATTGGCGGCGGCGCCCATCAGGATTTCATCGCCGTTGGGCGTACTTTCTTCGACGACTCCTTTGGCCTGGATCCAGCCGGAGATGGGCGGAGGAGCTTCATCGCTGCCGAATTCGGGTGCATCCTTCGAGCGCTCCTCGACAATGTCGGTGTTGGCGTAGATGCGCATCCAGGGGCCGCTTTTTTCCGCGATGACGATCTCGCGGCCAATCTGCACCTTGTCGACTTTTTGCGCGCCGGTATCGGGCGAGATGTAGAGATTGGTGACGCGGAGAAGCGTAGCGCGGGGGCCAGCCATGGGCTTGACGAGTTGCGGCGGCTTTTTGTCGGCGTGAGCCGAGAGCCCTAAGCCCATCAGGACTACACAGATCGCGAGGGACCTTACGGCTAAAGCTGGTTCTTTCATCACATCCAAATGATAGTGCAACTGCGCCCATCTGCATCAGGCAAAGCGTTCAGCATAGCGTTGCGCTGTGGCCAGGCGTGCAGCAGTGATCTCGCGATAGGCTTCCTGTACGGAAGCCAGGATGTCAGCCGGTGCAAGCTCCGGCGTGCCGCACTCGAAGGGTGGTTCGGGGGCATATTCGATGCCGAGCTGAATCTGCTGGGCGATCGTCTCTCCACGGAGCAGGGCGGCCATGCGCAGAGCGCCGTCGATCCCCGACGTAACGCCGGCGGCGCTTATCAGTTTGCCATGGACCACGACTCGTTCGCGTACCGGTAGCGCGCCGAAGTATTTGAGCAGATGAAAGGCTGACCAGTGCGTAGTGGCTCTGGCGCCGCGCAGCAGGCCGGCCGCACCAAGCAGCAGCGCGCCGGTGCACACCGACAAGATAGGACGATCGGCAGTGGCGTATGCGCGCAGAAATCCCAGCACGGCTTCGTCTTCCATAAGCGCTTCCTGTCCCCAGCCGCCGGGAACGACCAGGAGATCGAGCGGAGGCACCTGCGCAAAGGTCGTGTCCGGAGTGAGGACGAATCCTTTCACATCGCGGACGGGAGCCGTCTCTTTCCAGATGATGTGAAAGGTAGAGTCGGGTAAGCGCACAAGCACTTCGAACGGGCCGGTGAGGTCAGCCTGATCGACGCCGGGGAATGCGATGGCTCCGATGTGAAGATGCCGCGTCATCCGACCTCTTTTTCCGTGAGAATCTGCGCGAGCATGGCCGGGTCCACGTTGCCGCCGCTGACGATGGCGACGGCCTTCTTGTAGGCAGGCAGCTGGCCGGCGTGGAAGAGCAACGCTGCGGTGGTGACGGCTCCGCTGGGTTCGGGAACGAGGCGGGTGACGGCGACGATGGCGCGCATGGCGGCGCGAATCTCAGCCTCCGTGACGGTGATAACGCCATCGACGAAGGCCTGAATGTGGGCGAAGTTGCGCACGCCGACGCTCTGGGTGCGCAGTCCGTCGGCAATGGTGCGGCTGGTAAGATCGGCCGGCCAGGTAACGATGGAACCGGTGCGGAAACTCTCTGCGGTATCGCCGGCGAGTTCGGGTTCGATGCCGAAGACTTTCGTTTTGGGATTGAGCTGTTTTACGGCTGCGGCGACGCCGCTCAACAGGCCACCGCCGGAGACGGGCGAGAGCACGAGATCGGCATCGGGGAGTTCCTGCATGATTTCAAGCCCGCAGGTGCCCTGGCCGGCGATGATCTGCTCGTCGTCATAGGGTGGAATCACCACATAGCCGTGCTCGCGTACGAGCTCTTCGGCTTTTGCGAGCCGCTCGCTGGAGGCCGGACCAACGTCGACGATCTCCGCGCCGAGAGCAAGCGTGGCAGCGCGCTTGATGGCGGGGGCATTGGAGGGCATGACGATGACGGCTCTACACCCCGGCGACGAAGACCTGTCACCGGGGACCCCGTACTTCGCCCCGACCTCTCGTGCCGCATAGGCCACACCTTGCGCGTGATTGCCGCTCGAATAGGTGATGACGCCGCGCGCGATCTGCTCCGGCGACAGCTGAAGAATTTTGTTGGCTGCACCGCGAATCTTGAAGGCGCCGATGGGCTGAAGACTTTCGGCCTTCAGCCAGATCTCTCGGCCGGTCCCGCGACCAGAGATGCCAGGAAACGGCGCGCGCACCAGAGGTGTTTTGAAGGCGATGGGCGCAATGCGCGCTGCGGCCGCGCGGATTTCATCGATGGAGATGAGTTGTTCTGTCGTTGAACTCACGATTCGATCTCCGCCGGCGAAGCCATTCGCGAAGACGGAGCCCCTTCAGATCGAGTATCGCCGATGGAGCCGCGCAAGAAAAAGGCGGCAGCCGAAGCCGCCGCCTAGAGTTGACGATAGAGTGACTAGAAGAACAGCTTGGCAGACATCTGCAACTGCCGCGAGCCGTAGAGATTGCTGCTGCTGGTGCTTGAAGGTGTGCCAAATGCTGAAAGCCCGGTGCCTTGGTAGGGCACAAAGCACCCGGTCTGCTGTTGTGAACCCGATGGCAGACCGATGCTCTGGCACGTGTACGTGGCTCCGGTCGAAGTCGAAACGCTCTTTCCAGGACCAAGGAAGGTGGTGTATGTGCTGTTCACTCCAGTAATGATTCTCCGGTTGAGCAGATTGAATGCCTCCGCATTGAACTGCATTGAAATGTTCTCGTGAATGGGCACATTGCGCGACACGCGGAGATCGAAGTCGTTGAACCCCGGCATGTAGATGCTATTGCGGCCGATTTGCGGAGGATGTCCACCCGTGGCAAGACCCGAACCAGAGCTGATGGCGCCACCAAAGATTCCGCTCTGATCGCCATAGCTTGTTGAAGCACCATTACCCGAGTAGATCGTTCCAGAAACACCCAGGAAAATTGGCTCTCCCCCCGAAGCGATTTCAGTTCCGGAGAACTGGAAACCGTTCGCCAGTTCGCTGGCTAGTTTGTTACTCATTCTGAACGTGGGTTGGTAAACGAACGTAATGTTGGCGCGGTTGCGAATGTCGATGTCAGACGGTCCGTTATCGAACCGGATATTGTTCGGATCGGAGGGCACGTCACCGCCATAGAACGTGCCGTTGGCGCCACCCACCTGACCAGTGTCGGTCGCCTTCGCCCAGGTGTAGTTGCCCAAAATTTCCAAACCATTTTTGAATGGGCGCCGCACCGTAACCGCCATGGCGTTGTACCAGGTGTTCGCCACGCTGAAGCCGGTATTGAAACTGGCTAAAGAAGTATTGCGGCGATCTGCCGGCCTGTAGACAGGAACGGTGATGATTTTCTTGACGTTGTTGCTGGCATCCTGCACGGCATAGCTGGCCTCGCCACTTGGCTTCACGCCGACCAGGTTTGCGTCGACAAATACGGGCAACCGCATACCGCGCGTGCCCACATAGCCCACCTGCAGCGAGATCTTCCCTGGAAGGGACTGCTCCACGCTCAAATCCCACTCGTGAGCGTAAGGCGGTACGAAATTAGTATCCAAGCCGTGGAAGCTGTAGCTAGGCGTCACATTGAGCGGCGTGACCGTAGAAGCCGCACCACCGCTGGGCACCTGGGCCTGAGTAAGGGGCGGGCCTGGCGGCAGGGCAGGAAGATTCGGATACTGTAACAGTGATCCGGCTGCCGGAGCAGTAGGGCAAGTAGCATTGGCCCACGAAGTGCCAGCCTTTGAGTTGTAGCAGCCAAGATAGGTGTAGTTCAGCTGGACTACGCCGTTTTCCACGCGCATCGCGTAGTAGGTGCTGCCCTGATTCAGAGCTGAGAACAGTCCATATCCACCTCGAACCACGGCTCCCTCAAAGGGCGACCACGAGAAGGCTAGGCGGGGCTGAACGCGATTCAGGACATTCTTGATCGAGCTTGTATATTGCCCCGAAATTGGATCGAAGAGATGATTGACCAGCCCGGGGTTCGGCGTAATCTGCACGTCATAACGCACGCCAGCTGTCAGCGTCAGGTGATTGTTGACTTTCCAGGAATCTTCGGCAAACCCGTCGTACATCTTCATCCAGAAGTCATCCTTGCCCTGCGTCCCAGGTGTCGTGTTCACCTTGTCGATGGTCTGGACCAAGGTGCTGTAGTGGTAGCCAGCATAGGGATCGGTGTCGCCAGCCTTGCCGGCAAAGGCATCCAGAACCCAGTCCTGGAAGTTAAGCACGTTGTTAGCTTCGCCATAGCTGTACAGGCCGCCGCCCTGGAAGAGGTTAATCATGATTTCGTGAACCAGGTTGAAGTCGCCGCCGTACTTGAACGAATGCCGTCCGTGGACGGTTGAAAACACATCGCTTAATTGCAAGCGGTGCTCATCTGGCTCTGCAATGCGGGGCAGCGCATTAATCATGCCGAACGAGTCCGCGCCCATGCTCACAAACGGACCGGCGGAATTCGCTCCAGCTGTCTCCAGATCGCGGCTCCACTGACCGCGAACATCATTCACGCTGGAGTTGCCGATCTGGCTCGTCCATCCGCCAACCAAAAAACGCTCGTGATAATAAGTTGGAGCGTTGGAGGAGGGTGAAGTGTTACTAAATGTTGCCGCGGAGTTATAGCCATAAGTCGACTGGAAATCGGCCCAGTTGTAGTCAATGAACACGTCGTTCTTGCTGTTGATGTGGTAATCCAGGCGCGGGAAGAACAGGTCTTCCTTAGCGAACCGTGAGGGCGCCGCCGTCGATTCGTTGATCAGGAAATTGATGGCCGCAAGGCACTGCGCCGAGTTGATGTACATAGTTGGGTTGCTTGCAGGTGCCTTGTAGTTGGCCGCTGTAGTTGTGGGGCACTGATCAGGTGTGATGGTGGTTGTGCTCGATGATGGTCCTGACGGAGTCGTCGAGATCAAGTTCGTATCCGTGTAGAGCGCTTTGCCCACTTTGCGGAAGCCGTCATAGGTGAAAAAGTAGAAGAGACGATCTTTCATGATTGGGCCGCCTACCGAGCCGCCGAATTGCTGTTGCTGGTGTGTCGGCTGGGTGAGCAGGAAGTTTTTGATCGTCGCATTCGGCTGGTTATAGAGAGCGTTGTATTTGGTGAGAGGATCGAGAGCGTTTAGTGCTGGATAGCGGATAAAGTAGAACAAGTCGCCGTGCACGGCGTTTGTGCCACTCTTGGTAATGGCGTTTACTTGGCCGCCTGCCGCCTGACCAAACTCTGCCGAATAGTTCGAGGTCTCCGCCTGGAACTCCTTGATCGAATCGACCGAGTATGCAAAGGGCATGCCATTGGAACGTCCTCGCGCCTCGCTGAACAGAATCTGATTGTTGTTCGCACCATCCACGTAGTTCTGGTTGTAAAGTCCGCTGATGCCGTGGAAACTAATCAGGCCCGTTCCGCCATCCTGCGTGACGTTTGGCGTCAGCAGTGCGAAACTGCTCCAGTTGCGCGTATTTACCGGCAGGTTAGCGACTAAGTGCGAATCGACAACTTGGGAAACTTCTGTTTTCGAGACATCGAGAATCTGGGTTGTGGCCGAAACTTCAACCGTCGTATTGGCGCTGCTTACCTGGAGAGCGAGGTTGACGGTGAGGGTTTGGCCGACCAGCAGAGTGATGCCAGTCTCGGTTACTTTGTTGAAATTGTTGGCGGTCGCATCGATTTCATAGCGTCCCGGCTGCAGGAAGGAAGCGTTGTAGATGCCCGCGCCATCAGTCGTAAAGACGTGCGCCACGCCGGTATCCACGTTGGTCACCTTCACAGCGGCACCAGGGATGACAGCCTGATTGTTGTCGGCGACGGTGCCAGTGATGGTGCCTGCGCCCGTGGTCTGCGCAGATGCGGCGATTCCGGTGAAAGTTGCGATGAAAAAGATAGCGAGTACGAAAAGAACAACAAAATGCCGTCTAGTCGGCAAATTTCCTTTGCTGGTCATGGCTCTCCTCCTGAATTCAATGCAATGGCGATTGAAACTATCGCAAAGAAACTCTCTCAATTTGTTTTGAATGTAGCCAAAAAGCGCGGCGGCCGGAGTCGGCGCGACGGAGGGCAAATGGAAGGCCCGCTACAATGCTGCAGTGACTGTAGGACTTTCCTTCAATGCATCGATACTTTGATCGTAGCACAGGTCCCAATTGGGAAAGTCAGCAAATTGTCATTGGGAAAAGCTCGTATTTCTTTTTACCCGTTATTCATACGCCAAAGCTTCAATAGGATCCTTGCGGGCGGCTATCCAAGCCGGATAGAGGGCGCCGAGGAGCGAGCCACCGAAGGCGATTGCCGCGGCCTGCAAGAGCCACTGCGCGGTGATCTCGAAGTGTTGAGTCGGGAACACCTGGTAGATGAGAGTCCGCACGCCGTAAGTGCCGACGACGCCCAGGACCACACCGGCAATTGCGAGGATGCCGCATTCACGCAAGACAACGCTGACGATGGTAGCCTTTGATGCACCCATCGATTTAAGAATGCCGATCTCGCGCGTGCGCTCCAATACGGCGGTGTACATCGATTGAAAGATCACCAGAAAGCCGATGATCACGGCGATGCCGGTGATGACGCGCAGCGCGATGTTGAAGCCGGGCAGGTGCTCGGGGGTCATCAAGGAGAGCCACTCTTCCATGGTTTGCACGGGATAGCCTGCGAGACCGCGCGTGGCGTGTATCTCATCGATCACGAGCTGGTCGTTGGCGGGATCATCGCACTTGATGTAAAAAATCGAGGCTTTGTCGGGGGCGCCGGTGAGCTCATCCATGGTGTCCAGAGGCAGAAGCTTGCGGGCGCCTTTGCCGTGTTCCACGATGCCGGAGACGCGGAAGCTGTGCCCGTAGAGGTCCATCGTGCTGCCCACGTGGTAGCCCCCGTTGGAACGAGCCGCTATGTCGTCGATGATCATGTCGTAAGGACCCTGGAACGGTCCGCCGGCAATAAACACGAAAGGCTTGAGGGCGTTGTAGCTTGGGTAATCAATGCCGTTGATCACTTCAACGGCGCCATTCGTCGAGAGCGAGGAATTAGCCGGCGATACTACAGCCACATGGGGCAGGCGGCGCAGTGCCTCGGCGAATTTGATGGGCATAGTCGCTCCGCCGACGCCATTCATATAACTGGCTCCGGACGGGCGCATCATCAGGTCGGCGCCGACGCCGTTGGTACGCTGCTTCTGGTCATTGAGCATGCCCATGAAGATGCCCACAATGGATAAGATCATGATGACTTCGATCGCCACGGCGAGCATGCTGATGATGGACCGCAGAGGGCGGTGCAGCAGATTGGCAACAATGAGCTTATTCATGCGGCAAATATCCTGACTCTGAAGATCATTGAAAAGCAACCGCAGATCCCTCGACTCCGTTTGGCTAAAACCGGCCAAACTCCGCTCAGGATGACAACGGTATTGCCTGCTCCGTTAGCGATCTACGCGAACCGCCGGCCTGCGGATAGGCTACCAGCCGAGGGTGCTTGGAGTTGGATGCGCGGAGGAGAAGACGCACCGGATGGAGACGGGCGGACCGGAAACCAGAACCGGCGTCTCGACAGACTAGGGTAGGGTTGGGAGGTCAAGGGTGCGATCCACAGACCCAAATTGAAACATTCCCATCCCAAGACTCATGATAATAAAGGTTCTAACCCAAAAGTACTTTGACCGGAAGCGTAAGCGGGTTTATTGTGGTTGTGGAAATCTTTTTTAGAGGGCGAGACGTGTAGTTTTTGGGAGCTTGCACCTCTTTGACAGTCTATGGCGAGTTTTGGCGAAGACCTGCGCACGGAACGGCTTTCCCGAGGCGTAGCGCTTGAAGACATCACGGCGATTACCAAGATCAGCCAGCGCCACCTGGTTGCGCTGGAGCAGGATCGATTTCGCCTCCTCCCTGGCGGCATTCTGAACAAAGGCATTGTGCGCGGGTATGTGGGCGCGCTCGGTCTCGACGAGCGGGACTGGACGGAGCGCTTTCTCAAAGCATATAAAGCTTCGGGGCAGGCAGCCGACGAAGAGCAGGGCTGGACGGCGTTCGCCACGAACGTAGGCCGGGCACGCATTCAGCGCCATGAAGCGGTCGAGTTGCGGATGCGCTGGGCTGGAGCCGTCGTGCTGCTGGTGGCTGTTAGCGTACTGGGCTTTTTTGCTGTCCGGTATTACGGCGTGCGCTCGCACTGGTGGCCCAGCTTGCTGCCGTTCCGCGCCGCTCTGACGGTGGTCTACCAACTTCCTGCTACGGTCGCCGAGGTTTTCTCGCGTATCGTCTAGCTTCCCATCTTTTCCGATTTAAATCTCTCTACACCGCCTGAGCGTGTGATCCTTGCCATTCGCTGCCATTCTTTGCTCCAGCGCGCGGGACAAAGTACCATAGATAGGAACACTTGATGGGTGAAGTACGCCTGCGTGAGCCGGCACATATTCCTCCCTAGAGTGAGAAGGAGTTGAGGTTGAGCGACCGATTTCTATTTACCTCTGAATCAGTTACGGAAGGCCATCCCGACAAGATTGCCGACCAGGTATCCGACGCGATTCTCGATGCCTGCCTGGAGCAGGATCCCTATAGCCGCGTAGCTGCCGAGACGTTGACCGCCACTGGCCTGGTGGTGATCGCGGGCGAGATTACGACCAAGGCATATGTCGATTTCCAGAGCCTCGTGCGCGGGGTGGTGGCCTCGATCGGCTATGACAATGCGCTGTATGGTTTCGACTCGAACACCTGCGCGGTGATCTCTTCAATCAACAAGCAGTCGGGCGACATTGCGCAGGGCGTGGACACGGGCGGCGCAGGCGACCAGGGCATGATGTTCGGCTATGCCGCGAACGAGACACCGGAGCTGATGCCGGCGCCCATCTCGCTGGCGCACAAGCTGACGAAGCGGCTGACCGAAGTGCGCAAGAACGGCAAGCTGCCTTATCTGCGGCCTGACGGCAAGAGCCAGGTGACGGTGGAGTACGACGAGAACGGCAAGCCGGCACGCATCGATGCGGTGGTGATCTCAAGCCAGCATGCGGAGAGCGTGAGCAACGAAGATTTGCACGCCGACATCCTCAAGCACGTGATCCAAGCGGTTCTGCCGGCGAAGTGGCTCGACGAGCACACGAAGTATCACATCAATCCGACGGGACGGTTTGTGATCGGCGGACCGATGGGCGATACCGGCCTGACGGGCCGCAAGATCATCGTGGACAGCTACGGCGGCGCGGGCCGGCACGGCGGCGGCGCGTTCAGCGGCAAGGACCCGACAAAGGTGGACCGCTCCGGCGCGTATATCGCGCGGTACATCGCCAAGAACATCGTGGCCGCAGGGCTGGCGGAGCGTGCAGAGGTGCAGCTGGCGTACGCTATCGGCGTAGCTGAGCCGGTTTCGGTGCTGGTGGATACATTCGGTACCGGCAAGCTGAGCGGTGCTGCAATCACGGCCCTGGTGAGGAAGAACTTCTCGCTCACGCCGAAGGGAATCATCGAAAGCCTGAACCTGCGCCGGCCGATCTACCAGAAGACGGCGGCGTATGGGCATTTCGGCCGCACCGAACCTGAGTTCACCTGGGAAGCGACCGACAAGGCTGCAAAGCTGACCGAGCAGGCCGGTGTGGCGGCGAGCGCCAAGTAAGCCCATTAGCGCGATTCAAAGGAACAGAAGCCTCAGAGGATGAATTCTCTGAGGCTTTTGTTTGCGGAATTGTAGCGGCGGGTTGAAGGACTGAAGTCCCGGGTGAGCCGAGACCCGACTGAATCTGCTCTGGCAGGCGAATTTGAGCGTTCACTTTGCCTGAGGCGTCTCTACGTTGTAGCATTTTCACGAATGGGCCGGGGCTCTTCCGGTCAGCTTCACGAAGCACTGGAGATTCATGAATCGCACGCACTCTCATGCGCGGAGCTCGGTTACGCCCAATGGCTTTACCTTGATGGAACTGCTGATCGTGATCGCCATCATCCTGATCCTGATGCTGATGGCCATCCCGACGATCGGCGTGATGAAGAAGCACGCGAACGATACTTCGGCGATCAATTCACTGCGGGCCATTACCCAGGCAGAGATTCAGTACGAGTCGACCTATCCGGCAAACGGATATGCCTGCTCGCTGGCTGCTCTAGGCGGCGATCCAAGCTCCGGACCTCCCTCGCCACAGGGGGCGCAGTTGATCCAGTCCGATCTGGCATCCGGTTTTAAATCGGGATACATCTTCAACATTACGAACTGCACAAAGGTGACGATCAATAACCAGGACCGCGTGACGGGCTATACACTGACCGCTGTTCCGCAGGCTGTGGGCAAGACCGGCGACCGCGGATTCTGCACCGATCAGTTCGGCGGCTCACCGAAGTATGATCCCGCGGGCGGCACCAACTGCACGCAGCTTCTGCAATGAACCGGGCTGGCATGATACGGAGCGGCAGGCTCCTGCTGGCGGCGATCATGGTGTGTGCGTGCCTGGCTGCGCGCGCACAGCAGGCCCCTTCTCTCTCCGCGCGGGATCTGGCGGAACGTGTAAATGGACACTACGACAGCCTGCGCTCTCTCAGGGCGAGCTTTTCCGAGAGCTATCAGGGGCTGGGAATGGAACGCACCGAAAGCGGCACTCTGCTGCTGAGTAAGCCGGGACGGATGCGGTGGGATTATGCCACGCCGGCCGGCAAGCTGTTTCTAATCGACGGCAAATATGCATGGTTTTACACGCCGGGCGACCGCCAGGTGCAGCGCATTCCTGCCAAACAACTGGATGATCTCCGTTCACCGCTGCGCTTTTTGCTGGGCCACACCAATCTTGAGAAGGAACTGACGGGCCTTCATTTGGTGGGAGGCTCTGCAGGACATGGCTACGCCGTTCTCATTGGCCAACCGAAGGGTCAGGAGAAGCGCGTAAGCCGCATCCTTCTTACGATCGATCCGGATACGGGGGCGATCGGGACAATCGAAATTGACGAAGTCGACGGCGCGATTACGCGCTTCACCTTCACCGACCAGAAGGCCGATGTGCCGGTTTCACCCGAAAGCTTCCGATTCACACCGCCAGAGGGTGTGCCGGTGGTGGATGCGTTGCCGCCGGTATAGCAATCGCCTTGTCTTACGTTCGTAAGACACCCGCTTGAAGCGATGTAAGACGCGTAAGACATGTGCGACGGCGCTGGGTTGTCGTGAGACAGGCGTCTTACGGCCGTGGATTGGCGTGGGAAGAATCGAATACAGGCGCACATGGGGCTGAAGCCCCTATTTTTATTGAACACTGCTGTGCCGGGACGAAAGTCCCGGCCTACCTGTCTCCGCTTAAAAAGGAAGGGCTATTTGCCGGGCTTGGCAGGGGCGCTGGCGGGAGCCGGGGCGGATTTCACGCCTTCGAGCACCGAATGCGAGCCGGAAGCGCGCACAAAGAGGACGACCAGCGCGAGAGACGTGCACATGAAGATCACGGCTGCCCAGGTGGTGAGGCGCGTGAGCACGTTGGCGGCGGCGCGGGGTCCGAAGGCGGTCTGCGAACCTTGGCCGCCGAAGGCTCCAGCCAGATCAGCGGAGCGGCCCTGCTGAATGAGCACCACACCGATCATGAACAGGCAAACGATCACGTGGACGACGATTACGAAATAGAACAGAATCTGCATGGAAGTGCGCTGCTTTCAGAGGTCTGACTGCGATCGAAATTCGCAAATCGCCAGGCCAGCCCAGGATCTTTTTTGGTGCGGAAGGCGGGACTTGAACCCGCATGCCGTGAGGCGCCACCCCCTCAAGATGGTGTGTCTGCCAATTTCACCACTTCCGCACGGAAACTGCTTTTCTTCGATGGCACGATTGGAGCCTTGAGGGTCAACTCCGTACTTTGCTGCTTCGGTGTTTTTCTCATACGCCGGAACGGATAAGAGAAACATCTCTATCCCGGCATCACCAAAGCATGCAGCGCATCTCTCCTATGGTATCGTGGCCGGGCCGGTACTGCAATGGAGGGTGGGAGAGGCTCAGGGCAATCGCATGAAGGACGATCACGCACCATTTTGCTGCCTTGCGCCGCCCCTTCGGGGCTCCGAGATCGTTTGCGGCTCAATTCCCCACGCCGAAGTGCAGGGCTAACATCCTCTGCGCCTCCGGCGCTGGAAAATCAGAACCAATCGATCAACAAATCGGTTCATGCGATTGCCCTGGGGGAGGCTCCTCTCTGCGCACAGGTTTCGTGCGGGACGCAGCGCTATACCGAGGCACTGACGTTGTTGAAGTGGCGCGAGAAGCCGGAGAGGCTTCTATGCAAGGGAACGCCTTTGATCTGGAAGGGCGAGGTTTTGGCGAAGTATTCGGCCTTGTCGAGCACCGGCCAGATTTCCTTCTTCAGCAATTGTTCGATGTTCTCTTTCCACCCCGCCTGGCCGAACTCGCTGCGCAGCATGGCGGTGAGATCGCTGGTGTCGGAGCCGATCAGCATATAGGCGCCCAGCAGCGGACACTCGTTGAAGGCCTTGAAGTTCAGTTTCTTGGGATCTTTGAGGACCTTGTTGCCGGCTCGTGTCTCGCGGTATTCGATGGCGAACTTTGCAAGCACCCTGGTGGCTGTAGCTGCGGATTTGGCGGCACCGACCAATGGATCGAGAACCGCACCGGCGCCTTTGGCAGCCAGCAACGCCGTGCGGGCTCCAAATGCGACCGTGGTGATGCCGGCCTTGGCAATCTGGAATTTGAGCTCGCGGTCGAGCAGTTTCTGCACGGCATGAAAGGCCGCGCGCGCATCTCCGGACTCGATAGCGAACTCGTGACCGCTGTAGGAATAAGAGTCGTATGCTCCCTTGACGGCCATGCCCCATTGCCCGAGGGCCATCACGCCATCTTTGACGCACGAGACGATGGGAATGAAGTCCAGTACTTTGTCGACAACTTCAACGGCAGATTGCATGCCCATATCGGCGATCACGTCAGCCTTGAGCGCATCGAGAGCCTGCACCTGGGTGCCGAAGAGATTGTTGACCGCGTCCATGACGCCGGCATTCACTGCGGCTTTTCCGCTGGCGCCTACGCCAGCTTTCGCACTCTTCAGGTCGTGCCAGGCCTCGCGAATCTGAATGAAGCTGTCGGCGATGCGGAAGGTGATCTGCTTGTTGTCGAAGATCGTATGGATCTTCTGGATGCGCGCCCGCTCAATCTGTTCGAACGCCATCCTCTCTTGTGGTGAGAACTGCGGGCCAAGCTTGTCCGTCTCCGCTTTGAGCTTGGTGAAGGCCTTGTGCGGAGGCCGGTTGCGTTCACTCGATTCCCAGGCTGCTCCCTTGTAGCGAATCCAATTGCGCAGCGCCGTTGCGACTTCCTGCGCGGCCTTGGGATTGGGCGTCGCCGAATAGGCGAGGATGGCGTTGTCCAAGGCCTTCAATGCGGAGCTGCGGGGTTTGAAGCGAACCTCAGTTTGCGCAATCCAATCATGGTACGTGGGGATCATACGCAGTTTGTCCTCTATGCGCCGTATTGACGCGGGTCGTAGGTGGGATGTAATTACGAGACGCCTCATTCTGGCATAGCTGCAAAATACGGTCAAGATACCGAAAGCGGGCGAAGGTCACAGATGAGATGCTGCTCCGGCTCGCATTATTTTTGTAAGAAATGGCAACGAGTGTGCGAGCAGAACCTTACGCGAGCAGGAGGGGCATGGGTATACACTCGGGGCAAGCCGTATGCGCATGTTTCGTTTGTATGCATTGCTTTTTGCAGCGATGCCGACCTTGATGTGGGCTCAAGCGGGAACCGCGCGTCACGCCACGACGATGACCTCGAAATCGCAAGCCGCCGAAGCGGCAACCAACTCTCTGATCGTGATCGACGGCCACGCCGATACGCCGCAACGGTTTCTCGATGAACACTTCGACCTCACCGATCCGCTCAATGGCGGCAACTTCAATCTAGAATCGGCGCGCAAGGGCAATCTGAGCGCGGAGTTCTTTGCCGTCTGGGTGGAGCCTTCGCGCTACAAAGGGCAGTATGCGCATCGCGCGCTGGAACTGATCGACGCGCTGAAGCAGCAGATAGCGAAGCATCCCGATCACGTGGAACTGGTCACCTCAGTCGAGGGAATTGAGCGAGCGCACCGCGCGCATAAATTGGCAGCGCTGATCGGTATCGAGGGCGGGCATTCGATCGAGGACTCGCTCGGGCTGTTGCGGCAGTACTATGCGCTGGGCGCGCGGTACATGACGCTGACCTGGAACAACTCGAATGGATGGGCGGACAGCTCGGGTGATATCGACGATGCGAGTGTGCCGCATACCAAAGAGGGGCTGAGCGAGTTCGGCAAAGACGTTGTCTACGAGATGAACCGGCTGGGCATGATGGTGGACGTGTCGCACGTGTCGGACAAGACATTCTTTCGCACACTGATCATCTCGCGCGCGCCGGTGATTGCCTCACATTCGAACGCGCGAGCGTTGTGCGACGCGCCGCGCAATTTGACGGACGATATGCTGCGCGCAATTGCGAACTCGGGAGGACCGGAGTCGAAGGGCGGCGTGGTGATGGTGAACTTCTACTCCGCGTTTGTGTCGCAGGCCTATCGGGATGCGCTCAAGAAGATGCAGCCGGAGATTGAGAGAGCTGTGGCCGATGGGGCGGCGCAGGCCAAGGCAGAGGGACGGCCGTTTACGGCTGAGGACGAGACGAAGATACGGCGCAGTTTTATGGATAAGATCCCGCGGCCGCCATTCTCGGTGTTGATCGATCACATCGATCACATCGCCAAGGTTGCGGGCGTGGATCATGTGGGGCTGGGATCGGACTTCGATGGAGTCTTTGGGCAGTTGCCGGAAGGGCTCGACTCGCCTGCGGATCTTCCGAAGATCGCCGAAGCGCTGCGGGAGCGCGGCTACTCGGCTGAAGATTGCCGGAAGATTCTGGGTAGCAATCTGCTGCGGGTGTTTCGTGAAGTGGAAGGCGCGTCGCGCGAGCTGCAGGCCGAGAACCGGCCGCGGATTACGGAGAAGCAGCCGTTCGCGAAGCCGTGAGTGAGGGATGGCGGAGGTGGTCTCCCACCCTTTCGACAGAAAGAAGTCGAAAAGATGGGGCACGGATGGCTGAGGGGCAACCGCAGATCCTTCGACTGCGCACGGCGCTTCTGTGCCGCGCTTCGCTCAGGATGACAGGTTTCTGGTCAAGGTTATTCCTATGAGCCGGAGTGGGCGATTTTCAGCGTCATCTTCGTCATTCCGGTGTAGGTTACATCGACGAACTGGCCTTGTTGCTGCGCGGTGAAGTTCTTGGCGTCTGTGTCCACGTGGACGGTCAGGCCGGGAAGCGTCCACACAGCAGACTTCGCGCTGTTTGTGGTCAGGTTCGGTGCGAAGATGCGGAAGCTTACGTCGCCGTTGGCGGAGATGACGATGCCGTTCTTGTCGGCAGAGGCATCGATCATCGGGCAGCGCGTGAGCTGAATCCAGCCGATCTTGCCCGGCGCCTGCCACTGCACGGTGACGGGGTGGAACTGGCTGTGTGCGTCCACGTCCTTGGTGTGGCCGGTGATCTCGCCGCCATAGATCACGTCCTTGCCGATCCATGCAGTAGCGACGCGCTCGTCCGCGATGGGTCGGCGCACCTGGTGTTCACCCTGGAAGGAGCGGAAGGTCTTCATCGCGTCGGGAGGAATGTGCGTGTCGAGGATGACGATGGGCGGAGCGAAGAACAGATCGTCCACGTGATCCACCGGAGGATTGTCGAAGCCGGTCAGCGGCGCCTTGTCCGCATCGAGCACGGTGCGCAGCCACACGCCGGTCACGCTGACATAGCTCTGCATGTCCATTCCGTAGGAACGGTCATAGGGGCCGGAGATGTTGCGCAGGTTGGCGTTGTAGAGATCGGCGGTGGCGCGCCACAGGCCGTCCTCCATCTCCTGGCCATGTGCTCGCATCTCAGGCGTGAAGCCGTAGTCGCGCCACAGGGCGAGAGCAAAGAAGTCAACACCGGCATAGGTAGGCGAGTTGAACTCGAAGAAGGCATCGTGCTGCTTGTAGAGGCTGTATACGGTGTCGATCCACTGCTGCGCCTGGGTACGCCACTCGGGTTTGCCGCCACGCTCCACAGCGAACATCCAGAGGAAGCCATACATGAGCGCGGGGTTGGTGTAGGTAGGCGCGAGGCGGCCCTGCTTCATTTCGCCGGCGATGGCGCTGTCGATGGCCTGGATCATGCGCGGCTGAAATTCGGCAGGAATGCGGTCGGGATATTCGAGCAGGATGATGGCGAAGGTGGTGCCGACGAACTCGCGCCAGTTGGGATCGTAGGCTCGCCACATGACGGCGTCGGCGCCGGGTTCTGGTTCAGCGGGCGTGCGGCGAAAGGTGCCGTCCCACACCTTGTCCGGCTCGTGATACTGCTGGTCGAGCACGAGGCGCAGAATGTCGGCGGCGCGGTCGCGATCGCCCTTACCATCGCGCAGGAGCAGACCGAGCGCGTACCAGGTGGACTCGCGCACCATGACATGCGGCGGCATGTTGCGAAATTCGGCGTTCAGCAGCGACGGCGGAGCAGCGAGGAGCTTGGTCTGCTGGTCGTAATACTTATCGGCCCACTGCATCGCGGTGGTGAAGATCTCGCGGCTGTTTTTGCTGAGGGAGTCCACGTCGGGGTGACGAGGCGCTGCAAAAACGGGAAGCGCGAGGAGCGCGCTTGCGAAGAAGGCCAAGGCTGATGGTTTGCGGGATCGGGTCATCTTGTTTTTGTCCTTACGGCGTGCCGCAGGTTTTATGTGATCGTGGGGTGCGGACTCAAGTTGCGCTCGCAGCCGCTCTTAAAGAACGGCTGCGGCACAACACGGGTTGAGTAGAGCATGTTTCACAAAAAATCTTGAAGATTTTGCGGTTATCCCTCAGGGGCTAAAGCCCTGTTTTTTAGCGCCTTTTCGGCACGACTAAAGTCGTGCCCTTTCACAAAACAGGTTTATGACACACGTTCTACGCAAGATCTGGGGAAGGCTAGAAATTGAACTTGATCGCGAACTCCACGGTGCGGGCCTCATAGCTGGGCGTGCCCGAGGTTGCGGTTATGGTGCCCAAATTGGAGTTCGAGATGTTTGCGTTGGGAGCAGCGAAGTTTGGATGATTGAATATGTTGAAAGAGTCGGCCCGGAGCTGTACGTTGTAGCGCTCGCGCCAGGCGGTGTTTTTCTGCAGGCTCATATCCCAGTCCTGGAAGGCAGGACCGCGCAGCATGTTGTACTGCGAGTTACCGTATGTGGCGTATGTCGTGGGGCCGGTAGCACTGTAGATGGTGGAACAAGCTCCGGTTTGGACGGAGTTGTAGCAAGAGGGCGCCGTGAATGCGGCCGGATTCAACCACTGCGCGCGGCTCTTGCTCGATGCATAGGGCTTCGTACCAACGATGTAATTGGCACGACCACTTACCTGACCTACAGGTGAGCCTGGCGCTGTGTAGGTGACGGAAAAGGGTTGGCCGGTCTGGAAGTCGGAGACGCCGGAGAACTGCCAGCCGCTGATGAGCTTGTTGGCGAAGTCGCCGGCGCTGCCGAAGAGCAGCTTTCCTTTTCCAAGAGGCAATGCGTAAGAGTAGTTGACGGCGAGGACCTGCGGCGTGATGCCACCGATTGGGCCGTAGGAGTCCTGCGGATGCGCGCCGGACGGATCTTCCAGGTTTTCGGTTCCCAGAACGCGAATCCACTGATACTCAGCGCCGAAGGCGAAGCCGCCGTTGTATTGCTTGTGCACGCCCACCTGCAGCGAGTTCATCGTGCTGTGGAAGAGGGGATCCAAGTTGTAGGGGATCGAGTTGAAGGGTTGATGCAGGTTGGTGCTCTGCACGGTTGAGCCGATCACCGGCGGATCGGCGAGGTTGATGTTCGGCGCGTAGTTGCCACCGCCGCCGTAGTTGTTCTGCTTGATATTGTGCTGACCGACGTAACCGATACGCACGTCAAGTCCGCGTGAGAACTGATGCTCGACGGCGAGGTTGTACTCCTCGGTGTAGGGGGTGACCAACGAGTGCTCGGCGTTTACCGAGGGATTGGCGCTGAAGGTTCCGGTGGCCGAGAAGGGGTTGTTCATGGTGAAAGTGGAGGCTGAGTATGTCTTAGTGTTGGTGAAGTTCTGCGTGGCCACAAACGGCAGCGTTCCGAAGAGGGAGCCCACGTAGGAGGCAGGCAGCAGGTTGAAGTAGATGCCGAAGGCGCCGCGGACTACCGTGTTGGGCCATACTTCATAGGCGAAGCCGAGCCGGGGAGCGAAGTTCTTGCTGGGCCGGCCCAGGTACGAGAAAGGGTTATTGGAAATGCCGGCCGAAGACGACAGAGTCATGAGTCCCTGTGACGAAAGCGAGTTGACATAGGAAGAAATGGCGCCGGCGGGATATGAGCTACCAAAGACCACTACTTTGTTGAGGGAGGGCACGTAAAGCGAGGCCTCGCCGTAAGGGCCGGGATCGAACCACTGGAGGTCATAGCGAAGACCGGCGTTGACGGTGAGCTTGGGAGTGACCTTCCAATCGTCTTGGATGTAAGCGGCCCACTGGCTCGAGACGTTGCGCGTGATGAAGGTGCCGGGAGCGCCCTGCGCGGTGGTGGAGGGTAGACCGAGCAGGAAGTCGGCGAAGGCCCACGGCGCTCCAGAAGAGTTAGTCTGCGTACCCTGCGTGAATTGGCCATTGAATGTATAGGAACCGCGCGGCGGTGTAGTGGCGCCCTCGTTCCAGTGATTGTCAAACACATAAGAGAAGCCGGTCTTGATGGTGTGGCGCGGGAAGACCTTAGTGATGGCCGTGTTGGCCTGGATGACCTGTTCGAGGTCTTTCGATCCCTGCTCGGCCACATTGGTGATGTTGGTGATGGTGATCTGGGGTGCGCCTTCGATGAGTTGCGAGCTCAGGCCGGGAATGATCGACTCCCACTTGGTTTTGAAGTTCTGCGGAGTGCGGTAGATGGGCAGGTGGAAGTACGAAGCGTAGGTGTCGATGAGCAGCGTGGGCGAGAAGGTGTGCGTCCATCCAAGGATGGTGTTGGTGTTGTGCTCGCCGTCGCCCGAGAAGCCGCCTTGCAGGCTGGAGGCGCCCACATCCGGGTTGGGGCCGTAGAGCGCTTCGAGGAACGTGGCGCGAATCTGGTCTTTGTCGCTGATCCGATGATCGAGCCGGAATGAAGTCCGCTTGGCGTTGCTGGTGTAGGGAATCAGCTCAAAAGTATTGGTTCCGATGCCGCTCGCGGTCGGCGTGGGATAGAGCAGCTTGAGCAACTGGAGTGATACGGCATTCAAGCTGCCGGAGGGGATGGTCTGATTGGTGTACGCGGTTCCGGTTGCCGGGTTGATGATGGGCTGCGTGAATTCTGTAAAGATGCCCTGGCGTTCGAGAGCAGTGGGTTGCTGGCTGTTGACGCTGGCGGATTGGCTGAGGCGGAATCCTTCATAGTCGACGAAAAAGAAGGAGCGGTTTCTGCCGTTGTAGAGATGGGGAATTATGATGGGCCCGGCGAAGTTGCCGCCGAACTCATTGCGCTCGTAGGGAGGCCGTGGCTTGCCTGCGCCGAAGAAGGGCTTGGCGGATGTGCCTTTGGAGCGGTTGAACTCGAACAGTTCGCCATGAAATTGATTGGTGCCGCTGGCGGTGACCACGATGACCTGGGCGGGCTCGTTGAACTCGGCAGGCGCGCCGGTAGTGAGCACTTTGAACTGGGCGAGGGCGTCGAGCGAGGGGATTTCGGGCTCGCTGCGCTGCAGCGTGACTTCTTTGTTGACCACGCCGTCGAGGGTGTTGCCCATGCCGCCGTAGGCGTTGCGGCTGCCGGTGCCGATAGCCGGCGTCATGCCGCGGACGGCGAGCTGATCCTGCGCGCCGGCATTCTGGACTCCAGGTGCGAGAGCGACGAGACCCATTACGCTGAGACGGCCGTTCAGCGGCGTGTTCTGAATCGCCTGCGCATCGATAACCTGGCCGACTGAGGAATCTTCTGTCTGGATCACGGGGCCGGTGCTGGTGACCTCAACGTTCTGCTCTTCAGAGCCGACGGTCAGACGCGCATCGATCTCGGCGACCTGGTCGATGGTGAGGGTGATGCCCTTCTGTTGATAAACCTGGAAGCCGGCCTTTTGCACTTTGATGTCGTAGTGACCTGGGGGCAGTTGCGTCACGGTATAGGTGCCGGCGTCTGAGGTGGCGACTTTATGCAAGGCGTCAGTTTCTTCCTGGCGCACGATCACGTCAGCTCCTGCGACGACTGAGCCACTTGGATCGGTGATGGTGCCGGTGATCGAGCCGGTGATGCCCTGGGAGTGTGCCGATTGCGCCGGGATAAAAAGAAGAAGGGCGGCAAGCATTGCCCCTATGGGACAGAGCCAATGAAATAAGATTTTGCTAGTGGCTGCTCCCGAAGGTCTGCTGTAACTGGCTGAAATCATTTCAGTGTCCTCCTGAAAGAGAGTCGTGCTGAGGCCGGGGCTGGTTTCCGCTGCAGATTGGGGATATGGGTTCCAAACGGTCGCTGATCTAAGAACGCTGGCGCGAGGAACGTCCCGGCATGTTTCTGACTGCGGGAACAACTCTTTCGCAAGAGAGCGGTGGCTGTGCAGTGAATTTAATGCTACGGTAATTGCGTTAGCGGATTCTTTACGTAAAGATACCTATATTACAATCACTTAGAGAAGCCGTCGAAGAGTTGTTAAAGCAGAGCTGGATCAAGAAGACAGTCGCGGAATCGATTGGAATTCGTTGTGACGGCCAAGCGCAAAAACTCGAAGGACGTGATCGATGAGACGGTCGCGCTGGAGACTGATCCGCGCTGGTTGCTGGCGGAGAAGGCAGCGCGGAGCTCGACTCTTGCGCGCGCGACGCAGCTCCGCGAGATTCTATTGTTCATCGTGCGGCAGACGATTCTCACGCCGGACGAGCCCATTCATGAATTTGAAATAGCGCATCGTGTGCTGGGACGGCGCAGCGACTTCAATCCGCTGGACGACAATATTGTGCGCGTCCAGATGGCGCACCTGCGCAAAAAGCTCGATCTCTACTTTGCCAGCGAAGGAAAAGATGAAGAGATTGTGATTACGGTGGCACTGGGCAGCTATAAGCCGGTTTTCAGCCCGCGGCAAAAAGTGGCCGCGACGCCGCATCCGTTTCCGGTAGGGGAGGCTGCGAGCGCTGAGGAGGGGCGGCACGCGGCTGCGCCGGTTCCGGCCGCTGTGGATGAGAATGAGTCCGCGCCGGTTCACGAGAGTGAGCATGTAGCGCGGCCTGCGATCTGGCGCGCGATCGCCGCGATCGTGATTCTCACGCTGGCGGGCGGCTGCATTGCGTTGTGGATGCAGGTGCGAAGCGAGCGGGAGTCACTGGATGCGCTGCATCGTGCCCTGACGCCCTGGAGATATGAGCCGGCGATGGCGGAACTGTGGTCGGGATTTGTGGACTCGGGACGGGATACGGACATTGTGCTGAGCGATGACTCATTTTTGCTGATCGAGGAGATCAGTAAAAAATCTACTCCGTTTTATGGATACCTGGGCCGCAGTTATCTCGATCCGACGCAACGAAAGGGGCTGAGCCCCCAGTTGAACTTTGTGGAAGATCTGCTGGCTTCGAAGAGCCTGGGCAATACAAGCGAGTACAAGCTGGCGCAACGGGTTTTAGCGCTCGATCCGGTTGAAAGGCGATTTCACCTGTACAGTGCGCGGCAGTACATGCCCGCGCTGGTGAAACAGGACAATGTGATCCTGATCGGTGGGCGCATCTCGAATCCGTGGTCAGAGCTGTTTGAGGGCCGGCTGAACTTTACTGAGGATACGGTCTTTGAAGGACTCGGCAGGACCAATGTCATCAATCGCGCACCCGCTTCCGGAGAAGAGAAGGTCTACATGGCGACGGATACGGTGGGTTATTGCGTGGTGGCGTACATGCCGAATCCCGGACACGACGGAAAGACTCTGCTGCTTGAAGGAACCTCGTCGGAGGCGACGGAAGCTGCAGGCGATTTTGTTCTCTCGTCCGATCAGTTTTCCGCCTTCAGAAATATGCTGCACGTCACGAAGCTGCCTTATTTCGAAGTGCTGTTGAAAACTTCGCAGGTGCGCGGCACGCCGCTGGCCGTGACGATCGAGGCATATCGAGCGTATCCCGCGTTGCACTGAGGGCCGTGCGGCTGTTAAGCGCGCCGCGAACGGAAGGCAGTAGCCCTCCGTTTGTTCTCCGGGCGGCATTTCTTTTTGTTACAGCAACAGTCCTCGCGCCGGGAGGGTATACTGGCTCGCGGTCCACGATCCTGCTGAAAGTTGCGCAGAAAACTTAGTCGTGTGCGCCAAAAGTTCGCAGTGTGAATTTTATTCTGCGATTTGGAGATGAGGTTTCGCTTGAATCGACGCGATTTTCTTGAAGGAAGCCTGGTACTGGCCGGCCATACCCACGTGTTCGGCGCAATGAAGACGTTCTCAAACGAGGACAAAAATGCGCTCGCGGACAAGCCGCCGCAGAACCTTCTCAGCACCACGTTTACCGAGGCATTCCTGACCGGCCATCTGATGACACCTGACAAGTGGCACCCCTATCCGCGGTGGAACGAGCGGGCCGTGTGGGAGGCTGTGCCGAAGGATATTCGCGCGAAGGTGATTGCGCAGGCGGAGAGCGATCAAAGAGCGGGTTGGAATGCGTTGCTGGCCTCGAGCTTTCTTGAGTTCAAGCGGAACGGGAATCGTTCGCGCTATGAGGCGCAGAGTTTTGGCCGGCGCGATCACTTGAAGAGCATCATTCTGGCGGAGTGCCTTGAAGGGCAAGGACGGTTTCTCGATGACATTGCTAATGGCGTGTGGCTGATCTGCGAGGAAAGCTTTTGGGGAGCGCCTGCTCACCTCTACATGCAGAAGAGTGGACCGGGGCTGCCGGACATAACCGATCCGGTGATCGAGCTGTTTGGCGCAGAGACCGTACAGCTGCTGGCGTGGACGAAGTATCTGCTGGCAGAGCAACTCGACAAGGTGTCACCACTGATCAATCAGCGCATAACGATCGAGGCGGAGCGGCGCATTCTCAAGCCCGCACGCGAACGCAATGATTTCTGGTGGATGGGCTTTGAGGCAAATACGCGCACAGCGCGGCTGAACAACTGGACGCCGTGGATCAATTCGAACCTCATGGTGGCGAATTTGCTTCTTGAAGAGGACCCAAAGATGCGCGTCTTTGAGACCACGCGCATCTTGAAGAGCCTCGACGCGTATCTCAATCAATACTGGCCCGACGCGGGTGAAGAGGAGGGGCCAGGCTACTTCAGCGCCTCGCCCATGTGCTACTTTGAGGCGGTCAGCATGATTGACGGCGCGACGGGCGGATCGACGGGCATTCTCTCGAATCCGTTCATCGGCGCGATGGGGCGCTACATTTTGAATGCGCACATCTGTGACGAAAATTACATCGACTACGGCGATGCGCATGTGCATGCCGGTCCCGACGGCGATCTGCTGTATCGCTATGGCAAGGCAGTGCACGACGAGCAACTTGCGGCCTTCGGCGCCTACTATGCTGCCAAGCGCGGCTTGACTTCGACCAGCGAAAGTTCTGAACAGCACGGCGGCATCCGGCTGCCGAGCATGACGCGCGCGTTGCCCGAAGTTCTGGGCGCCGCGGAACTGCGCTCGGCTCGCGCTGAAGATGTGCTGATCCGCGATTCGTATTATCCGGCTTTAGGCCTGGTGACGGCGCGCGTGAAAGAAAATTCTGCAGACGGCATGTACTTCGCTGTGCTTGCGGCGAACAACGGCCGCAGCCACAGCCACAACGACACCGGGAGCTACATCATCTATCAAGACTGCGAGCCGGTAGCCATCGACGTGGGCGTTGAGGCATATACGGCCAAAACTTTCAGTCCGGAGCGCTACACCATATGGACGATGCAGTCGGCGTATCACAATCTGCCGACGATTGGCGGCGTGATGCAGCGCAATGGTGTGGAGTTTAAGGCGACTGACCGCAAGTACTCGACCAACGACGAGCGGGCTACATATTCATTTAATATCGCCGCGGCTTATCCGCAGGAGGCCGGCGTGAAGTCTTGGGTGCGCACCGTCACACTCGATCGCGCGCAGAATCGCGTCACGGTAGAAGAGGAGTTTGCGCTGGAACGCGCTGAGCCTGTGAGCCTTTCAGTCATCACTCCGCGGACAGTCTCTGTTGATGCGAATGGGAAACTGAAGCTGGCGCTTGCCTCCGTACCGGGAAAAGAATCGCAACTGACCTTCGATGGTACGCAGCTTGAATCGAAGGTGGAGACGATTGAACTTGCGGATGCAGGACTGCGTGCAAGCTGGGGTGCGCAGATTTACAGGATTCTGCTGAGCTCGAAACAGCCGGTTACGAGCGGCAAGTGGGTCTACGAGTTTGCGCGCGCATTGTGATCGTCGGCTGCCGTGAAGCAGAAAGTTTTGAGAGGATTCGCCGATCTGTGATATAAACCGGCTATGACCAGTTGCGCGTTCACGATCGCTAGGACGTGTTTCATAGTCATCTCGAAGGTTCGGTCGTAATCCTTCGGGGCTAAAGCCCTTTTTCAAAGCGTCTCTTCGGCACGACTAAAGTCGTGCCCTTTCACAAAGCAGGTTTAATGAAACACGCTCTAAGAAAATCTTGCTTTGCGCGCACTGCTGCCTGTCGATGTTGCTGACGGCGACTTCCCGCCAATTCTTTCCCAATTCTCATACTGACAGAAGTGTTGCACAAATCACGAGTGAGTCGTGTTTGTGTACTGTTACGGCACGAACTCATCCCGGTATGCGGAAAAGGCTAAAAGGAATTGGCTTCTCTGTGGAGCGTTGACCGGCTGCAAGGTTTTTCGCAATCGAAACGCGTAAGAACGCTCGCATAGGAGCGGTAACCAAGACGGGCAAGCTGCTGAGCAAGTCTTGACAACCGTTCTTTGGCTGATGCATTCTGCGCGCCTGGAAAGATTCCACTCTCGTAGTGAATCGAGCTCTTCCAGGTCCGTCAGCAATCCGCCACAATTCTGCACATTCACGGTTGGAACGAAAAGGGCGATGCGATGAAATCGATTACAGACGACAGCTTAGTTTTCCCAGTCCGCAATAACAAAAAAGGTTGGAGCTTCACAATCGCGGTGCTGATCGCGCTCTTTTTCAGCATGGCGCCTTTTCTTCAAGCCCAGGTCGATACCGGTTCAATCGTGGGCACGGTCACGGACACCTCAGGCGCCGCCGTGCCCGGCGCGACGCTCACCGTGAAAGACGAAGCCACGGGCCGCACGGTGACGCAGCCGTCCGGGCAAGATGGAAGCTACACGTTCAGCCCTTTGAAGATCGGCATCTACACGCTAACGGTGGCGAGGACCGGCTTTCAAACCTTCGTTCAGCAGCATATCGAAGTGACGGTGCAGGGGCATCTCGAGATCAATCCCAGGCTCGAAGTGGGGCAGGTGACGCAGGAGGTGCAGGTCAGTTCGGCCGGCCCGATCCTGGAGACGCAGACCTCTTCGATTCAGCAACTCGTGAATGAACGGCCGATCAATGATCTGCCGCTGAACGGACGCAACGCTGTGTTTCTGGCGCAGCTCTCCCCCGGTGTGAACCAGGCGCAGAACGACAGCCGTGGATTGCAGGCGAGCGGTTCGTTTACGGCGAATGGATCGCGGCGCACGCAGAATGACTATCTGCTGGATGGCATGGATGACAACGTTGCGATTGCCGACCTGGTGAATCAATCGCAGTTTGTTGTGCTGCCGCCGCCCGATGCTCTGCGCGAATTCACGGTGCAGACCAGCGACTACTCGGCGGAGTTTGGCCATGCGGCCGGAGCGGTGCTGAACCTGACGACGAAGTCAGGCTCGAACGCCTATCACGGCGATCTGTGGGAGTTTTTGCGCAACGACTTTTTTGATGCAGCCGACTACTTCGTTCTCCCCACGCAGCGCAAGCCGGAGTACAGGCTGAATCAGTTTGGCGGAACGCTGGGCGGTCCGCTGAGTATTCCCCATCTTTACAACGGTAAAGACAAAACGTTCTTCTTCGTCGACTACCAGGGCACGCGGATTGTGCAAGGCAAAACCTACACCACGACTGTGCCAACGGCCGCAGAGAACGGCAGTGGATTTGCCAATCTGCAGGATCTGATGTCACTGCAGACCGGCACGAAGACGGATGCGCTTGGCCGCACATTTCCGAGCGGTGCGGTTTTTGATCCGGCGACCACGCGCCAGCTTTCGAGCACCGGATTCGATCCGGTGACGGGCCTTACCGGCACGCCGAGTGCGTATGTGCGCGATCCTTTTTACTCGGGCACGATCGGTAATACGACCAAGTTCAACACGGCCGCGGCAGAAGCGCGGATGAACCTGATTCCTTCTGCGCGCATTAATCCTGCCGCTGTTGCGCTGCTCGATCTCTATCCGGCACCGACCAAAGCGAGTTTGACGAATAACTATACGGTCAGCCCGAATTTGACGACGGATATCAATGGATTCGATACGCGCTTCGACGAAATCTTTGGACCGAAAGACTCTGCGTTTGCACGCTACAGCTATGTCTACAGCAGCCAGTTTCAGCCGAGTCCGTTTCCGGGTGTAGCTGATGGCGCACCTTCGCGGCCCGGCACCGGTTGGACCGAGTCACAGAATGAAGCTCTGAGCGAGACGCATATCTTCTCGCCGAAGCTGGTGCTGGAGGCACGCGTCGGCTACAGCCGCGTCGCCGATGCGCGTACGCAGTTCGATGCGAATGTTCTGGGTATTCCGGCGAAATATGGGATTCAGGGAGTTCCGCAGATTCCAACGAATGGCGGACTGCCGACACTCAACTTCGGCATTCTCTCAGCGATGGGCGCAGCGGGCACAACTCCCAGCAACAAAGCCAGCGATATCTTCCAGGTCTCCGAGAATCTTTCGATCGATGAAGGAAGACATCAACTGCGTGTGGGCGACGAGTATCAGTACATTGCGTTTCCGACACTGACGCCGACCACGCCACGCGGCAGTTTTACGAACAACGGCATCTTTACATCCGTGGTGAATTCAACCGATACATCGACGGACCGGGCCCAGTTTATTCTCAGTCCGCAGGCGGCGACAGTGGCGGGCGGAGTGAACAATGTAGGCGGAGCGAACTCGATGGGGGCGTCGAATTTTCCGCCAGCCTTTCGACTTGTACGGCCTTACGTGGGCGCGTATGTGCAAGACAACTGGCGCGTGTTGACAAAGCTGACGCTCAACCTTGGCTTGCGCTGGGATTTCATTGGCACACCGGAAGAAGCCAACGGACGCTTTGCCAATATGGTGGCAGCGCAGACGGGCGCTGCTTCCGATGGCGTCTCGCGGTTCTACATACCGCAATCGCAGCTCGCGAACGAGCCTGTGGCAATTCAAAATCTGCTGGCGGCCAACGGCATTACGTTGACGCCAGTGAATGGCAACAGCCTGATCCTTGCGCAGAAGACCAACTTTGCGCCGAGAGTTGGCTTTGCTTATCAACTTATGCCAAAGCTGGTGCTGCGCGGCGGTGCAGGCATCTTTTATCAAGGCAACGAGAATCATGGCCTGAGCGTGAGCAACTATGTGAACTTTCCCTTCCAGATCACATCGAACTATTCTGCTCCGAATGCGACGACGCCGATCACTGCAGATAATTCAGTGGGAACGCTGCAAAATGGATTGCTGAATGTGCCGCTGACGGCGACGGCCGCCGCTGCAGCGGTTGCGGCAAAATCTGCAGGCGTGAGTCTCACGCTACTTGGAGAGCCGCGCCATGCGAAGACGTCCTATGCGGAGGCGTACAACCTGCAGCTGCAGTACCAGCTCACTCCACAGACAGTGATCGAGGCGGGATATGTGGGCACGGTGTCGCGGCATGTGCAGGTGGGCATCAGCGCGAATACGGTAAGCGCCATTTTGCCTCCATCGACCAATGTTACGCAGGCTGATTTTTTCCCGGGCTTTGCTAATGGTGGGACATTTATCGCGCGTGCCGGCGAGACGAACTACAACAGTCTGCAGATCAACGCGCAGCACCGGTTCAGCCACGGCTTCAGCCTGCTGGCGAACTATACGTGGTCCAAGTGCCTGGGCGACACGCGCGACCTACTTGACAACGGTATCGGCAGCTATCGCGCTCCGTATGTGCCAGGGATGGGCTTGCAGGCGGATTACGGATTGTGCGACATCAATGCGTCGCGTGTTGCGCACGCGAGCGGCATCTATCAGCTTCCCTTCGGTAAAAATCAACCGTATCTCCATTCAGGTGTGGGCGCCTGGCTTGCGGGAGGATGGTCGTTCAACGGCATTCTGACTGCCAGCGACGGTCAGCCGCTCACCATTGGTTGCTCCACGACCAACGCCGCCGGCCTCGGTTGCAATGCGTTGAAGGTGGCAGGTCAGAATCCGTATGGAGGGAGTCACAATGCTAAGCAGTTCCTGAACCCTGCGGCTTTTGCGAATCCTCCGGCAGCGACGGCGAGTTCGGCATCGATTGCAAATCTCGGCGGAAAGCCGACGCAGGTGAACGGGCCTCCGTATCGAAGACTGAACCTGTCGCTTCTCCGCGAATTTCCAGCACCGGCTGAGACACGCTTCGAATTTCGCGCAGAGGTTTTCAACCTGACGAATACGCCGAACTTCGCGCAGCCCGGGAATCTGAACTTCACTACGCCGAATACGTTTGCGTCGATCAGCTCAACGCGCGACAATCCGAACGATCCGCGCGAGATTCAGCTGAGTCTGAAATATTATTTCTAGGACATCCGCGGAGCGCGGAGACAACTTGGGAGCCACACATTGACGGTGAATCGAAGGAACTTTCTACTTGGGACAGCGGCCGCTGCGGCACAGGCAAGCGTGGCAGCCGCGCTCGCTGATCCAAAAGCTGTGCAGGGCGAGGGCTCGAGCGAACCGAAGCGTAAGCCGAACATCATCATCTATCACTCCGACCAGTTTCGCTGGGATTTTGTCGGAGCGAATGGACTGAACAGCTCCACGCGTACGCCGAATCTGGATGTGCTGGCGAACAGCGGCACGAACTTTACGCATGCCGTGACCAATCAGCCGGTCTGCGCGCCGTCCCGCTCGACGCTGGTGACGGGCCGTTACGCCACAGGGACAGGGGTATGGCGCAACGGGCTTGGGTTGCGCGAAGACCTGCCCACGCTGGCGACCGAGCTGCGTAAGGCAGGTTACACGGCAAACTACATCGGCAAGTGGCACATGGCTCCGGGATCAGAGGCCGAGGGCGGCGGACGCGGCGCGGTGAAAGAAGAGCATCGCGGCGGTTTTCTCGATCTGTGGGAGGCATCGAATGCGCTGGAGTTTTCGACGCATCCTTATGAAGGGACGATCTGGGATCGCGACAACAAACCCATCACCTTCAAAGATCAGTATCGCGTGGACTTTCTCACGGACCGTGCGGAGAAGTTTCTTCGCCAGAAGCAGGAGAAGCCGTTTCTGCTGATGATCTCGCAGCTCGAGCCGCACCAGCAGAATGATCTGCACCGGATGGTTGGACCCAAAGGCTCGGCTGAGCGTTTCATCAATGCACACGTGCCGGTGGATTTGCGGAGTTTTCCGGGTGATTGGCACGAGCAGCTTCCGGACTACTACGGCGCGTGCGAGGCGATCGATGCCTCAGTGGGACGGCTGCGCAAAGTCCTCGATGAGGAAGGGCGGGCCGAAAATACGATTTTTGTGTTCATGAGCGATCATGGATGCCACTTTATGACGCGCAATCAGGAGTACAAGCGCAGCACGCATAACAGTTCATTGCGCGTGCCGCTGCTGGTGAGCGGTCCGGGTTTTGAACATGCGCGGCAGATTCAGGAGCTCATCGGCATAGTTCATATTGCGCCTACGCTGCTGGATGCCGTGGGCGTGCCCGCGCCTGCTTCGATGCAGGGACGCAGCTTTCTGCCGCTGTTGCGCGATCCTGGCGCGCGTGCTGCGTGGCCGAACAAGGAACTGATTCAGATCAGCGAATCGATGACGGGCCGTGCGATTCGGACGAAAGAGTGGACGTACTGCGTGGCCGATCCGACGGGCATGACGAATGGGCCGGCGAGTGAGAATTATCACGAGTACCAGATCTATGATCAGCGCAACGATCCGCACGAACTGGTGAATCTGGCCGGGCGGAAAGAATATCGAGAGATTTCAGATAACCTGCGCGATGAATTGAAGAAGCTGATGGTAGCTGCCGGCGAGCCTGAGCCCGAGATCGCTCCGGCCAAGCTGTATCCGTAATGCGCGTTGAGGCGTTATTGAGATGCGTCCTGCAACAGGCGAATCGGGCCGGAGAGGCCGGAAGGGATGGGCTGCAGGTTTTCCATGTCCTGTGGCTCGAAACGCTTGCCGTACTTCGCGTAGAGAGCGGCGTAGTCGTGCGGTGGCTGACCGGCTAATTCATTGATCGCCGTGTTGTAGACGCGCACCTCGATCTGGTTTGCGCCGGCGTGTAGCAGGCGCGTGACGTCGATGCGATACGGCGGATGCCAGAGTGAACCGGCGCGCTCTCCGTTGACATAGATGATTGCTGCTTCGCGAATGGGCGGGTCGAGCAACGCGTGCATTCCGTTGGCATAGACGGGCCGATTATCGGTTGTGGGCGTGCCTTCGCCAAAGTCGAGCAAGATGTGCTTACCTTGTGCGGGAGCGCTCTTGATTTCCACACTGTGGGTGTAACGGGCCTCGCCCGAGTAATACTGCCGGCCGGATAGATCAGTCCATGAGCCGAGCGAGTTAAGATTCTGGCTCGCAGAAGTATTGGCGAAGTGAATCCGCCAGCCAGTGCTGAGATCCTTGATCTGTTCTTCGCGCGTCTGGTGTGAGGATTGAGCGGAGACGGGCGCCGTGCCTGGATGATCGGCGAAGACGAAGACGCGTGACTCGTATGGCGCAAGTGTCAGCGAGATCGGTGCGTCGGCCGTGTTGGAAGAACGGGCAATGACCTGGCCGGAGTCGGCGTTCCATTCTTCGATCGATGGGCGATCGCAGCGGAACTTTAACGTGCCATCTACCGCACGATTACTGGTATTAACGACGAAATAGATGTCGCCGGCGGCGAGCTTGCGATGAATGAAGCCGAGGCCGGAGAGCTGGCCTGTCGCGTCAAGGTCGGGAGGCAGCGCCCGATGGAGAGCGGCGGCGAGGTCGCCGACAGAATCAACTACGACTCCTTTGTGGCCTTCGGATCGGAATAGTTTTCCGGAGAGCGCGGCGACCTGCGGCGATTCGTATTGCTCTTTTAATCCAGGAGCGAGAGACGGCAGTTTACCGATTGCAATGACGGCGCCGGCCGCTGTGTAGTCGCGAATCTTCTCGTAGGTCGAGAGTGGAATGCGATCAGTGGGCGGAATGATCAGGATGGGGTAGGGAATCGCCCGCAACTTATCAATCGTGGTGGCATCGATGTAGTCCACGTTGTAGCCGGCATCGAGAATCGCCGCCATCAGCTCGGGCGTAATGCGTTTGCGCATCTCGTCAGTTACGGAGACGTGACCGGGCGTGAAAGCGGCCTGTGCATCGTCTTCGGGCAGAAGGATGGCGACGTCATTCGCCGGTTTGCCCTGGCGCAGGAGCCAGCTTACCCGCTGCATATAACGCATCACATCGGGCATGACCGGGAACCAGGGATTGTGCGCGTTGAAGACGGCGGCCGCATAGAAGGCCCAACCGGGCTCACCCGCTGCGGGCGGTGAATAAGGAAAGCCGTGGCCAATGAACTGATTGATACCGAGGATGAACATGCGATCGGCTTCAGCCTTCATGTCCAGCGGAGTGGCGCGGAAGGCGGGTGAGTGTAGCCATGTCCAGGTCTCGGCAGAGGTGACGTTGCGGTTGTAGAGATGGCTCGCTGAAGTTGCCCAGCGCGTAAACGAGAATGCACGCCATTGCGGACCTTCGCCTTCCGGTAGGTTGGGCACGGCTTCATCGGCGAGCGTGACGGCGGGCTGGCCGTAGGTCTGCGAACGGAAGAGCGTTCTGTATGCCTGGGCGAATTGGGTAAGGGGCGCGAGATAGTTGACGCGAATCAGATCGGAGAGGGTCTCGCCCCAGTCGTGGCGTACGGCTTCGGCTTGAGGGCTGCCGCCGGCGAGCAGTTCAGGAAGATGCGGAATCAAATCATAGCCGCGACGGCGCTGAAACTCGGCGGGCAGGTTGGGAGTCCAGTCCGCGCCGTAGACTTCGAGCGAATCAGAGAAAACGGAAGAAGGCGGCTGATCGCCGAAGGCCTTTAGCAGCGGCGAGGCCACATCTTTTAGGTGCTCGTCGATAGCCGCACGCGAGAAGTGATCGAGAACGTAGCCTTCTGCGCCGAAGGCAGCGCGCTTGACCATCTGTTCCGTGTGACCAGCGATGAAATAGAGAGCGGTTGCGTCTCCGGCGGTTTGCGGAACCGGACCGGCGGGATCGAAGCGCTTGGCTGTGGCTGGATCGAAGGATTTTTCGCTTCCCGATACCACAAAGGCGGCGACGAAGCTTTCTCCATCTGCCAGCTTCGGTGGAGGAGCGGCTCCATCACGAACCGGAACCGAGGCGACCTTGAGCCTTCCCGCAGCCAATGCGAGCGTGGTGGTAGGCCCGCCATAGGGCCATCCGCTGCCCAGCGTTATGCTCACGCGCAGTCCCAGCGCACGCGCTTTCTGGTTGGCAAAGGTCAGATCGTCGAGAAACTCAGGCGACAGATAAGGAAAGTTGACAATTCCTTTTGCCGGGTCGTCGAGCACGAGCGGGTAGACAGGCTGAATTTCGACGCCGCCCATGCCGGCACCTTGCATGGTTTCGAGTTCCTTCGCCAGTTCCGGCTTGACGACCGAAGGACCAAACCACCACCAGCGCATCATGGGCTTGGCATCATCGGACGGATGCAGAAATCCTTCGTGCAAATCTGCGGCCGCAGGCGCCGTCGGCGTCTGGGCCGGCACTATGAAAGGAAAAAGAAGAGCGGTCAGAATAAGGGCTAGGCGAGGATTCGTCACGTGAAGAGTTATACATCCTCACGGTTGCGATTGAAAACTGTTTCTCATCTGAATTGTTGGGGTGGGAACAACTCTCGGAGAGAGCTGTTCCCAATTGATGAGATCAGTAGGTCAGTGTGAGGACGTTGATGGAGTACGGTGCGAATCGCTGCGTGAACTTCGGTCCTGCGACGGCAACCTGTTGCTCAACCGGCACAACCGCGCGCGGATTGGTAATGCTGTTGCTCGCGTTGGGGGTTTTGCCGCTCAGCGTGATCAATTTCGCATTCGGCGCCACCTTGCCCGCACCCTGAAGGTCGATCGCCAGAGATTGCGCATCGGACGAGGCGTTCACCACTTTGATGAAGAGCTTGTGATGCGCGTCGTCGCGCGTGACGGAGGTAAACATGCGCGCGGGCGCACGGGCGAGATCGGCCTGTACTACTTCGGTGCCAAGATTGGCGCCGAACATCGCCTGGGCGTAGTAGCTGGGCGAGCCATAGCTTGTGAGTGCGTCGTACCCGATGAGATCTGTAGACCACTGCATGCCACCGGGATTGACGTTGACGAAGAGCGGCGCGTAGCTGGCCATGATGATGAGATCGCTGTTGCGTTCGAGCCCTGTCATCCATGCGCTATCGGCAAGTGCGGCTTCGAGGTTCGGAGTCGGGTCGCCTTCGCGCGTGGCCCATTCGCCGACAAAGATCTTCGGACCACTGCGCGTGTGATCGTCATAATGGTGGGCGTCTGCGAAAGACTGCACAGCTGACATGTAAAAGTGCTCATCGAGCACGTCGGGCGTTACGCTCTTTACGGGCGCAGTCGCGATCAGCTGCAGATCGGGATAGTGCTGCTTGATGGCTTTGAAGAACTGAGCAAATCGGCCGTCATACGAGCCGGAGCGATCGAATTCGTCTTCGTTGCCGACCTCGATGTAGTGAAGTGGAAACGGGGCAGCGTGACCGTCTTTTACGCGCTCAGCGCCCCACTTGGTATCGGGTCCGCCGGTGACGTATTCGATCTCATCGAGCGCATCCTGTATGTAAGGCTCGAGCGAAGGGCCGGGGTCCACATGCTCCTGCGCCAGCGAGTAACCGGCATAGACGGCGAGCACTGGCTGAATCTTCAGGTCCTCACACCACTCCAGGAATTCGAGCAGGCCCATGCCGTCGGAAGAGCGATAGCGCCAGGGACTCGGATGCGTGGGACGGTCCACCCAGGGGCCGATGGTCTTTTTCCAATCGAACCGATCGGCGATGTGATCGCCTTCGAGATAGTTGCCGCCGGGCAGACGCAGGAACGTGGGATGCATCGCGGCCAGCTTTTCCATGATGTCGATCCGGTTGCCGTGGACGCGGTTGTGATAGGTGGGCGGAAAGAGGGAGACGAGGCTGAACCAGAGCGTCGCGGGCCGGGAGACGGTGAGAATCAGATGATTGTTTTTGCTGGCGGGAACCTCGCCGGTTGGCAGCGTGTAGGTGTACTGCTTCCATTCGCCAGTGATGCCGGGGACCTTGGCAGACGCGGCGACCACGCCGGTCTCATCGTTTTGGAGGCTCGCGGTGACGGACACGCCTTCGGAGTCAGTCTTGGCCCAGAAGGATCCGCTGTAAACGGAGTGCGGCCGCACAGCAATGCCCCAAAAACCTTCATTCTGCAGGCCCGCGGGCGCGGCATCGGTGGCGGCGGTCACGCTCACTTTTATGCTGCGCGTGAGCGCAGTGCTCGGCCCTGTGGATTCGTCGGCGGAGATCTTCACCTGCGAATCGCCGCGCGCGACCGTCGACCAATGGGTGAGAGCACCAAAACCGCGGCCGATGGCGCGATCGCGCACGAGTTCTGCGTAGATGCCACCATCGTAGGAGTAGTTGATCTCCTCGGTCATCAAGCCATAGAGCGTGGGGCTCACCTTCGCGGTGGGATGATCCACGGCGATCGTGAGTGAAGGAGATTGCGCCATCAAGGGCGCGGACACGGAGAGAACGCCGAGAAAAGCGGCAACTGAAATTTGCTTGTGCATAACCCCGCCATACTAACGCGGCACCGCATGGACTGACAATAGGGAAAACGCTTTCTCGAAACTCGTCTTGATCGCGGGGCAATACAGTTTTGCGCGAAAAACGAGCCGGAGTCCAGCGATTTTTATGCGGAGCGCTCGATGGCTGCGGAGATCGCGTTATGCACGGATTCTGGAAGATCGGGCATGGCTCCCGGTTGCGAGGCTACCCAGCTTCCCCAGCGGTTGCCGGCCTCGTTGATCGTGGCCAGCTTTGCCTCACGCAGCAGGTAATGAACCATCGCTGCCGTAAATGCATCCCCGGCGCCGATGGTGTCGGCAACCTTGATGGAGAAGCCGGGATGCTCATGCCAAGTGTCTCGTTTTACCAGCACGCTGCCATGATGGCCGCGCGTGATGGCGACCAACTCCAGGGCGGGGAACTCTTCGAGTAATCGTTCGGAGCAGGTGCGCAGGTAGTCGGTGTTGCGCAGAGAGAGGGGCGGGTCTTCACCGGCGGCAAGGCCAAGCAGGCCCAATACTGTAGAGATCTCTTCGATATTCATCTTGACCATGGTGGCCAGTTCGATTGACTCCTGAAGGATCTCAGAGGAGTAGAACGGCGCGCGCAGGTTGACGTCGAGAACGCGGACGCAGGAGGAGGAGGTCTGCGCTACGAGAGTCTGGATGGTTTGGCGCGACGCAGCGTCGCGCTGCGCAAGCGTGCCGAAGCAGATGGCGTCGGCGCGGTCGGCGATTTTGATCCACTCGTCGGAGAGCTCTAGAAAGTCCCATGCGGCAGGCTGATGAATTGTGTACTTCGGCTCATTGGCCGCGAAGCTGACGGTGACCTGTCCCGTTTGGTGCGCGGGATCGACTTGAATGAGGCTTGCGTCCACGGGCAGCGTATCGAGTTGGCCGACAGCGCGACGGCCCAGATCATCGCGGCCGACGCGGCTGAGAATGCAGGCGCGGTTGCCGAGTCTTCCAGCCATTACTGTAAAGTTGGTAGGCGCGCCGCCGAGCGTGCCGGTGGAGTCGGCCTCACTTGGCGGAGAGCTCGCTTCGACGATGTCCCAGAGCAGTTCGCCGATTCCGAGGATGATGCGCGACTCTCTCAATGTCTGTTTTCTCCCGCGGCCGCACTGACGCTCTGAATGTGATCCTACCCTGTCCAACGGTAGATGGAGCAGTCTTCCCAGGCCATGGCGGCATACTCGCCATCAGGTTGACTGGTGAGAATCTTGCGGTCGGCTTGCGTATCGGCGGGCGATCGCCGAACCTGTCCACGAAAGAGCCGGGTGAATCCAGGGCGCTGTTCGAGCACGCTCTCCTGCTCGTGATTGACATACAAGATATCGAGTTGCCCGCGGCGTGGTGAGGCCGCACGCTCCCAATTGCGCAGCACGCGCCGCAGCACAGGACCGCCGAAGGGATTGAAGAGAAAGATGAGGCAAGGGCCTGGAGGCAGTTCGAAGGTTGTCGCGTCCGCACAGATCATCCGCATGGGCGCGCGAGCGCGGCCTGTAGCGCGCCATAAGGTCAGATTACGTTGTCCGATGCGCGCCAAGGTGCGATGCAACTCCACGCCGAGGACAGCGCGAAATGGATATTCAGCAGCTAGAAGTACTGCGCGTCCCATACCAGCGCCCAGATCGACGAAGGTAAATTCGTCGAGGGGAGCAAGAGGCTTGCAACGCCGCCAGCGAACGATCATGCTGCGGAAGAGCGAGGGGGCGATCGCATAGTAGGCCGTCGCGTGGCGATCGCTCGTTTGGCCAGTGTGCAGATGACGCCCAGCGATCAGCCCGCTGGTACGAACCCCGAACTCAAGGTCAAAGGGGTGCCGGATGAATCCGTCTTTGACAGAAAGACCCTTTAACAGACGCGGCCTTTTAAATTTTTCAGCGCGGCCGGTTCGCTGGTCCGGCTGCGGTTTGGTCGTCACGATTGAACCTTAGCATAGTTCGATCAACTTTCTGAGTCGCGTAGCCCGTGTCTCTGCCTGTATGAATCTGTACCTCTCGAAAATCCGTGGTATCCCGGGTCAGGCGCAAAGTTACCCCACGGACGAAGACCTGTCCGTGGGAACCCCGACGACGCGCCGAACCTGCGGCACCCAGGATCGTGCAAGATTGAGCGGTCAAAGACCTGGTCCGGATTCGGAGTTTAGTGATAGGTATACAAGCGGATGCGACGGATGGTGAACTGTACAAGGGATGACTGCAGCATCTGGCTGCTGCCATCCTGATAGGCAAAACCCAAAGGGCGCGCGATGAGCGCGCCCTCTCCTTTTGGGGTTGACATGCAAGATCGCAGTCAAATCGTACGGTGCGAGCGTTTGAAGAACGCAGTTCTCAAGGATTCTTACCTGATGCAGGAGAAATGGAGGAACGCGTTCACTCTCGATGGTGCTTCTGCCGAGGCACTTTCTCGGGAGAGTCATGCGGAGAGTTTCAACGCGCAGAGCCTATGTGGAAGACATTCAAGGCTTTTTAGATATCGTTACAATCGTGACAAAATTTTGTTTGGCAGTGCTGATCTCCTATGTCATACTCTTTTCACGCACCGCCGTTGAGGCACACAGGAAGAACGCAAGCGGAGCCGATCTGATTTTTGTGCTCCAATCAGCCTTGTGGCGTAGGGTCATCAGATAGCGATCAGCAGCGAGAAAGAGAAGTGGCAAGATGCTTCTCTCATTTCGCTCAACGATAAGTTCGGTTATAGCCGTATCCCTCTTGGATTGATTCAAAGCAGAAGCACATCGAGTTGGAAGCCGCTCATTTCGGTTTTGCGGATAGCTTTATCCATGCCGACCTAGTCGGTAATCCGTTTCTGTGTATCTCGTGAGCGGACTCGATAAGTGGTTTTGGCTGAGAGCGAGTTAGAACTTTGCGCGACCTATAGCGCAAGTTGATGTGGCGGATCCGGATGCCGGGCCGCGGGCTCAAGTGATCTGGTCACCGTTAAACGGTGCGGACTCGCTCGCACATTGGTTTCAAAACGAATTCTCAATACTACAGGTGTGCGTCGGGCACGGCCAAAGGAAAGCTGCATCTTGTGATTGCCTTGTAATTCGCGCGTTGCTGGTTGGGGGCCGTCGCTTCGTGATTCTGTGCGAAAGGAGGAAGAGGAGAGTGGATCGGAGTCTCTCCTCAAAGAATAGGGCAAGATATGGGGTCGCTCCTGATCATCGACGATGACGTAGACCTCTGCGGCATGCTGCAGACGTACCTGTTTGGGCATGGCCTGCAACTGGCAGTGCAGCACGATGCGCTAGCAGGACTGCGCGCGGCCATCGATGGATCGTACGATCTGGTCATTCTCGATGTCATGCTGCCATTTTTCGATGGATTCTCTCTGCTGCGGAAATTGCGCACGGCATCGCAGATCGGAGTGATTATGCTCACTGCGCGAGCGAATGACCAAGACCGCATTCAAGGGTTCGATGCAGGCGCCGATGATTACGTGCCGAAGCCATTCAATCCTCGCGAGCTGCTCGCGCGCATTCAGGCTATTCTTCGCCGGTCTGGGCTGGCAGGAGCTAGCGCGGGGCCGACGGAGCTGACGGCAACGTTTGCCGGCGTATTGCGATTGAACATTTCTACGCGAGAGGCAGTGTATCGGGAACAGACCTGGCACCTTACCGAGACGGAGTTTCTGCTGCTGAGCGTGTTTCTGGAGTCACCCGGGATCGTTATTCATCGTGAGGATCTTGTTGCGAAGGTCTTTCAGCGCGAGTTTCATCCGTTCGACAGGAGCCTGGATATGCATATAAGCCGCTTGCGCAAAAAGCTAGACACGATGGGCTGTCCGCCTGACTGGATCAAGACCATCCGCAACTCCGGATACCTATTTTCGGATCAGAGCTGATGCAACGGAGTGAGTTCAAGCTGAACTGAACTGCAATCAACGCCGCGGAGGCCGATGATTAGGCTGATTGTCAAGATCTTCCTCGCATATTGGCTCGCGGCTGGGCTAGTAATCGTCGCCGTCAATATCAGACCGCATCAGCATATGCATATTCCAGAACTGACCGATGCGCTGTATGCGTCTCTGGATCATGACGCCCTTTTGGCGCTCCAGAGCTATCGAGCACACGGCTGTACATCCGATTTTGGCCAAGCCGATCCTTCCACGAGCCTGATCGGACTTGCCAAGGCCGATGGCACAATACTGTGCGGGAATTTTGCGCTGCGGGCTATGCAATCCGCGGTGACGAGCGCAGCGCACTCGGGACGGATCGCCGTATCGAGTTATCGCGATTTTCAAGTTGTCGCTTTTCCGATGCCGGAAGATAAGTCGCTGGTCTTTCTTCTATTGAGCCGTTATCGATCGCCATTGCAGTTTTACGGGACGTTGCCGGGCAACATCACGTTCGAGGTGTCGCTGGTGGTTACGGTCGTGATGGCGCTGCTGGTGGCGTTACCCATCAAACGCCTTCGCGCTATGGCCCACGAAATCGGCTTGGGCAACTTAGATGCTCGGGTGAGCAATGGATTCCTCACCAAGTATGTTCCGTTCCTGGGAGCAGGTGACGATCTCGATGGATTGGCGATCGACTTCAACTTCATGGCCGGGAGAATCGAGGCGCTCGTAAACGCGCAGCGTCTGCTGCTGCGGGACGTTTCGCATGAGCTACGCTCGCCCCTTGCCAGAGCGAATCTGGCACTCGAGCTTGCGAAGGCGAAATCGTGCGAATCGGCGTGCGCTTATCTCGATCGCATCGAGCTTGAAACTGGAAAGCTGAACGATCTTATCTCACAGTTGATGGACCTCTCCTACATGGAGATGATCAATGGGCTTGCCCATCCTGAGGAGTTCGCGCTCTCGCTGATTGTGCTTGATTTGCTCCCCGACTTGCAATTCGAGGCCGCTGCAAAGGGATGCCATGTAGTGGCGACGGTTGCTCAAGCATGCAGGGCGCGTGGTGATAGAAACCTGCTGCACCGCGCTCTCGAAAACGTAGCGCGCAATGCAATCCGTTACACACCCTCTGGAGGTTCGGTGACCATCCGTCTCGATGCCGAGGAGAGGAGTGGAGCGAAACAAGCAGTGTTGAAGGTAAGCGACTCTGGACCCGGGGTTCCGGAAGGTGAACTGCACGCGATAGTAAAGCCGTTTTATCGTGTAGATCAATCTCGTCAGGCTGGATCAGGCGGTTTCGGCATCGGCCTGGCGATCGCTGATCGGACCATCCAGCTGCACAACGGAGAACTTCGTGTGAGTAATGGAAGCCGTGGCGGACTGGTGGTGGAGATGCGCATTCCTGCAATTGCATTGGAGGCATGACGGCGGCGCTAACTATCCACAGCTGATCGACGACCTCGCATTGGTGAACAAATGCGCGAGCAGAATGTTACTGTGTTGTGTTAGTCATAGAGAAACTAACATGCGTAGTTGCACGAGTATGTCGGCCCGTAAACAGATAAAGATCGTATGACGAAAACGTTACAAAATGTTACAAAAACGCGATTGACCCGATAGATAGATGCAGGTAAGTTGAGTACAGGAACACGAGCACCTGTCCCATCCACAACGAAACATCGAGCGTTGGAAATCATCCGACGTGCCCACCTAATTTTGATTTCATGCGGAGGTCGCTGTGACTGTTATTCATTTCGGCATACGTGTCTTCAGCGCATTTGGTGTCGTGACGTGCTCTTCGAAGAGGCGCCTCATCAACATGGGCCGCGCCGCACTAGGTGCTGTGTTGTGCTTAGCTGCGATATCGCCGGCATTTGGACAGGCGGTTAACGGATCGATCTCCGGTACCGTGAAAGAAGAGACCGGCAGCGTTCTGTCAGGGGCGACGGCTATCTTCACGAATACGAAGACGGGTGTGGAGACGAAAGCTCTCACGAACAGCGATGGCATTTTTCATGGCTTCAATCTGCAGCCAGGTACGTACGATCTCAACATCTCAGATCCTGGGTTTTCCCAAGGTATCAAGACTGGCATCGTTCTGAATGTTGGAGCGGAAGTGACGGTCGATTTCACTCTGAAGGTGGCTGGCGCTGATCAGACGATCAGCGTTACCGGCACTGAAGCGGGCGTCGATCTGCAGTCGACGACGATGAGCTACGACGTGAATGGCACGACTGTTCGCGAGTTGCCGCTGAATGGCCGCGATTTTACCTCACTTGCTACGCTGCAGCCGAGCGTATCGACGCTGAATGGCGAGGCGGCGGCGTCCGGTTCGATGCGATCTGGTCGGGGCAAAGCGCTAACGATTGCCGGCAACCGGCCAGCGGCGAATAACTTTCTGTTTGATGGAATCAGCATGAATGACCAGAGCAATAACACGCCGGGCAGCATTTTGGGCGTGACTCTGGGGGTGGATGCAATCGACCAATTCACGCTGATTTCCGACACATTTCCGGCTGAGTATGGAAACGCTTCGGGCGGCATCCTGAACGCCGTTACGCGATCCGGCACGAACCAGATTCACGGCGCGGCCTTTTACTTCGGCCGTAACAGCGCGATCGATGCGCTCAACTACTTTGATGCCACTTCGTTACCGGATCCGGCGTTCCGGCGGAATCAGTATGGAGCCAATGCTGGTGGTCCGTTCAGAAAAGACAAGGCATTCTGGTTCGGCGATTATGAGGCGATCAGCCAGTTGCAGGGCTTGACACAGTACATCTTTGTGCCGTCACAGTCGGCCTGGTCGCATGCGAACGCCGCGGTGCAGAAGTTCCAGCCGCTCTATCCCGCCACGACCGCGCAGCAGGATGCGGCGGCCACGTGTCCGACAACCTACTCGTGTTATGACACGTTGCCAATCGTAAACACATCCACAGGTGGTGAGCAGTACGCGCTTGGCAAAGTTAACTATTCCATTTCAGAGAAACAATCGCTGGCCGGTAGTTATTATGTGGACTTCGGTTACTTCAAAAACCCGGACGCGTTTAATAACCAACTTACGAAGACTATTACTCATAGAATGGGGTCGGCGATCGAATATACAGACACGATCAGCTCCAGCATGGTGAATATTGCCAGAGTGGGTTTTAGCCGTAACGTGGACAAGGCCGATCCATCCAATACAGTTGTACTGAACCCCGCGTTGAAGCAAACTGGTTTTGGTTATGACTTTGTCCCCGGCAAGGGAATCGGCGGAATCACGGTGACAAACCTGACTTCGCTCACTGCATCTCCGACGGCAACCGATTTCAACGACGCATGGTACAACTCGTTTCAGGAATATGACAACTTGCTTGTGACTAAAGGTAAGCATTCTCTGAAATTCGGTGCGAGCGTCAATCGGATGCAATACAACAACATCGGAACTAACTTACTGGGTGGTTCATTCACAGTTACTTCGTCGCTGATCAGTTTTCTCCAGAACGGCAATCATACGAACGGAAATACCAGTTCGATTGCGGGCACGTATGGGTCGACGTTGAACAACTTCGTCTATCCAGACAAGGCGGGGTCTCCAACCTACCTAGGCACGTATAACGCAAACCTCCGCTACTTCCGCCAGACGATGATCGGAATGTTTGCGCAGGATTCGTGGAAGATGTTTCCAAACTTTACTCTGAACTATGGGGTTCGCTACGAGTTTGTAACGATTCCGACAGAAGCGATCAACAAAGTGGCTGTTTTACGCCACCTGACGGATACTGCTCCGACAGTGGGCGGGGCCATGGCCCTGGGCAATCCAAGCCTGAAAGGCGTTTCGCCACGAGTTGGCTTCTCCTATGATCCATTCCGCAACGGAAAAACAGCAATCCGTGCTGGATTCGGTCTTTACGATAGCCTCGATCTTTTGAATGAATACGACCTGGTCTTCGAGAGATCGTTTCCCTATAACACGCAAGAGTCGCTCGCGACCTCAAACGGTATTAACTTGAATAACTCATTCCCCAGCACGGCGTATTGTCTGGGTGCGCAAGATGATACAACGACGGGCAACATCGACCCGGCCTTTAATGCCGGAGGTAATTGCTACGGCGTGGCGCCGCAGAGCAGCCTCTCCTTGCGCACCGCCTACATCGATCCCAACCCGCCACGCTCGTACATCATGCAATGGAACCTCAACGTTGAACGGCAGCTCGGAGCGTGGGGAATCACAGTAGGATATGTGGGCTCACGCGGCGTGCATCTGCTGCAAGTGGAACGTAACATCAACACGGTGATGCCCACATTGACGAGCCAGGGATACTTCTATCCCGCGGTCAAGAGGGGCGCTCCGCTGGCCAAGCTGAATCCCAACTTCGCGTCCATCAACTGTTCGGCTACGTTCAACTCCGATTCGGAGTATGAGGCAGCTCATATCAGCGTGAACCGGAATTTGCGCAAAGGCCTGCAGGTAATCGGTTCATATGCGCTCGGCAAGAGTCTTGATGACGCTTCTTCGACCGCATCCACGTCTTCGGGAACCGGCTACCCGAATGCAATCGGAAGCCCGCAGCCATTGCTGCCGCGGATCAATCGCGGGCGTTCGGACTTCGACATCAAGAGCAACGCAACGATGAGCGTGGTTTATGAAGTTCCAGACAATCACTTCAATTCCAAGGCGCTTCATCTAGCTGCAAGTGGATATGAGGTCGCCGGCATTTATAGAGTGCAGTCGGGTCCGCCGTTTAGCGTCACACTGACCGGTGACGAGCCATATCTCGATCCCAACAATCTGACGCAGTCCTACTACGGGCAGACGGAAACGGATACCACCGGAGCGACAACAGGCGAACGGCCCAATGTTGTTCCTGGTTGCAAGCTGACGAATCCTGGCAATATCGCGCACTATATCAACACGTCGTGCTTCACCTACCCGAGCCAGTCGAGCTCATGGAATGGTGTCCCAGGGACGTTCCTTGGCAATGAAAGCCGTAACTCGATGTCGGCTCCTGGTTATCAGGATGTCGATATTTCCTTCATCCGCAATGACAAATTTGGTGAACATGTAAGTGGCCAGTTCCGGCTTGAGTTGTTCAACGCAGCCAATCACCCGAACTTCGGCGCGCCGAAGGTGCAGAGTGGGTTGGGCGCGGCGTCAGTCAATACGACGACGGGAACCATTACCACCGCGGCAGGTCCGATCTCGACCTTCACGGGGCAGATTCTCTCAACAGCCGGCAACATCCCACGGCAGATTCAATACGGCTACAAGTTGACGTTCTAGCTGCGGGCGGTCCACCGCCCGCGCAGGTCCTAAGTCTGCGATGCGCACATGCTGCGCGTTGGAGCTATCTCTACGCCTCGAACTAGGGAGAGCAGGGAGCGACATGGAAGGGAAGAGAGAACGGATGCGAATCTCAGGATACTTGGTGGCCTTGGCGGCGATTGGAGTGTGCGGGCCCGCTCTGTTACGCGCGCAGCAGGGGCGGTTCCACATTGAAGAGGCGTCGATCACAGACATTCAAAGTGCAATCCGGTCTGGACAGACCACCTGTGAGGACGTAGTGCGGGCGTATCTGGCCAGGGCTAAGGCGTACAACGGTGTTTGTACCGCGCTGGTGACGCGCGATGGTGCGCCGATTCCGCAGGCGACAGGTATGGTGCGTGCGGGCGCTCCGCTGAAGTATCCAACGCAGACGGTTCCGGTATCGAGCGTCTTTCCAGATTACGACCAATATACGGGCCTGCCCTTCGAGTTTGGCCGTATGGAGACATCGGTCTCCGACCCCGCGGTGCAACTGCAATATGGGCTGCGCGTGGGCATTCCGGAGGCGGGGCAGCTCGATGCGCTCGAGACGATCAATATTCGCGGCGAGCGGTCGATCACGTGCAAAGGCGATTTCGATCGCGCGCCTGCTAATGGGCCATTGCCGGCCGGCGCTCCAGCGCCGTGCGAAGAGTTCCGCAAGCTGCCGGATGCTCTCGAGCAGGCGGCAGCCCTGGATAAGCAGTATGGGCGGAATCCGGATCTGAAGAAACTGCCGATGTATTGTTCGGTCTTCTCGCTCAAGGATTGGTATGACGCGAAGGATATGCGCGGCACGGGCGGCAACGATGTGAACTTCGCAATGGACGTGCCGAAGAAAGATTCGCCGGATATTGCTGCGCTGCGCGACAAAGGCGCCATCATCTATGCCGTTGCGACGGCAGAGAACGTAGGCGGCGCGTCAGTACAAGGGCCGGTGAAATCGCAGTACGCGTTTCCAATGGGCAATCTTCAGTATGCGGTGTGGGGCGGCCAGGCGTGCAATCCGTATGACACAGCGCGCGTGCCGCGTGGAACCAGCAACGGCTCGGGCGTTTCGGTTGCGGCCAATCTTGCGACGTGCTCTATCTGCGAGCAGACCTCGGCATCGTGCAAAGGACCGGCGTCGAGAAATGGAGTCGTCAATCTGCTGCCGACCAAGGGTGTGAATGAGGACGGCGGCATCATGTCGAAGCAGGCTGGAGATCGCGCGGGCATCCATTGCAAGACGGTGAAGGATGCCGTGCTGGTGCTGGATGCGGTGAAGGGATTTGAAACCGAAGATCCATTTACAGCTCTGCCCAAGGGAACTATTCCCGATAAGCCGTATGCCAGTTTCCTGGTGCCTGACTCGGCCGTCAATAGCAAGCCGTTGAAGGGCGTGCGTGTCGGCATCGTGCGCGAGTTCATGGTGAAGCACACCAAGAACGACGTGGCGATCAGCGACCAGCTGGATCAGGAGATCAAGGCGGTGCTTCGCGACAAGCTGGGCGCTACGGTGGTGGAGTCGGTCGACCCGCTTTATCCCGACGATCCCAATGTGCCGAATATGACGTACACCTTCCAGGATGCGCTGGCAGAGGTGATGCCGATGTACGCGCCGGAGTTCTTCTTCCGGAAGGATGCCGACGGCAAGTTGCTCTACGAAGTGCCGGGCTGGGATGTGCGCAGCGTTGACTACGATGTGGCGCTGGCAATGCACAAGGCGCCGCTCTCCGATAAGTTGAACATCCGGAATATTGCCGAGACCGGGCGGTTTGCCAACGCCGCAAGCGTGCTGGAAGTGAACAAGTATCTCGCGGAACGTGGCGATGCGCGGGTGAAGGACTGGGCAAGCTGGGTTGCCAATGCGACCTTCAAGACCGATGACACGCGGTTGCGTGCTGAAAACGCGATTGGCAAAGAGGATCCGCGCCAGGCGCCCAATACCGAGAACTACCTCAAGATGCAGGCTGTCATGCGAATGGTGATTCTCAAGGTGATGCAAGAAAACAAGATTGACGTCTTTGTGAATCCCGAGCAGACTACGCCGCCATATCTTCTGGGCGGCGCGATGGAGCCGGATGTCAACGATCGCCCGTCGCGAAGCTGCTGCCAGACGTTTACGGCCGTGCTGGGCAGCCCGGAGATTGATGTACCGGCTGGCTTCGTGACGACAACGTACGACCCGAAGACCGTGCTGAGTGAAGACAAGAAGTCCTACACCTACGTGACGGGCGATATTGAATCGAAGCTGCCGCACCCGATGCCGATCAGCCTGATGTTCTGGGCCGGTCCAGGCAGCGACGGTGATGTGATCAAGGTGGCGTCTGCGTATGAATCAGCGACGCATCATCGTGCGCCTCCGCCTGAGTTTGGACCAGTACCGAGTGAAAAGCAGACTGCCAGCCGCTGAGGTTGAACAAATAGGCCGCTCCGAATCAGGAGCGCGCTGGAGAGCAAACCAGAGACGTGTATAAGGAGACGCTTGTGAAAAGGAAGACGATCGAAGTTGGCAGTGTATCCAGAGGAGTTACCACGATGACGATCGCGGCCATTGAGGCGCCTGCAGCGGCCCAGCGCACGCTGGCATGGTATCTGGGCTTTGCGATCGGCGTGCTGATGACCGTGATTCTCGCGCCTGTTCTGTTGCATGCGCAGCAGGGGCAGTTCCACGTCGAAGAGTCTTCCATCACCGATATACAAAAGGCCATTCAATCGGGGCAAACTACCTGCGAGGATGTGGTGCGTGCCTATGTGGCGCGCGCGAGGGCATACAACGGTGTGTGCACGGCGCTGTTGACGAAAGATGGAGCGCCGATTCCTGAGTCGATCGGGATGGTACGCGCTGGCGCGCCGATCAAATATCCGACGCAGACCGTTGCGGCCTCAACCGTCTTTCCAGATCTCGACCAGTACGAAGGTCTTCCCCTGGAATTGGGTCGCATGATCACGTCGGCCTCCGACCCAAGCGTGCAATTGCAGTATGGATGGCGCGTCGGCATTCCGGAGGCGGGGCAGCTCGACGCTCTCGAGACGTTGAATATTCGTGGTGAGCGTTCCATTACCTGCAAGGGAGACTTTGACCGGAAACCTTCGGATGGACCACTGCCGGCGGGTGCACCGGCTCCATGCGAGGAGTTCCGCAAGCTTCCTGACGCTCTGGAGCGCGCAGCCGAACTCGACAAGGAATATGGGCGCAATCCGGATCTGAAGAAGCTGCCTCTTTACTGCGCGGTGTTCTCACTCAAAGACTGGTATGACGCGAAGGACATGCGCGCCACAGGCGGCAACGACGTGAATTTTGCCATGGACGCGCCGAAGAAGGACTCGCCTGATATCGCCGCGCTGCGCGAAAAGGGAGCCATCATCTATGCGGTATCGACCGCCAGCAACGTGACGATGGCTTCTTCTGCAACCGGCCCGAACAAGCCGCAGGCATATACGCCGGAAACTGACCTGCAATACGCGCCGTGGGGCGGCCAGGCGTGCAATCCGTATGACACGGCGCGTGTACCGCGTGGAACAAGCAATGGCTCGGGCGTTTCCGTTTCGGCCAACCTGGCAACGTGCGGCGTCTGCGAGCAGACTTCCGCCTCGTGTAAAGGCCCCGCGTCGAGAAACGGCATTGCGCTGATTCTTACGACGAAGGGCGTGCTCGGCGATGGTGGAATCACCAGTCAGAACTCAGGTGACCGCGCGGGCATTCACTGCAAGACGATTCGAGATGCCGCGCTGGTGCTCGATTCCATCAAGGGCTATCAGTCCGACGATATCTTCAGCGCTATCCCGAAGGGCATCATTCCCGATCAGCCTTACTCCAGCTTCCTGGTCCCGGACTCGGCCGTTGGTGATAAGCCGCTGAAAGGCACGCGCGTCGCAGTGGTTCGCGAGTTCATGGTGAAGTGGACCAAGAATGACGAGGCGATCAGTGACCAGCTCGACAAGGAGATCAAGACGGTGCTGCGCGATAAGCTAGGCGCGACCCTAGTGCAATCGCCTGATCCGAATTATCCCGACGATCCGACGATACCTAACTTGAAGTACACATTTCGCGATGCAATGGCCGAGATTCTACCGCGGACGGTTCCGGAGTTCTTTTTCCAGAAAGACAAAGACGGCAAATTGATCTACGCGGTTCCGGGATGGGATGTGACGTCAGTTGATTACGATGTTGCGCTATCGCTCCACAAGGCCCCGCTTTCGGACAAGGTGAACATCCGCACCATTGCGAAGTTCTATGCCAATCCACCATCGTTGTTGCTTACCAACCGTTATCTCGCCGACCGGGGCGATACACGCGTAAAGGATTGGGCGAGCTGGATACCGAATGCAACCTTCAAGACAGATGTCGAGCGTGCCCATGGGCTGAATGCTCTTACGGTGACCGATCCTCGACCCGACCGCCACGAACTGAGTTATCTGGAGATGCAGACTGTAACGCGGATGATTGTCCGCAGGGTAATGGAAGAGAACCATATCGATGTGTTTGTCAATCCGGAGCAGACAACGACTCCGTATCTGCTTGGCGGTGCGAATGAGCCAGAGATCAACGGCCGCGGCACACAAAGCTGCTGCCAAGGCTTTACCGCTCTTATCGGGATTCCGGAGGCGGATATTCCGGCAGGATTCGTGACGACAACGGTAGACCCGCACTATGTTCTTGACGATGACAAGAAGGGATACCACCCCGTTACGGGCAGCGTGAGGACAACGCTGCCGCATCCGCTGCCTATCAGCCTGATGTTCTGGGCAGGGCCGGGAAGCGATCCAGACGTGATCAAAGTGGCGTCGGCGTATGAGTCGGCAACGCACCACCGGACACCGCCGCCTGCGTTCGGGCCGGTACCGGGCGAATCGCAGAGAGCCAGCCGCTAAGGAGAGACGATCGTGAAGACAGATAAGAAGCGATTGATTTTATTCCGAGCCTGGCGGGTGGCAGTGGCTCTAGCGATGACTGCGTCGAGCCTCTCGTGGGCGCAACAGTTCCACGTCGAAGAGGCGTCGATTGCGGATATCCAGGGCGCCATTCGCTCAGGTAAGACAACGTGCGAGGACGTGGTGCGCGCTTATCTGGCGCGAGCCAAAGCGTACAACGGCGTGTGCACGGCGCTGTTGACGAAGGATGGTGCGCCGATCGCTCCGGCGACGGGCATGATGCGCGCCGGCTCACTGCTTAAGTATCCGACGCAAACGGTCGCGGCCTCTACGGTGTTTCCCGATCTCGATCAGTATGAGGGATTGCCGATTGAGTTTGGGCACATGATGACTTCCATCTCGGACCCGAGCGTGCAACTCCAATATGGATTGCGTGTAGGTATTCCCGAGGCCGGACAGCTCGACGCACTGGAGACGCTGAATATTCGCGGCGAACGCTCAGTGACCTGCAAAGGAGACTTCGATCGCTCACCTGCCGACGGACCACTGCCGGCAGGTGCGCCGGCTCCTTGCGAGGAGTTTCGCAAGCAGCCGGATGCGCTGGAGCGAGCGGCGGAACTCGACAAGGAGTATGGCCGGAATCCGGATTTGAAGAAGCTGCCCATGTATTGCGCGGTGTTTTCGTTGAAGGATTGGTACGACGCGAAGGATATGCGCGGCACTGGCGGCAATGATGTGAACTTTGCGATGGACGTGCCGAAGGAGGATTCTCCGGACATCGCAACACTGCGCGAAAAAGGTGCGATCATCTATGCGGTGGCTGCGGCCAACAATGTAGGTCCGGTGACGATGCCGGGACCGGAGAAGGCTAAGGCAGTCGTTCCTGAAACGGATCTGCAGTATGCTTCGTGGCCGGGGCAGCCTTGCAATCCATACGACACGGCGCGTGTACCGCGCGGCACCAGCAACGGCTCCGGAGTTTCGGTAGCGGCAAACCTAGTGACTTGCTCGATCTGCGAGCAGGGCACCGCCTCGTGTCAGGGGCCGGCATCGAGAAATAACATCGCCGTGCTGTTGACCACTAAAGGCGTGATCATGAACGGGGGCATCACGGGTAAGAAGCCCGGCGATCGCGCAGGCATTCACTGCAAAACGGTGAAGGACGCCGCGGACGTTCTTGATGCAATCAAGGGATTCCAGCCCGAAGATGAGTACACCGCGCTGCCCAAAGGAATCATTCCCGACAAGCCGTACTCAAGCTTCCTTGTCTCCGATTCCGGAGTAAAAGACAAACCACTCAAGGGGGTGCATATCGCCATTGCGCGTGAGTTCATGGTGAAGCACACCAAAAATGATGTGGCGATCAGCGACATGATCGACAAAGAGATCAAGACTGTGCTACGCGACCAGCTTGGCGCGACGCTTGTGGAAACATACGATCCGCTCTATCCGGACGATCCGGCGGTACCGAATGTTGCGTACACATTCCAGGACGCGATGGCCGAGATTCTTCCGCATACGGTGCCGGAGTTCTTCTATCGCAAGGACAAGGATGGCAAGCTGATGTTCGCCGTTCCGGGCTGGGACGTGCGGACCGAGGCTTACGATGTCGCCTTATCGCGGCATCTAGCTCCGCTTTCACCGAAGGTGAATTTGCGCAGCATCAGCCAAGGCGGGCTCTCGAATCCGTCGGGGCTTTTCAATATGGATCGCTATCTCGCCGAGCGCGGCGATGAGCGCGTGAAAGATGTCGCCAGCTGGGTAGCAAACGCAACGTTCAAAACCGACGAGGAGCGCGCAGGCGCGATGAATGCCGTAGGGCAAACCGATCCGCGGCCTGGGCGCGAGGGCGTCAGCTATCTCGAAATGCAATCTGTTTACCGCATGATTCTTTTGAAGATGATGGCGATGAACAAGATTGATGTCTTCGTGAATCCGGAGCAAACGACACCGCCCTATCTGCTGGGTGGCGCGCCGGAACCCGAGATCAACAATCGCGCTTCTATCAGTTGTTGTACGGCCTTTACTGCGCTGTTGGGCGCGCCAGAGGCTGTTGTACCCGCCGGTTACATTACGACGACGTACGATCCGAAGTATGTGCTGAGTGAGGACAAGAAGGAGTACATTCCGACCACCGGCGATGTGGAAACCAAGCTACCTCATCCGATGCCGATCAGCCTGATGGTCTGGTCGGGGCCTGGTTACGACTCCGATGTGATCAAAGTGGCCTCAGCATACGAGGCGGCGACACATCATCGCGTGCCACCACCGGCGTTCGGACCGGTGCCTGGTGAGGAGCAGAGCGCGAAGCGTTAAAACTTCGCGCGGGGCTCAGATAGCGGGCTAAAAATTGTGCGCCGAAGTTCCCGATCGGCGACAGGGTTCATCGTCGAATGGACCTCACAGGTGAAGTGTATCCAATGAAGATCACTCAGAGAATGAGCGACCAGTATGCTGCCAGGATCCTTACCGGAAGTTGTCGAGCCCGAATACGAGACAGAGTCGGAGCCGGGACCTGTATCTCTACCCGCGCTCTCTGAGGACCCGGAGAATCGTGGCTCCTGGCGCCGCAAAATTCTGATCGCTTTTGTAATTGCGGTTGCCGCAGGATTTGCTGCGTGGAAGGTTCATGACAACCTGACCCAGGTGCCGGCGACTGGAAGGCATTCCAGCGAGGAACGCGCGGTGCCGGTTATCGCTGTTCCCGTACGGAAGAAAGAGATGCCGATTTATTTGGAGGCGCCGGGAACGGTGACGGCCTACTATTCCGTCACAATGCGGACGCGAGTGGACGGGCAGCTTCTTACCGTGAATATTCGCGAGGGTCAGTTTGTGCGCAAGGGGCAGTTGCTTGCGCAGATCGATCCTGCACCTTATCAAGCCGCGCTTGCACAGGCTGAGGGACAGCTCGCAAAGGATCAGGCCGCAGCCGTCTATGCGAGAGCTGCGGCGGAGCGTTATCAAACGCTCTATAACGCCGGAGTGGTCTCGAAGGATCGAGAGCAGACCCAGGCATCAGCAGCCGGTGAAGCTGAAGGCGCGATTCTCGCGGACAAAGCGGCAATCGACGCGGCGAAGGTGAATCTTGCTTTTGCGCGCATTGTCTCGCCCATTGATGGAGTTGTCGGTCTGCGTCAGATCGATCCCGGCAACATTGTGCACGCAACGGATGCGACAGGATTGTTCCTTGTTACGCAACTTGATCCGATCGCCGTCATCTTTACGCTTCCGGAAGATCAGTTGCCGCCGGTGAAGCAGGCGTTGCGCGCTGGAAAGACCCTGAACGTGGAGGCTTATGACCATGCCGAGACGACGCTGTTGGGAAAAGGAAAACTGCTTACGCTCGACAACCAGATCGACACCGCGACGGGTACCGATAAGGTGAAGGCCGTCTTCGAGAACAGGGACGGTGTTTTGTTTCCGAATCAGTTCGTCAACGTGCGGCTGATTCTGAAAAAGGAGCCGGACGCGCTCGTCATTCCCGCGGCCGCTGTGCAAACCGGGTCGATGGGCTCGTTTGTGTATGTGGTTAAAAGCGGAATTCCTCCCAGGAGTGGCAGCCCAGGCGCTGGTTCGGAGCGCAAGAGAAAATCGCAAGCAGCGTCTGATGGAGCAGGCGGCGAGAAAGGGGAATCGGCAGGAGCAAAATTCTACGCGGAAGTGCGGTCCATCGCCATCGACGCGACCGAGGGATCCGATGTGATTGTCAGAAATGGACTCGCGGCCGGAGACCAGGTTGTGATCGACGGGCTGGAGAAATTGCGCGACCGCAGCGCAGTAGTGCCGCGACAGAGCGGGGGCTCAGGGGGGCATCACAAGAAAGAGAACAGCGCTGACGATTCGGCGCAACCTTCCCAACAAGCGGGAAGCGATCAGGGTAAACATGCGCACCAGGGAAATGGGCAATGAGCATCTCGCGGCCTTTCATTCACCGGCCTGTAGCGACTGCGCTTCTCATGGTGGCGATCTTGCTTGCAGGTGCGGTCGCCTATCTACAGCTACCCGTTTCGGCATTGCCACAAGTTGACTATCCGATCATTCAGGTGCAGACCTTTTACCCCGGTGCGAGCCCTGAGGTGATGGCGAGTTCAGTGACGGCTCCGCTCGAGCGTCAGTTCGGCCAGATTCCAGGGCTCACCCAGATGACGTCGGCGAGTTCCGGAGGCGGCAGCGCCGTTACGTTGCAGTTTTCGCTGGCTGAGTCGATTGATGTGGCGCAACAGGATGTGCAGGCGGCGATCAACGCCGCGTACAGCTATCTGCCGGCCGACCTGCCCAATCCACCGATTTACAGCAAAGTGAATCCGGCTGATGCGCCCATCATTACGCTTGCTCTGAGCAGCAACACGATTGCGCTGAGCAAGGTGGAAGATCTTGCCGATACGGTTCTGGCGCAGAAGATATCGCAGCTTTCGGGCGTAGGCTTGGTTTCGATCAAAGGCGGACAGAAGCCGGCAGTACGCATTCGCGCCAATCCTGCGCAGCTTGCGAGCTACGGTTTGAGCCTTGAAGATCTGAGAACGGCACTGGCGGCCGCAAACGTCGATCAGGCTAAGGGCAATCTCTACGGAAACCGGCAGGCCTTTACGATCGGCGCGAACGATCAGCTGTTAACAGGCGCGGAGTATGACCAGATCATTGTCGCCTATCGCAACGGCTCTCCGGTGCGGCTCTCGGATGTGGCAAGCGCAGTTGACAGCGCCGAGAACCTGTATCAGGCAGCATGGATGGGCACATCTGGAACTGTGGGCGGAGGCGATGATCAGCTTTCGCCGGCGGTGATCGTGAACATTCAGCGCCAGCCGGGCGCAAATATCATCGGCGTTGTCGATTCGATCAAGAAGCTTTTGCCGCAGCTTCGGGCCTCGCTGCCCGCCGCCATCACGATCGATGTGGTTGCCGACCGGACTACAACCATACGCGCTTCGGTAAGGGACGTCCAGTTTGAGTTGATGCTTACCATCGCGTTGGTCGTGATGGTGATCTTTCTCTTCTTGCGATCGACGGCTGCAACGGTCATTCCTTCGGTTGCGGTGCCACTTTCCATCGTCGGTACCTTCTGTGTGATGTATCTGCTCGGCTACAGCCTCAATAACCTGAGCCTCATGGCCCTCACGATCTCTACCGGATTCGTGGTGGATGACGCCATTGTGATGATCGAGAACATCGCACGATATCTCGAAGAGGGGGATACGCCGCTAGAAGCCGCGCTCAAGGGTTCAGCCCAGATTGGATTTACGATTCTTTCGCTCACCGTGAGCCTGATTGCGGTGCTGATCCCATTGCTGTTCATGGGCGACATTGTAGGCCGGCTCTTCCGCGAATTTGCGGTAACGTTGGCGGTGACGATCCTGGTCTCTGCATTTGTCTCGCTTACGCTCACGCCCATGATGGCGGCGAAGTTGCTTAAGCACAAGCCTGAGAGCAGCCAAGGCCTTTTTTATCGCAGGTCTGAGCAGTTTTTCGACTTTGTAATCGCCAAGTATGCGGTGGGTGTTCGCTGGGTGCTACGGCATCAGGCGCTCACGCTCTCGGTGACGATCGCCACTTTTGTTCTCACAGTGTTTCTCTACATGCGCGTACCCAAAGGCTTTTTTCCTGTGCAAGACACAGGCGAGTTATTGGGGATTACCGAGGCGCCGCAAACCATCGGCTTCAATGCGATGGCCGAGAGGCAGCAGGCGGCGGCGCGCATCATTCTGCAAGATCCGGATGTGGAGAGTCTGACTTCGTTTATCGGAGTCGATGGGACCAACACGACGCTCAACACGGGCAGTATCCAGATCAATCTGAAGGATCGCGAGAGGCGCTCGGCATCAGCACTGGAAATCGTTCGCCGGCTGGAGGCGCGGCTAGCTAGACTAGGCGGAATTCAATGCTATTTGCAGCCATTGCAGGACCTGAAGGTTGAAGATCGCGTGAGCCGTACGCAATATCAGTACACGCTGGAAGATGCCAACCCGGAGGAGCTGGCGACGTATGCGGGCCAGTTTGTGGATGCGCTGCGAAAGCAACCCGAGCTTGCGGACGTTGCAAGCGATCAGCAGCTACAGGGAACGCAGGTTGATCTGGCCATCGATCGGGAGACCGCGGCCCGCCTAGGTGTGACGCCGCAGAATATCGACGATACGCTCGATGATGCTTTCGGACAGAGACAGGTATCGACGATCTTCACACAGTTGAATCAGTACCACGTGATTCTTGAGGTTGCGACAAGCTTTCAACAGGACCCAGATGCGCTCAACCGGATCTTTGTAAAAAGCGCGAACGGCAATGAGGTTCCGCTCTCGGCGTTTACTCATCTCTCCGTGAGGCCGACGGCCCTGGCGCTCAATCATCAAGGGCAGTTTCCAGTTGTCACCATTTCGTTCAACGTCGCGCCGCGTAAGTCCATTGGTGATGCGGTGGCGGTGGTAAGTCGTGTGAAGCAGGAGCTGCATCCGCCGCCAAGCGTGAACGCGCAATTTCAGGGCGCTGCGGCAGCGTTTGAGGCGTCACTCACGAATGAGCCATTGCTAATCCTCGCGGCGCTGATCGTAGTCTATGTCGTGCTCGGAGTTCTTTACGAGAGCTATATTCACCCGATCACGATTCTTTCTACGCTACCATCGGCGGGTGTAGGTGCAATTCTCGCGCTTATTCTCTTTCACATCGACCTGAGCGTGATCGCGCTGATTGGCATCATTCTCTTGATCGGCATCGTCAAGAAGAACGCCATCATGATGATCGATTTTGCGCTCGAAGCAGAACGCGGGCAGGGAATGGCGCCGATCGACGCAATCTATCAGGCATGCTTACTTCGTTTCCGGCCCATCATGATGACCACGATGGCCGCGCTGCTTGGCGCAATTCCGCTGGCCTTCGGCGTCGGGACAGGCAGTGAGCTTCGCAGACCTTTAGGTATCACGATTATTGGCGGGTTGATCGTTTCGCAAATTCTTACGCTCTTCACAACACCGGTTGTCTACCTCTTCTTTGACCGGGTGGGACGTCGATACGCTCGCGCGATGATGAGCAAGAAACGTGCAGTACGCGCGAAGTGGCCTGCGCTCGAACCGGTGGCGGGGGACTGAGCAGAGACGATGAAGCGAAGCCGACCGCATAACGACGACGGTACAGTCACAAAACTCCTGGTGGCTGGTGGACGCGCTGCTGTGCGCTCCATAGAAGAGGGTCACGATGGTGCCACTGGAAAAGTGACAGGCACCAAAGATCGGAATGTCAACTTCTCGGCGCCATTCATTCGGCGGCCCATCGCAACAACGTTGCTCTCGATAGCTGTGATTCTCGCGGGGATTGCAGGCTATGCATCGCTCGCGGTATCAAGCCTGCCGCAGGTTGAATTCGCCGCCATCAGCGTGTCGGCCTCGCTTCCAGGCGCTGATCCCGAGACGATGGCGTCGGCGATTGCAACACCGCTGGAACGTCAGTTCAGCCGCATCGCCGGCATCAACGAGATGACGTCGGTGTCGTCCACGGGCAATGTGTCCATTGCATTGCAATTCGATCTCGATCGAGACATCGATGGTGCAGCGCGCGATGTAGAGGCAGCCATCAATGCGGCGAGAGGCCAACTGCCATCGAATATGCCGCAGAACCCAAGCTATCGGCGAGTCAATCCGGGAGAGTCGGCGAGCATCACGATCGCGCTGACATCAGACACCATGACCCGCGCCCAACTTTATGATCAGGCTGATTCGATTCTTGCGCAGAAGATCGCCCAGGTGAATGGCGTGGGGCAGGTGTCGGTGAGCGGTAGCGCCAAGCCCGCCGTTCGGATCGAGGCCAATCCGATGCTGCTGGCGCATGCCGGGCTGGGTCTTGAAGCGCTGCGCTTCGTGATCAGTTCGGTCAATGTGAATAAGCCGAAGGGCTATCTGTCGGACGGCGTTACGCGCTACAGCATTGGCGCAACAGATCAGCTGTTCGATGCAGCAGCTTACGCTCCGCTATCGGTATCGACAAGCGCATCGCAGCCGGGTGTTACGCGCATCGAGGATGTCGCGCAGGTGGTCGACAGTGTCGAAGACATCAATACCACGGGAAGCTTTAATGGCAAACCGGCCATTCTCATCAACGTGACCAAGGCGCCCGGTGCGAATGTAATTCAGATGGTAGACAAGGTCCGAGCCTTGCTGCCGACGCTGCAAGCCTCGGTGCCGCCCGCGGTCAAGCTCGATGTTGCCCTCGACCGAACGGTCGCCATCCGTGAATCTGTGCACGATGTGACCCGAACGCTGATCATCGCCATCCTGCTGGTGATCGTGGTGGTCTTTGTCTTTCTGCGTGAAGTCGGTTCGACATTGATTCCAAGTGTCTCGGTACCGCTCAGCCTGTTTGGCACATTCGCAGTGATGTACCTGTTGGGATATACACTCGACAATCTCTCGCTGATGGCTCTGACCATCTCTACAGGATTTGTAGTCGATGACGCGATCGTAGTGATGGAAAATATCGTGCGCCATCTCGAGGACGGCATGACGCCGTGGGAAGCGGCCCTGTATGGATCAAAGGAGATCGGGTTCACGGTTGTCTCGATGAGCGTGTCGCTCATTGCTGTATTTATTCCAATCCTGTTGATGCAGGGAATTGTAGGACGGCTCTTCCGCGAGTTTGCGATCACGCTTTCGGTGTCGATTCTGGTCTCATTGCTGGTGTCACTCACGACGACACCGATGCTGAGTGCGCAATTTCTCAAGTCTCGGGACGGCAACGAGCGTGGCTGGCTCTATCGTGTCGGTGAGCGCTGCCTGAACTGGCTGATTCACGAATACGAGATGGGCTTGCAATGGGTGTTGTGCCACCAGAAGTTCACTCTGCTGGTGACTGGGCTGACCATTGTGCTGAATTTCTATCTCTACACAATCGTGCCGAAGGGATTCTTCCCGGAGATGGATTCAGGTCGATTGATCGGCCAGATTCGCGGACAGCAGGACGTGAGCTTCGACACATTAGTCAAAAAGTCCGATGCGCTTGTGGAGATATTGCGGAAGATTCCCGGCATTCAGAATGTAATGATGTCGATTGGCGGTGGTGGGGGTGGCAGCAGTATTATCGCCAACCTGAATGTGTTTCTCTCGCCTGCTGACGAGAGGGCGAAAAACGGTGATACAGCCCCGGCCATTCTGGAGCGCGTGCGCAAGCTGACGGGCGGATTTCCGGGAGCTTCGCTCGCGCTGCAATCCTCGCAGGAGCTGAGGATCGGCGCGCGCACGGCAGCAAGTCTATATCAGTATTCGCTCACCAGCGACAATCTCGCGGAACTGAATGAGTGGGCACCCAAGCTGATGGCTGCGATGCAGAGGATTCCGATCATAAAAGACATCACGACCGATCAACAGGACAAGGGACTGCGCGCGCAGCTTGTGATTGACAGGCAGACAGCCGCGCGGCTGGGAGTCTCCACGCTTGCGATCGATAACACGCTGGCGGATGCGTTTGGCCAGCGGCAGGTAGCCACGATGTACATGCCGGTCAACCAGTATCACGTGGTGATGGAGGTGGCGCCGGAGTTTCGCAACAATCCTGACTCGCTGCAGCACATCTTTGTGAAAAGCTCGACCGGAACGATGGTTCCGCTGTCCGCTCTCACGCGCTTCGAAGAGCGACGTATGCCGCTTGCGGTCAACCATCAATCCCAGTCGCCGGCCGCTACGCTCAGCTTTAACCTCGCGGAGGGGGCTAGTCTCAGCGATGCCACTGCGGCGATTGAACAGACACGGCTGAGCATCGGCATGCCATCGGATATTCATGGTGGATTTCAGGGAACGGCGCTGGCCTTCAAGGAATCGCTTGCGAATCAGCCGGAGCTCATTTTACTTGCGCTGATCACTGTCTACATTGTGCTGGGCATTTTGTACGAAAACCTGATCCATCCGCTCACGATCCTGTCCACGCTGCCGTCGGCTGGGGTGGGCGCCATTCTCGCACTTCTGCTCTTCAAGACTGAGCTCAGCGTGATCGCCATGATCGGGATCATTCTACTGATCGGCATCGTTAAGAAGAACGCCATCATGATGGTTGACTTCGCACTGCAGGCAGAGCGACAGAGCGGCAAGACTCCTTTAGAAGCGATTCGCGAAGCATGCTTGCTGCGTTTTCGTCCCATCATGATGACCACGATGGCGGCTCTCTTCGGAGGCATCCCGTTGGCGCTGGGTACAGGGCCGGGCAGCGAGCTACGGCGCCCACTGGGCATCACGATTATCGGCGGACTGATTGTTTCGCAGCTCATGACGCTATTCACAACGCCAGTGGTGTACCTGGCGTTTGACCGGCTGCGCAGGCGCTTGCAGAATGCTGTGGCACGCGAAGTATTGAGAGGGAAAGCTGGCGGCGGCGATGCGCTTACCGTGATTCCTTCATAGGAAGAAGCGGCGAATTCGAAAGGAACATCGACTTAGAAACGGTATAGAGAAGGATTTGAAAGAAAGCTGAGAAGGGAATGTGAGAGATAAACGGGTCAAGATTGTGGGTGCAGTCTGCCTGGCGTTGCTTGCTGGATCGCATCGAATTCATGCCCAGGAATCGGCTGGAGCTGCCGCTGAAGCGCGGGCAGAGGATCATCCGAAGACGCCCGTCTCGCAGAAGGAGCTTCCAGCAGAGCCGCAGCCACAATTAACTCCGCTGTTGCGTGAAGGCCGCTTTGACTACGCAAAGCCGGCTACCTATTTTCACGATCCTTTCGCGCCGTACCTCCCACGGACCATCGAAGCTCCCCGCCTTAGCAATACACCGCTGCTCAAAGACCTCTTGCGCGATGGAAAAATCTATCTCAGTCTGAGCGATGCGGTTTCGCTGGCTATTGAAAACAACTCCGATATTGCGATCGCGCGCTATAACCTCGACATCGCAGATACGGATCTTCTGCGCGCTCGCGCCGGATCCTCATTGCGCGGTGTGTCTACAGGCATTGTCGCGAATACGCTAGGCGGAAATACTGCGACGATCACTGGAGGAGGTGGCCCAGGCGGTACGTCGAGCGGCTCCGGAGGCTCGGGCGCAGGGGCCTCCGGCCTGGTCTTGAGCACGAACGGCGCTGGCCCTGCTCCGGAGGCACTCGATCCGGCGCTTACCGGAATGGCGCAGGTGGAGAGGGCAACGACTCCTGAGTCGACACAGCTTTTAAACGGCACGAATTTTCTGAAGCAAAACACAAATCAGTTCAACTTTGGCTATACGCAGGGATTTTTGCTGGGCACTGCTCTAAGCGTTACCTTCAATAACGAGCGGGTCGCCAGTAATAGCGAGCGGACGTTCTATAGTCCATTGCTTCAGTCTTATTTGCAGGCGAAGGTTCAGCAGCCACTGCTGCAAGGCTTTGGCATCTGGCTGAATAAGCGTCCTCAGATGCAGGCGAGGAACAACCGGCAGATTACCGACGCATCATTTCGCCAGCAGCTGCTCTACACGATCAACCAAGTTGAAGACATCTATTGGGCATTAGTGAGCGCCTGGGAAGACGAACACTCTAAGGAGCACGCGCTGGAGCAGTCAAGACAGCTGGCCGCGGACAATCGACGGCAATTCGAAGTAGGCACGATGGCGCGGCTCGAGGTGATGAATGCGGACAGTCAGGTGGCGAATGACGAGCAGGCGCTGATGTCGGCTCGGAACAATCTGGAGTACCAGCAGCTGTTGATGAAGCAAGCAGTCGCTCGCGATCTTGAAGATCCGCATCTTTCCAGCGCAGACGTGGTTCCGACGGATCGTGTGAGCCTGGCGCCTTCGGCCGAAGAACAGATCCCCGTGGAGCAGTTGATTCATCAGGCTGACGCAAACAGTCCTGAGGCGGAGCAGGCAGCTCTCACCATCAAGAATGACGAGATCACTTTGAGGGCGGTCAAGAATGGCCTGTTGCCGGTGGTCGACATCTATGGCTACTACAGCGCCAATGCGCTGGGTGGCGCGCAAAACCCTCATCTGAGCTGCGGGTCGACCTCGGGCCCGTTTGTGCCTTGTCCTGCCGGCACGGTCACGAGCAGCAGTTATGGCACAACGTTTACTGACCTGTTCAATAATCGAGGGCCGGACAGCGCTGTCGGCGTGAGCATCTCAATTCCGATTCGCAATCGCACTGCGCAGGCAGATCAGATTCGTTCGCAACTGGAGTATCGGCAGGCTCAGATACGGCTGCAGCAGATTTACACGCAGATTCGCATTCAGATCATCAATAGCCGATACGCGGTGACCAATGATCGCGCTCAGGTGAAGGCCGCTTTAGCGGCGCAGGAATATGCGACGGAAAATCTCGATGCGGAAAAGCAGCGATTCCGGATCGGCGATTCAACGACGGCAGATGTGCTTGCGGCGCAACGGAACCTGGCTACGGCAGATGACAACGTGATCTCGGCGAAGGCCGCGTACGCCAGAGACCGCGCTGCGCTGTATCAGATCTCGGCTAGCACGCTCGATCGCTATGGCATCGACATTGTTGATGCGGCGAAGGGAGATGTCGGCCAAACACTCAAAATTCCAGGGCTCGCCGCGCCAGGTGAACTGGAGCCGAGCGCGTCCGCACAGTCTCCCGGCCCGTGAACGTTGACAAGAGTTTTGACTTGAAGCAGATGTATTGCAATTCAACACATCAATCGCAAGCGGCCCGGAGAAGGAGATGCACATAGCCAACGAACAGCGCAGAATGGCTGACTCGAGTATGGGGCCTGCGGCAAAAGCACAGTAGCGCCGAGATTAGCCTCTCTGTACAGAATGCGACGGACTGGCGTCAGCGGAAATGTCACGCGCCAATCCATCGATGATGTGAAAGTGATGAATCCAAATCAGGGTACAGTATTGATCGTGGACGATGAACCAGCGATCCGGTGCGCTTTGCGACCGAGCCTTGTGCATGCCGGTTTTGCGGTCGCCGAGGCCGAAAGCGGCGAGGATGCACTAGACCGTTTGCATAGGGCGAAGGTCGACGTGATGCTTCTCGATCTCATGTTGCCAGGACTCTGTGGAATCGATGTGTGCAGGATCGCGCGCGAAGATCATCCGCGGTTGCCGATTCTCATGCTCACCGTGGAGACGAGCGAAGATCGGGTGGTGGAGGCTTTGGATGCGGGTGCGGACGATTACATCATCAAACCTTTCCATGTCAGAGAACTGCTTGCGCGAATCCGTTCTACGGTTCGCCGCAGTCGGCTTCCGGACGAGGACGGCGCCGCAGTTATTTCAATCGGCGCGATTACGCTAGACCCCGCGCGCCGTGCGGTTCATAAAAATGGACATCGGGTATATGTGACTCCGAAAGAATTTGCGATCCTGCAGTTGCTCATGCTCCACGCGGGAAAAACCGTGAGCCACACGAAACTGCTGCAGAATGTCTGGGGTCCTGAATATGGGGGAGAACTGGAGTATCTGCGAACCTTTATCCGCCGACTTCGTATGAAACTGGAGGATGATCCCGCCGATCCGCTTTATCTCGTCTCAGACTGGAGGTCAGGTTATCGGTTTGCAGGTAGCAGTGCTGCGCGATCAGCGGCAGCCAGACCGTCGGTTGCTCAGAGGCGGATGAGAGCGCGGACGCGGAATGCGCAAAGTCCGCTTCCTCTTTTGCATTAGGCTAAGAAGCAGCAACAAAAAGCAAACGCAGATTCTTCGGCTGCGTTTGACCAAAAACGGCTAAACTCCGCTCAGAATGACATAGCGAGTTGCATAGCCAGTCTTGAGGCTAGTTCGCTGGAAATGTTTCGCTGCCGTTTGGTTCATAGTGCTGTACGTGATTCATAGATTGCCGGAACGTGGACAGGGTTTGGTACATGCGATGGCGGGCGCGGCTTTGATTGCCGAGAGGCCGATGCTCGGGAATGCAGTGCCACGGGTTATATGAAAGCACTCTGGCGAATGCCAATTGTTCGGGCGAGTCAAACGTCTGCCTGGGAATGCGCAGCACGGCCGCGGGAACGCGCGGCGACAACTTCGGAGGCCAATAGACTGCATTGTTTTCGATAGGCATACGGAAGGGATCGGTCTGCACCTGCAGCAGAATATCGAACTCCACATCTTGTTTGGCCAGAGTGGCAACCATAGCATTGCGCAGATAATTGTCCGGCGGGCGCAGCGGCAGGCGCGGAATCGGTGTGCACGTTGTGAGCCGCGACTTCATGGAATACACCATCGCCTGGTCTTCACCGAGTAGATAAGGAACACAGCTGAAATATTGACTCTCCAGCGGACTCGATTGGGTTTTGATCCAGAGTGATTGCATAACAAGATCGAGCACATGATGGTTCTTGAATTTTAAGAAGTGGAAGATCGAGGCGTTCTTCAGGCTCCAGTGCTGCAAATCGGCATTCGACTTCGTGTCAGCGGTTACGAATGTCGGCGGGGAGACGCCAAACATATCGAGCGTGAACTTTTCATCGTCCATGAGCTTCGGTCCCGGCACGTCCATGAGCTTGATGCTCATGCTCATGAAACCGACATCATCGATATCGGCCGTGACGTAAGGACCCGGGCCCGAAAAACGAACCCATGCAGGAAATGTGCGCGGGGTCGCATAGATTCCGCGCTTCATATTTGCCGGAATATCGTCACGCACGATGAACTCGCCGCGCACGATGCCATGCGTCTTGGTGTTGCCGCAGCGCTGATAGTCGCCCGGCTTCCAGAGTCCCTGCATCTGCTGCCGCATGGTGTCAATGATGTCGTCGAGATGCGCCTCTTCATCTGGTTGAATGCGTTCTTCGGCAAGTTTGTATCCTTCATTGGTGCGGCCCAGGTTGATCAACGCCGTTGTAATCGACGTGAGCAGTTCGCGAAAGAGTGCGTCAAAGAGAGGGCGGAAGAACGGGTCAAAGCGGCGTTCCAGATGCACAAAAGCGATAGACGCGCTCGAAATGCGATCGAGCAGCCAGTTACCCGTATTGGCCTTTGGCAGGCCATAGCCAGGTGCGGCTTGAGACTGTGCAGAACTTGCCAAAACACCCTCCCCAGAGCCAAATAGTTAGATCGCTTCACGAGGATGGAGACTCTGAAGCATTGTGGCAAAGATGAGATCGGGACTCGTGGTGCAACTATCGATGCGCTTCTGAGTGTTTGAAGATACCACATTGCAGCGGAGGTTGTATCTCGAAATTTTCGCAGCAGTACGGCTCGATGGCCGAGTACAATCGGAGCACCAGCACAGTGTATCGATAAAGGCCGATACTGAATCACCACGCGGAGGCGCGACGGCGAATGAGTCCGGAAAATCCGGAGTACGAATATATCGTTGTTGGCTCTGGTGCAGGCGGTGGAACGGTAGCGGCGCGTCTTGCGGAGGCAGGGTGTTCCGTGTTGCTGCTCGAAGCAGGCGGCGATCCGCGACAGCTGTCCGGTGGCGATCCAGCGCAACCAGATGCCAATCGCCTTCCATATGACTATGATGTTCCTGCCTTCCACGCATTCGCTTCAGAAAATGAGGCGATGAAGTGGGACTTCTTTGTGCGTCACTACCAGGATGAAAACCAGCAAAAGCTGGATTGGAAATATGTAGAGAAGTGGCAGGACGAAAAAGCCGATGGCATTCTTTATCCGCGCGCGGGTACTCTGGGCGGCTGCACGGCCCACAATGCGCAGATCTTTGTTTATCCGCAAAACTCCGATTGGAAATATATTGAAGAGCTGACGGGCGATGCAAGCTGGAGTCCGGAGAGCATGCGCCGGCTCTTTGAGGACTTAGAGAATTGCCACCACCGGCCCGTCTATCGTCTGCTTGCGAAGCTCGGCATCAACCCGACACGTCACGGCTGGAAGGGTTGGCTACGCACGGAGAAAGCCATTCCCAAGGCGGCAATTGAAGATGGCGCGCTTTTTGACACGATCGCACGTTGCGCGGAAGAAGCGTTCTGCCTGTCGAAGGACCCACTTCGCAGTATGGATGGGTTGCTGACGAGCTGGGCTGATCCGAACGACTGGCGACCGGAGACTGAACACCTTTCCGGCATCTGCTACACGCCTCTGACGACTCGTAACCATGCGCGCATAGGAGCTCGAGAGAGAGTTCTTGATACGGCGCAAAAGCATCCGAACCTGAAAGTGCAATTGCATGCGCTGGCGACGAAGGTACTGTTTGATGAAAGCAATCGCGCCATCGGCGTGGAGTTTCTTCGCGGCGAAAGACTGTATCGCGCAAGCGCGAAGCCGCGTGCGCAGGCCGGAGAGCTTCAGCGAGTGTATGCCTCGAAGGAGGTGATTCTCGCCGGTGGCGCTTTCAACACGCCGCAGTTGTTGATGATCTCAGGTATTGGACCAGCGGACATGCTCACCCGTTTTGGAATCGATGTGCGCGTCGATCTTCCCGGGGTGGGGCGCAATCTGCAGGACAGGTACGAGATCGGCATCGTTCACCGTATGCATTTTCCGGAGTGGAATCTCTACAAAGGCATCCAATTCGCGCCGGGGGATCCACAGTTCAAGCAGTGGGAGCGTTGCCGTGAAGGAATCTATACAACCAACGGAGCGGTGCTTTCGATCTTTAAACGTTCGCCATTTGCCGAGGGTCCGCCCGATCTTTTCTGCATGGCTCTGCTGACGGATTTTCAGGGATACTATCCGGGCTACTCAAAGGTTCTTCCAGAAAAGCTGAATTGTCTTACCTGGGTAGTGCTGAAGGCGCGCACGAAAAACCGGGCCGGAGAAGTCGTGTTACGGTCGGCCGATCCGCTCGACACACCGCTCATCAATTTTCATTACTTTAAGGAGGGCGGCGATGAAGATCTCGACGCGGTTCTTGATGGCGTCCGTTTTGTGCGCAAGCTCACGGAAGGTCTATGCGAAAATCAGCTGATGACGGAAGAAGTGCCGGGCGAGAATGTGCAGAGTGACGAAGATTTGAGAACTTTCATCCGGAACAACGCATGGGGGCATCATGCTTCGTGCACTTGCGCCATAGGGCCGAGAGAGAAGAGCGGTGTGTTAAACGGCGATTTTCAGGTTCATGGCACACGCGGATTGCGCGTGGTCGACGCATCCGTGTTTCCACGCATTCCAGGCACATTCATTGTGAGTGCTATCTATATGATTGCGGAAAAAGCTGCGAAGGTCATCCTCGCTTCGCGGTGAGAGTCCGCGATCCCGCAAGCTGCCACGCAATCTTCCAGAGAAATACCGGGTTGTTGCGCAGATAACGACGCCACAGGCGTTTGGGATCTTGCATGAGCCGGTGCAGCCACTGCAAGCCGGCGCGCTTGATCCACTGCGAGCAATCACGAATTTGCCCGGTATGGAAATCGAAGGCAGCTCCCACACCTACGAGAAGCGGCACGCCAAGCTGGTTCACGTATTGTGCCATGAACCGTTCCTGCTTCGGCGTGCTGAGGCCGACCCAGATGATATGCGGGTTCGACGTGCGCACCTGGTTATGAAGTTCTCGTTCCTGCGCTTCAGTGAGCGGCGCGAAGGGAGGAGTGTAGGTTCCGACGATCTGGAGTCCTGGAAAGCGCCTGCACAGGGCTTCACGTAGAGCTTGCGCGACGCCGGGTTTGCCCCCGTAGAGAAAGTTGCGATAGCCGCGCTCGACGGCGAGCTCACATAGCGCGAGCATGAAGTCTGGACCGAAGACGCGGTCCATTGTTTGAAATCCCTGCAGACGGCCTACCCACGACATCGGCATTCCATCGGGTGCATTGACCGTCGCATTGTTCAGGATATGGCGTAAGGCGGGATCAGATTGCGCCTCCATTACGCCATGAACGCCTGTGAGGCATACATAACCAGGCTTATCAGCCATCAGCCATTGGTCTGCAAGAGCGACTGCCTGGGATAGATTGATCGCCGAAACCTTCACACCAAGTACGTCTGCGTGTGGATGCGTGATAAAGGAGTCGGTCATCGCGTCTTCCAAGAAGTGAGGCATCTACGTTGATGAATACGGCGATGACACAGCGGGCATCTCACACCCCGCGCATCGCAAAGAACAATGTATGGACGAGAATTGCTATATCCATGAAGAATGAGCGATACCGGATGTAATAGAGGTCGTATTCCATGTTTTCGTGGATTCGGAGCGTTCGGTCTGCACTTAACTGCCACAGGCCTGTAATGCCGGGGATGACCTGAAGCCGCTGTCGATGGTAGTCGTTGTAGTTGTCCACGATAAAGGGCATCTCGGGTCGCGGCCCTACGAGCGACATGTTTCCCAGCAGCACGTTCAAGAGCTGTGGCAGCTCGTCCAGGCTTGTGTGTCGCAGAAATCTTCCGATGCGCGTGATTCGCCGGTCATCTGGAGTTGCGGGCGAGATTTCGTACCTCGCTGCACCGATGTGCATCGTCCGAAACTTGTACATATCGAAGAGCCGTCCGTTCAGGCCGACTCTTTTCTGCACGAAGAAAGCGGGGCCGGGCGAGTCCAGCCGTATCAATAGCGCTATCAGGAACAGAAACGGCGCGAGTAGAGTGAGAAGAAGCGAGGATCCTACCACGTCTATTACGCGTTTTGCAGCTGCGTAGTACCAAGACGCAGTGGGATCAGAGAGAGGCGCGATCCACAGTCCATCAAGCTGAATGATCTCACTGTGTGATGACGCGTGCGCGCCGGCATCGAAGGCGCATGCCGTTCGCATGCCGGCGTGACGGGCCCTGCGTAGCAGTTCGTCACGTTGCTCGGGAGCTGCATTGGGTACCGCGAACAGCAGTACGTCGCATCCGCAAGATCGAAGCAATGCCGGTGTGGCCGGTCCTGCGTGTACCGGCACGGAGCGACGGCGATGATAGCCTAGCTCGTGGATTTGAATTGATGAGGAGCCTGCATCCTCGTCGATCACTACGGTGGGATGTAGCCCGAGCCGCGGAGAATTGAAGAGCGCAGAGATAAGATGGCGGCAGGAACTGGCCGGTGCGTATATAGCGACGCATTTTCCAGCTTCTTTTCTCTTGCGCAGCACTTGTGAGACGAGTGGAGCCATTTGCTTTTCGAGGATCAAGAAAGCGGGAATCAGAATGAGTGCGCGCAGAAAAACGATGCCCGCCAACTGCGAATGCAGCCACATGCTCAATGGCAGTAGGGCGAGCAGTGTCTGCACCGGAATCCGGATGGCGCGCTCAGTCTCTCGAATGCGGAGCATACTCGCGGTCACTTGATACGCGTGATCCGCGCTAAGCAAAAACACGACGAGCAGCGCTACGAATGCCGCGACCGCAATAGCCTCTTGCGGGGAAGCGTGGAGAGCCGCAACGGTATGGCGCGCGATGTCGAGATAAATGGCTACGAGCACGGCCGCCGTAACGGCGAGAAAATCGACAAACGCTTCCAAGAAGGGAAGGCCGTGGACAAGGACAGACCCTTCGCCCTGTCCTGCTGAGTGCGCACCGAGTTCTTGATCGATTGTCCAGGTCTCCAGCACCTGTACGTTCGCGGCGTCGTCATCCAAGATCAGTCGCTGGCCGGTTGCGCTCATAAGGAGGGCCTTTCCGGCGCTGTCGCGCGAATCGAAGGAGTAGAGCTGGTGTCACGGTGTGTTGCGTATTCGACGATAAGCTGGCGATAGAGGCTGACGTATTCCTGTGCAATGTTGAAAGAGGAGAATTGCGGTAGCGGCAGAGGCGGCTTTGGCGGTTGCCGAAGTGTCGCGACAATCGCATCTGCAAGGGCCGCTTCCGCATCCCCGTGTAACGACACGTACCGACAATGTGTGCCACCTATTTCGCGGAAGGCTGGAATGTCTGAGCAGACCACGCGGCAGCCGGCCAGCAATGCTTCGGCAACCGGCAGGCCAAAACCCTCAGTGATTGAGGGGGCAACGAGCGCTTCACAGTGCCGATAGCCCCATTGCAGTTCGGCGTCTGAGACACCCTCCAGGAAATGAATCCTGTCTTCGAGGCGGAGACCGGAGATGAGCCGGTGAAGGCGGCCCGTTTCCGGTCCTTGCATGCCGACGATCAGTAACAGCGAACTCGAATCGATCTGCCCGAGCCGCAAGAGACGCGCGAACGCTTTGATCAGCAGCGGAAGGTTTTTATTGCGTCGGTGCTGCGCTACGTTGAGCAGGAACGGTTGATTACGCCAGCCCGGAATCGCCGGTGCGACCAACGGCGGAGGGCCAGCTTCGACGCAGTTATAAATACGCACCGCCTTGCGCCATATTTCAGCGGGCGTGTACTGCCGCAATGTGCGCGTGGTCGCCGAAGAGACGCAGGCGATGGCATCCGCGTTATGCAGACATCGCTGCAGCGCCACGCGGTTGAAGATGAACTTGGGAAATCCAAAGTTGGCTGGAATCTCGTATGGATAGAGATCGTGCAAGGTCACCACGGTGGGCGCCGAGAAGGCTTTGGCGCTTACCGGCATTGGGAAAGTGAGGTGAACAAGATCCGCGCCGAGAGATGCCGCAAGTTGCGGTAATTGCCGGTAGTACCAGAGATTCCGGCCGAGGGAGGAGCGCTTCATCTCGGCTACGTGGATCGATAAGCGGTCATTGGGAAACAACCCGGCTTCTGAAGGAAGATTCGCTTGCCATGGCGCGATTGCGAGATGCAAGCTTGCGATCTCAGGCTGCCGCAGAAGGGCATGCGCCAAGTTGAATGCATGGCGCTGCAGGCCGGAGATGCTCGAAGAAAAAGACGCCGCTGCAAGAAGGATCTTCACAGATGCGGTCCTTCCTGAAGCGCAAAGGAGGCTTCCGGCGCAGCAGAGGACTGCGATGCACCCGTGCGCGGAGCGATGAATTTCCAGAGTGGGAGATAAACCAGCAACGCGACAGAGCCAAGACAAACGCGCGATATAGCCAACCCTTCCAGGCCCATCTTGTGCAACAAATAGACCATCACGGGCAAAAGAGCTGCTCTGCTGCCGAGGCTGATGATGGAGACAATGCGGAACTGGCCCAACGCCTGCAGAGCATAGATGCCGGTGGCGCTGATGCCCATCAGCGCTGAGCCCAGCACAACGAGCGGAAGAATTTTGACGGCACTCTCAGCGATCGCTACGCCGGCCCAGATGCGCAGCAGTCGATGTCCGACCAGAAGCAGTGCGCCCGCGCAGCAACCGACACCTGCGAGATTCGCTGCAACGGCTTTGTATAAGGTGTGGCGGAGGGTCTTGGGAGACAAGGTTTCGGCGTTTTTAGAGAGATACGGAAACAGAAAGCTGAGACCCGAGGCTGTTACACCAGTAATGGGCTGCGCAAATTGCACGCAGAGCGCATAGGGAGCTACGGCCTGGGCACCGAGAGAAACGCCGAGCAGAATGCGGTCGAACTGGGTGAAGATGACGCCGCCAAGCGCCTGGAACCAGACAAATGCGCCGAATTTGAGCAGCGCGCGCGTTGCCTCAGGCTCGAAGGCGGGCCAGAGAGAAGCACCTCCGAGCAGGTGGCGAGCCTGCTGAAACTGAAGGAGTGTCCCTAGCATCATGACAACAGCGGTCGCGGCGAGGATGCTGACGGTGCGCTGGGCGAAGAACGCGAGAACCGCGGCAGAGGCGAGCGTAAGCAGCCGGACTGCGGCGCTGATTTGCACGCTGCTGCGATACTCCTCAAAGGCGCGCTGCGTGCTCACAGCCACGGTTTCGACGGCACGCACGAGGATCAGTAGGCTGGCAATGCGCAGCGCCGTCAGGCATTCGGCAGTGGAAACCATCCGCGAAACAGCAATATGTTGCGCAGCGTAGGGGGCGAATGCCCAGGTCAACGCAGCCAAAATAGATCCGAGCACAAGATTGATCGCGAATTGGCTGCGAACCGTATGCACCATCGGCTGAATCTGACCTGTGCCGCGAAACCGTGCTACGCGCTGAATATTTGCATCGCAGAAACCGGAGGCGATGATGCCGCCCGTACTCACCACCGCGGTCGAGACCATCCACAAACCGTATTCGGAAGCGCCGATCCGGTGCAGCACGATTGGCGCCACCAGCAGCATGCCGATGGGATACGACGCGTAGTCGATCACACCGTATACCGCGTTGGTGAGGTGCCTCCTCATGCGGCGCCTCGATTACGCGCGAAGATCGAGTGAATCCGATGGTGCACGACGGGAAGCACATCGGCTGCCAGCGATTTACGCGGATCGCCAGGATCGATCTTCGACCAGTGGTCGCGCACCAGGATCAGACCAGATGCCGCTGCAAACGAGAGAAATGTGAGCAGGGCCGAGAGCAGGAGACGCGGAGGGAAATATTTTTTTTCCGGAATGCCGGGAGGATCAATGACACTGACTGCAGGCACATCTCGCGCTTCTTCAATGCGCGCAAGCTCATATTGCTGCGTAAGCAGCTCGAAAGCCGCTTCCTGAGTTTTCACGCGACGATACAGATCCATGTAGGGCACAGCGAGCCGAGGCAGTTGGCGTAAGGGTGGGTAGAGTTCGCCCTTCTCCTCATCGGAACCCGATGGCGGATCGGTGCGGCTCGTGTCGCCCGACGGCAAAGGAGCCGAAGAGCCGGTCATCTTTTTGAGTCCCTGTTGCAACGTTGCGATACGCGCCTCGGCTTCGCGCACACGTACGTTGCTGTCTCCATACATCTGGCGGAGCGACTCAAGGCCTGATTGCTCGATGAGAAGCTCTGCCTGCACACGCGCACCCGCATCGACCATGGCTTTGGTCTGGGCAGCGACATCAATGGTGCTGTTTTTGCTTGCGAACTCGCTTAATTCGATCTGCGCCCGCTCCAGATCGGCCTGTACAGAATGCAGTCGTTCCTCAATGAAGACACGCTCGCGATGCGCGGAGGAGGTGTTGGTCTCCAGAACGAGCCTGTTGAGTTCATCGAGGTACGCCTGCGCCAGATCGCGAGCCCGCACGCGATCTGTGTCATCGACCTCGATGGTGATCATGCCGCTTTTCTTGTCTTCGGTGATTTTGGTGCACCGCGCCAGGTGCTTGACCGTGTCGATGCGGTATCGATTGTGGTAGACCGACTGCAGGTTGAAGCGATCGATCAGGTGGCCACTGACTGTACTGCTGCGCAAAAAATTGATGAAGAGAGCTGTGGAGGTGTGCCCGCCCATGAGGCTGCTGGCAAGGCTGCCGAGCGATCCGAGACTCGATGAACGCGAGCTTAAAGCGGCGAGCATCATGGCGCCCGTATTCTGCTGATCCGGTGGCATAATGCTTGTCGTGGACCGGTAACGCTTGGGAAGAGTAAATGCAATGGTTAGGCTTATTGCCAGGGAGATGGCGATCACACGCGCCAAGAGGCGGCGATGTTCCCAGAGCAGTTGCGCGCGAAAGGCCCAGTGCGCACGTGGATAGGCTGACGTCGACTCAACGCGAAGGAGCGGTTCAAGAACAGGCTTCGAGCTCATGGCCGCCTCCCGATCCGGACTGCGGCGGCATGCATCGTGGCGAGCCGCAGGCCATCACAAGGGCCAAAGTAGTGAACGAGCTCGAGCGCGCGACTGATCATCGTTAAGTCCGTGTGCAGCTACAGTGCGGCGACAGCTACGCCGGCTGAGAGTGCAAACGAGGCGGCAAGCTGCCCCGTGGCTAAGAGATTTTTCCAGAACAACGAAGAACCCAGGATCTTCTGTGGGACAACGACAACATCTCCCGGGTTCAAGCGAGTGGAAAGCACATCGCCTTCGAACCAACCTCCTGAACGGCGGCCCACGACGGAGCCATTGGCGCGAATAATGAAGATATCTTTGCGGTCTGCCGTTGCATTAGCACCTCCGGCATGGCTCAAATACCAGCCAGCTGTGCGGCCGGGTCTGTAGGTAAGAGCTGTCGCGTTGTAGACCTGACCTGTGATAAGTACGAATCCCGGCCGCCTAGGAATCGTGATCACATCGCCCTGGCGAAGCTCCACATCAGCCGAGGTATTTGCCCAGCTATCGATGTCTGGCGCAATTTGAATGACCATGCGGCCGGTTGCCGGATGACTCTTCAAATCCGAGATCACTTCATCCTGTTGCGCCTTGATCAATTGCAGAGTGGCCGCCCCATTGGCTCCTGCTGAGGTAGGCGAGAGTCGCGCTGCCGCCGAGTTGGTTTCGATCTGGCGAATCAACTCTTCGCGGCTCTTTTCCTGGAGCTCACGTACCTGTTCGCGTACCAGCACTGCGCCCATAGGGTAGGCCGCGGGCAAAAAGCCGCCGGCACGCCGCAACACAGAACTGAGGCGCTCACCTTCTTTGAAGCCGTAGCTCCCCGGATACTTGACCTGACCGACGACCGATACGGATTGGCCGATTTCATTCCATCCGGTCATTTGATGGATCATGAGAATGTCACCGGGTTTGAGCTGGACATCCGCCTGAGCATCCGATTTTGATACCGCCGCGCCGATGCGCACGGTGGCGAGATTTCCCGCAATGCCACTTCCATTCACGACGTCGTAGCTGGTCAGATCGGCGCTTTCGAGAAGGGCGTCGCGCTTGAATCCACCCGCCATGCGAACAAGCTGTGCAGCCGTCATGTTCGCGGACAGGGGATATACCCCGGGCCGCAATACTTCACCCAGGATCGTGACCTTCGGAGCGTCGGCTTCATACCGGCCGAGGACGCGAATGGTATCGAAGGGTTCGAGCGGCAGATCGGTTTTTCTGCTCAGCACGTCGGACAGAGTGAAGTCGATGGTTTCTGCGTGAAGATCCGGAGCTACGAGGCGAACGATCTCTCCATGCTCGGACGGCTCGGGTAACATGTCGCGATAACCTGTGAGAGCGTCGCTCAGGTGCATGCCGTCTGAGTACGGCAGGCGGCCGGGGCGAACTACGTGTCCTTCGAGATAAACGACGCGCGTGCTGTAAGGCAAGATCGGCTCGACGTAGATGCGGTCTCCATCTTTTACCGCGAAAGAACTCATTGCATCGCGCGCGACTGTCGGATCTTCATTACGCTTGAGGCTGACGGTGACAGTCTCGCGCTGCTGATTCGGATCAATCCGCTCGATGCGTACATGCCCTGGAGAGGCGGCAGCCGTGAGGCCTCCGGCATCATCGACCACGGCTGCCAACGTCGACCCGCTGGCCAGGAGCTCGTAAATCGCCGGCCGCCTGACTGCGCCAGAGACCGCGACTTGCATGCCGGCCGGGGGCACCAGAAGAGAGTCGCCGCTCTCAAAGCGCGCGCTTCCGTTTTGCACTCCATGCAGCAGGAAATCGTAGAGGTCCACCTCTTCGATCAGTTGTTTTCCTCGGTAATGAAGCACCCTGCGCAGGGAACCAGCTGCGGTGGGGCCACCGGCCGCATAAAGAGCGCTCAGCGGAGTTGCCAGAGAACTGACATCGTATCCGCCGGGCCGCTGCACATCACCAACGACATAGACGCGCACCGAGCGCGGTCGTGCGACGGTCACCGCCGCATGGGCATTGCGATACTGCCGCTGAAGCGCATCTTCGATCACTGTCTGCGCGCGATTGAGCGGCAGTCCAGCGACCGAGATCGGAGCCGTATCGGGCAACAGGAGCCGTCCGTCGCGATCCACTACGCGCGTCATACTCTGGGTGACACCGCCCCACAGATCAACCGTGAGAGAGTCGCCCGCGCCGATTACGTAGTCGGGGCCGATGGGCACATCCAGAGGCGTATCGCGGCTTGAGAGGCCGCGTGTGGTCGCAGTTGCGTTGCGAGGCGTGAAGATCGCAGAACCGAAGCGCCGCAGGGGCTCACTCGGCGTTGGAATTTGCGTGTAGAGATCGCGCATCGATTGCAGGTTGTAGGGAGCAGGACGGTGGAGGACTTTTGGTGGCTCAACTGCCGAGTGCGCCACCTCATTACGCTGTTGCAGCTTCTCTGGAGCCTGCTGACCTCTGGAATAGCCAGCCGTGAGTTCGTTCGCAGTCGTGGGAACTGAACCCTCGCCCATCGGAAGATTGCCCATATCGAGGTTTGAGCTTTGTGCAGAGGTTCCGGAACCGGCTTGACCGGGCAACGCGGCCAGATTGCCGGCCGGCATGGCTTCGGTCTCGGCGCCGTTCTCTGAGACACCCGACTGCTGCGTCAGCATGTCTCCAGGAGCAACATAGCCGCGGGCGCGAAGATATGTAGTGATGCCGGCGCGAAGGCTCGGATTGGCGGCAATCTGGTCGTACAACATCTCATCGGAAAGATCGTTGGCGCTGATCTGAGCGCCTTGCGTCTGCATGCGATCGGCAACGAGTGATTTGAGCTCTACGGTCAGGTCAGGATTTTGTTCGAGAATGTCGACGATCCGGTCCGCTGAGAGGACCGAAGATGACGATGCACTTCCGCTTGCTGTCAATCCAACGCGGTCTGCCGCATTCGATGCTCCTTCATCGGGAGTTATTGCAGTACTCACCAAACTGGAAGATGTATCGCCTGACTGAGGAGTCGGCGCGGAGTCCGACACCTGCCCATGGACGAATGGAGTGCATACGCCGAATAGCGTTGTGCACGCGACAAACTGCAGCAGCCAATGCAGACGACCGTTGCCGTGCGGATTCTGAGTTTCCGGCGCATCCGCTTCGCCGAAGTAAGTGAGAAGCTGCAACATGAATTCCACTCGTTGCATTCGAAGGTAGGAAATCCGGGTCGCAGCCGTGTCATGTGAGCGTCAGGGAATTGTCATTCCTTTGTTTCGTAGGGAAGATTTCCTGCAAAATCAATCGGTAACGGCGAGGATCGATGATAAAGTCCGGAAGATTGTCTCTGAAATGTTTTCCTCGTCTTTTGCCAGCGTTTTCTTTCCAGAGCGAATCGAACTCCTTCAACAACGTGGAAGCGCAGGCGTGAGAGAACGAATTTCATCTGTGCCTGATGACGGCGGACGCGCGCGGTCAGCGACTCCTGTTCCGGCGCGACCGCGATGGGCGGCGGCAGTCTGAGCGGCAACAGGCTTCGCTGGACCGGGCGCTTTGCCGGCAGGCCGGCAGTCTCGAATTCGCGCTGCAGGATCAGATAGAGCTTTGTGCCTGGAAAGATGGCAAAAGTAGTTCTGAGCCCGTAGGTCTCTACCCACAATCGGGCAATGGGAGGCAGGCAATCAACGGTCCAGCAGGTCAGTGCGCGGGGCGCAAAGTCAGACATCAGATGCGTGATCAGGTGGGAGACCAGGCCCAGAGCCCACGTGGTCTGCGGAGTGCCTCCTGCAGTTGCTCTCAATTTCTGCCAGAAGTCGAGGTCATCCTGCCGAGCGATGACGTGACGGCGGAATTCGATCAAGTGTGCGGTGCGCGACCAGGCGCTGCATATGTGCTTGAACAGATGAGCTGCCTGGCCGAGAAAAAGGTCAGCGGCCGGAAGCACGGGGGACGAGATGCCATGGAAGTCGCGCCATTGCAAACGGCGCAACAGAGCGCCGCCGCTCGGTTCCAGATGTAGCTCGATGCTGCGTAAGCGGTTTGGTTTGTAAAGATCGGCGAGCGAGCCAGGTGGATGAACTGTCTTGAATTCCCAGCTTCTGCCGCTGATGGCATGCAGCCGAAAACCGCACCGTTCGAGAATGTGACGCGCGCCGAGCGCATTGTCTGCTGAGACCAGGAAGTCAAGATCGAGTTGAGAGCGCAGCTCCGGACGCGGTACGGAAATCGGGCAAAGCGAGAACCCCTTGAGAACTGCATACGAGAGGTTCGCGCGCTGAAATTCGGTCTGAATCGTGGCTGACTCATCCATCAGATGGCGCGTGCGCACTGTGTTGTCGAGGAGGTTCTGCTCGAGCCTCGCGGCAACAGCCTCTGGTAAGAGGTCACGACGCTGCAACTCATCCAGCCGATCGAAGAAATAGAGAGCGAGACCGCTCACATCGAGCCAATACAGCAGGCGCTGCCAGTCTCTTGCCGAGAGGCTCGTGAGGCGATCGAAGCTTTGCGGTAGAGGATCGCAGAAGCACTGCAGAACGGCTGCACGAATCTGCGTTTTTCGATCCGAAGAGGCGAGCGCCGTGTTCGCTGAGGGCATGCTCATTGGAACGTAAACCAGGGGCTTCGCTGTGCACACCATTCCGCTGTCGTTGACACGACAAAGGAACCAAGCCCGAGTGTCATGCATCATTGCTTGTTCATTGTCATGTCGTTGTCAGTGGATTGTCACCGCTTTGTCGGAATGGGCGATTGGCCGATCGTGCGAGCTGGGATGTTTGCGAAGCCAGGCAGTCATTGGGAACGTGACAATCCGTTGACAAAAAGCTGACGATCCTCGGACACACAAGCCGGGTGATCCGGCTATCGTGACTGCTATGTCGGACCTAAAAACAACGATTGGCTTCTCAACGGCGCGCGTCGCGCGAATGATGATGGCGGCTGCTGCGGTTCTGGCTTTTGCAGCGCCAGGAATCGCGCAGGATACACCCCTGATCTCGGGCGGCGTGGCCTTTCTTACGAGCACGCGTGGCGGCCAAACGACCTATATGCCGATCATCGAGCCGCTTTTGGCTGCGCCCATCGGGAGCCAACTCCTGATTGAATCGCAGGCTGTGTTGCTGGAAACTATTTCACCAGCAGGCAACGGCCGGACGGGATATAACCATGCGCATTTTGCAAACCTTTCCTATCTTCACGGAAATTTTCTTCTCTCGCCGCACGTCAATGTTGTGGCCGGAAGCTTTCTGCTGCCCTTCAACACATACAATGAACGTCTCTCGCCGGTCTGGATCAGCAATTTTCAAGACGGACCTACGATCGCCAGCCTGGGCCTGATATCGACCGGCATTGGTGTAGGCGGAGAGCTGCGGGGATCTGCGGTTTCGCGCAAAAACTTCTCACTCGACTATACGACCTGGTTTTCGGCGCGAAGCGGAAACGAGAATTTTAACTCACAACGTTCGTCGGGCGGCCGGGTGTCGGTGTACCTGCCGGAGAGCCGCGTGGAAGTAGGCTTCTCTTACGATCGCAAGCTGCAGGCAACGCGCGAGAATTTCTACGGCATGCATCTCTGGTGGGAGCCCAAGGATACGGCGTTGCGGCTGCGTTCAGAGTATGCGAGCGGAAAGCACGCGCAGGGTTATTGGGTGGAGGCCGATTATCGCACGCTGCGATTTGGAGGAGCCGATAGTTGGCGTGGCCGTTTCGAGCCGCTCTTCCGGATGCAGCAGACGTTTCGGCGCGACACGCTCGCCAGCGATAGCGTGCCGCTTGTCAACACGCAGCAAGCGGACTTTGGGATCGACTACAACCTTCCCCACAATGCGCGCATTCTTACCAGCTATTCACGGCAGTTTGCCTCGACGGGCAATCAGAATATCTGGGAAACGGGCATCGTTTATCACTTCTTCTTTCCGGCATGGAAGGGAAAAATGCAGTAGGTCTTCTCGGTGAATGCAGCCAGGCAAGAGGATCTTTCCACAACGGAACCGAGAACACAAGCTGGATCAGAAGCTGTGACCAACCCGCCGCTAACCCGTCACCGGCCGCGCTCGACGAGCGTACGAAGCCGATGCACAGCCCAATCGATGTCGGTATAGCGGAGTTCGAAGACCTCCGTCGCCAACAACCGCTCGATGGCCGCATATTGCGAGGCGCGGGTGATTGGAGAACCATAGAGTGTCTGCCGCATAAACTGTCTTGCGACATCCTTCCGATAAGAAACCAGCTCCTGTAGACTTCCGGTGCGCCGGTTCAGAAAGACGATGAAATCCACGTGAGCGTTCTGAGAACAGGCAATATGCGGCAGGGCGTGCGTGGGCAGTTCGATTGAAGGTTTTCCTGTTGCTCGTGGAGTAAGCTCCAGGCCGCGGACCTCGGGGAAAAACTCAGAAGCAGCCGGGCGGAAGCGAATTTTGTAACAATCGCCAGTGACCATCCGCTCTGTTCCGCCATTCAGCAGGTAGACGGCATCGTCGCTGACAAAGGTCCAGCCCTGGCGGGCACATGCGAACGACAGAGTGGATTTTCCGGCCCCGGAGTCACCGCAGAGCAGAACGCCGCGGCCGTCCGAAGTTACGCATCCTGCATGAATCGGCGTTGCAAGAGACGTCGCGATGCAACATACCGGCATGCCTAAAAGAAAATACTGTGCGTACGAGGGATGACGGATCGCTGCGTCAGAGATCACCAGATTGGCGTGACAGCGATCGAGATCGACAATAGTGTAGTTGTGTGCATCAGCAACCGCCATGATCTGCGGCATCATGATTCGATAGCTTGGTTCCGGTGGGCATTCTGCGGAATCACTCGGCACCAACTGCACGTCAATGCGGATAGGCTCTGTGTTGTGCTGCTTTTTAAAGCGCTCCCACATTTCCCGAAACTGATCGAGCACGCAATCTGAGTTGGTCTTCACCACGACGGGAAAACCATAGGGACTAAATGTCTCTTCGAGCAGGAGCTCTGGCGGCTCTATCTCATGTTTCGGTAGCTTGGGCATCTGCGAGGACTCGCAGACAGATTCAAGCTGTTCGACGGTTAGCATTTCCTGGGCTCCAAAGATGTCTGCAGCGTCAGGGACGAGTATGCCGAGGCGTTCGCTCCGAGTTGTTACGGCTTTGTCATTTCATTGTCTCGATTCCCGTGCTTGATTGTGAGTGAGGTTGCGGGGGGGGGGACGACATCAGAGGCGGGTGCACAAAATGCGCGCGGAGCGTTGACGGCAGAGCGTTTAAAGAGCGACGTGTGAGAGCCCACTAATAAAAGACAATCCGGTGACAAACTGCAGACGCCGGCGTGACACGCGGTCAGAGCGTCGACGTTAGCGTAAGAACATGCAGCATCCGTTCAACATGCGCAATCTATTCGGATCTCGTGCCGGCGAGCAGAAACGCGATTGGAGAAAGATGAAGACCGCTCTGCTGGCGCTTGCAGTGACACTGCCATTTGGCGTTCTTCCGCTGCTGGCGCAGACCGATCAGCAGAAGACGGCTGATTCGCACCCGGTCAAGAAGGCAGCACAGGCTCCAGGTTCGGATCGCGGGCAGCAGGTCTTCGAACAGAATTGCTCCCGCTGTCACAATCCTCCCGAAGGATTTTCACCGCGGATCTCAGGCACAATTGCATTGCATATGCGTACGCGCGCCAATTTGAGCGACGCGGATTACAAGGCATTGCTCCATTTCCTGAATCCGTAGTCTTCCAATCCTCCAATCTCACAATCTACTCACGGAGAAGGCATGAATAGGCGTCTCATACAGATGTTTCTGATAGTCATAGCATTGGTAATTGCCGTTCCGGGACCCCTTGTGTGGGCCCACGATGCACCGCAGCGAATCGAGATCACAGCGCAACGATTCAAGTTCGATCCCGGCGAAATCACGTTGAAAAAAGGCCAGCCGGTGGTGCTGGTGATCAAGAGCGCCGACGTCGCACACGGGTTGCGCATTCGGGAGCTGAAGGTGGACGTGAAGATCAAGGCCGGCAGTTCAACGGAAGTGCAGTTCACACCTCAAACCGCCGGAGATTTCGTGGGCCATTGCACGGTATTCTGCGGTTCGGGCCACAGTTCCATGATGCTGAAGTTTCACGTAGTGGATTGATGGTGCGGTCTCTGGTGACTGGGCTGCATGTGCCTGATGGATGCGCTCATCTTGCAAGGCCGACGGGGTTTTTGGCGAGGAGACAATGAATGTAGAGCCCACCGTAGCGGAGGCAAGGGCCGCGGAATGGGCGGAACCTACAGGGTTGGCCTTTGCTCTAGGCTTCTTCTTCTCTTTCCGGATTTTTATCGTCTTCTTTTCGGTGACTGTCTTTGGAGCAGACCCGCGTACAGGCGCTGCAGTGACCCTGGCTGCGGGCTTCTTGCTGCTGCTGGTGGTCTGCTTTCAATCGCTCGGGTGCGCAACCCGCACGTTCAGCTCGATGTTCCGGATTTCGAGTGTCGGATGGGTTGCAGCCTTTCTCGCCTTCTCCGGTTGTAGCTTCCTTTGGAGCGAGAGCGCTTCTCTTGTCACCTCGCTTGCGTACTGGTGCGGCATGCTAGCCGATGTGGCCGCCGTTCTTCTGTTGCTTCGCTCGGGCTCAGTCGATGAGGTCGTGCCGGCCATCCTGAAGGGCTTCATTGTCAGCACATGTTGTCTTGCGGCGATCGCATGGGTTATGCCGGCCGACGCTACTGATCTCCGTCTCGGCGACGAGGAATTCTTCAACACGAATCAGATCGGCAATGCATGCGCCTTTTCGATCCTGTTGGCACAATGTCTTGCGCGTCGCAAGCAGGGGCGATGGGGATGGGCCATATTCTTTCTTGCCGTTACTCTTCTTCGCAGCCTGAGCAAAGCAACCCTGGTCGCATTCGTAGCGAGCGAGATATTTCTGCTCGTATTGGACAAGTCTATCGCGCGCAAGATCAAGCTTTGGGTGGTAATAGCAACGCTGATCACCGTGTTCATTTTCTGGGGTCTGTTTCAGGCGTACTACGAGATCTATACAAATGCCGGCAACCAGGCGGAAACATTCACGGGTCGCACAGGCATTTGGGCGTTTGTATTAGACGCAGCGATCGAGCGCCCGTGGATCGGACACGGATTCGATTCCTTATGGAAGGTCATACCGGCATTTGGGCCCGACAGATTTGAAGCCAGACACGCTGAAAACGAATTGCTGCAGCAGTTCTACACATACGGGGCAGTCGGAGTGATCCTAATCACCGGCCTGTATGGGAGCCTGTTCCTGCAGTTCCGCAGGCTGCCGCGTGGCGCTCTGAAAGTAGTTTTCTTCAGCATTCTCATCTATGTGGCTGTTCGCGGCATTGCGGAAGCAGAGCCATTTGATCTTTTGCTGCCTCTATGGTCGGTTGTGCTGTTGAGTTTTCTGGCGGCCCAGGCGAAGGCGGAGGAACCACGCCGCAGCCTGCTGGCGCAGCGGATTGATAGCCAGGCAGATTGAGCCTCGACAAGAAGGCGAGCAGAAAATCCGGTTCAGGCTTAGAATTGTCATACGATTGTAATTTCATCACAGTGTTCGAGAGAAAAAGGGCCGAACCCATTCAGAATGAGATGAGAAAGGTCCTGCACAATGATTCAAGTCATGGAACCAGCCGCTGACGCTCGAGAGATTTCGCCTGCAGTGAATCTGGGCACGATTCTGATCGTGGAAGATGATCCACGCATGCAAAAGGTGCTGCGCAGAATCTTCACGGAAGAACGGTATGCCGCCGTGGTTGCCGGCGATGGACAGACCGGCCTGGAACTGTTTCACAGCGAGCGGCCAATTGCGGTCGTGCTCGATCTTATCTTGCCGCAGATCTCCGGACGGGAACTGTGCCAGCGCTTCAAGAGTCTTTCGAGCGAAGTGCCGATCATTGTTCTGAGCGCGATTACCGAGGTTGCTGATAAGGTGTTGCTGCTCGAGCTGGGCGCCGATGATTATGTGACGAAGCCATTCAGCCCCCGCGAGCTGACAGCGCGTGTGCAGGCGGCGATCCGGCGGCAGAGGAAACCGGCAGCGCAGACCACGTATCGTTTTGGAAACTGCGAAGTCGACTTCAGAAAGATGACGGTGCAGCGTAACGGCAATCAGATCGTTCTGACTGCGCATGAGTTCAAGCTGCTGAAGTTTTTCACGGAAAATGCGGAACGCGTGCTCACGCGCGATGTTTTGTTAAATGAAGTCTGGGGTTACAACTTCTATCCCACAACCCGTACGGTCGATAATCAGATCCTGAAGCTGCGCCAAAAGCTCGAACCCGACCCGGCGAATCCGAAGCATCTGCTCACGATCTATGGGGCGGGATATAAATTTGTTCCATGATCTTGCCGCGGTTCTTTGGTTGTAATTTGGCGATGCCACAACGAGTAGATGGTTCGCCACGATGGGCCGCCTTGCATGAGGCTTGAAGTGGCACGTAAACCGGAAGACCGCCTCAAAGCCGGCCAATCAAAGAACGAATCAGTTTCGGGGCCGGATCGTCCGCGCCGCAGACAGGGCATTCGAACGTATGTTCTGCTCGTCTTCGCTACGGCCGCAGTCATCCTGGTTGTCACCAGCCTTAGTTTGTTACTGATCCGGCATCGCCTGCGCTCGCAGGTAGCGGATGAGGTGTCGCAGGACCTCGATCGTTCGGTGATCACTTTCCGAAATCTTCAGGCAGAACGGCTGCGGGCGCTTGATCGCGAAAATGCGCTTCTGGCCGAGCTGCCTACGCTCAAGGCCCTGATGACGAGCGGTGATGAGCGCACCATTCAGGATGGAGCCATCGGATTTTGGCAGATCAGCAGCACCGATCTGTTTGCCTTGGCCAATGCAAGCGGTCACATCGTAGCGGCCTATACCAACGGCGCATCCTCGGGCAGTCTTCGGCAGGGACTGAAGGCGGTTCTCGAGTCAAATGGCAAACACTATCTAATTGACGGCGGTTCACTCTATTCCTGCTCAGTGCGTCCGCTCTTTTTCGGCAGCGACGAAGAAGGAACGCTGTTGGGTTACGTGGTGAGCGGAGTCTCGATTGAGCGCACGGTGCGCGAAATCAGTCAGCCCACCGGCGTAGATGCAACCTTTCTAAGTAATGGCCAGATCGTTGCCAGCACGCTCGATCCTGCGTTGCGGAGCGGCCTGGCTGCTCAACCGCTCCCCATCTCGGGAACTCCGCAGTCGCCAGCCACGGTGCGGTTAGGCAATGCGCAATTTCTCACCGCCGCTGAAGATCTGACGGCCGCTTCGACATCGCCGCTGCAACTGGTGGTTCTTAAATCGACAGAACCCGCGGAGCGGGCCATCAATCGCATTGATCGGATTGTTCTCAGCACTGGCCTTCTGGCGCTTCTTGCCGGCGCGGCGCTGATGACGATTCTTTCGCGCCTTGTGACGCGTCCACTTGAAGAGCTCTCGACCAGCGTGCGCGCCTTTGGCATGGGCGACAGTGAATTTCGTGTGCCGCGCCATGGCACGCGTGAGGTGAGGCAGCTGAGCAGGGTGTTCGCTGCGATGCGGCGAAGAATCCAGGAGGCGAATCGCGCATTGCTCGAGTCCGAAAGGCTGGCGACGATCGGAAGCATGGCCAGCTCGGTCTCTCATGATCTGCGTCACTATCTTGCTGCGATCTATGCCAATGCAGAATTTCTTGCTTCCGACCGGCTCTCGACGAAAGAGCGTGCAGAAATCTTTGCAGATATCCGCGCGGCGGTGCTGGGCACGACGGACATGATCGAGTCGCTGCTCATCTTCAGCCGCACCGGGTCGATGGCGCGACGTTCGCCGGAGCTGATGGCCACGCTTCTGGAACGGGCAGCGGCGCTGGTGCGCGCGCACCCCGATGCCGAAGGCGTTACGCTGACGACGCGTTACGGCGATCCGATCGAGACCTCGGTGATCGCCGATGGGAAGCAGATTGAGCGGGCAATTTTCAATCTGCTGTTGAATGCATGCCAATCTGTTCGCTCTTCTGGAGAGTCAGCCAGCGTCACGGCTACCCTTGAGACCGATGAACACTCGACGATTCTGAACGTTGTCGACAATGGCCCCGGGGTGCCGGACAAGATTCGCAAGAGTCTCTTTGAGCCATTCGTGAGTGAGGGGAAGCAGAAGGGCACAGGACTTGGCCTTACGCTTGCACATTGCATTGCAGTAGAACATGGGGGAGAAGTCGTTCTTCTCAGCAGCCAGCCCGGGGAAACCATCTTCCAAATGCGAGTGGCGCGCGCTTCAGGAACGCAGGATGCCCTGCGTTTGCCGGAAGTGGAACGTCACGATCGGGTGATCGAACATGAGAATGCACGGATACGAAAGTAGACGAATGCGAAGTTGCCATTACGGCAGGCGCGGAATCATGCGCGCGGCTCTGCTGGTGTTGGGACTTCTCGCTTGTTCGGCGCACACTATCAGCGCTCAGAGTGGCGGCCAGGGTGCGCTTGCCGAGAAGGTTCAAAAGCTCACCGACGCGATCGCGCATACTCAATCGCAGCTCGATGAGTCGCAACGACAGCTAGATGAGTTGCGTCATCAACTCACAGCGGTACAGCAGGAGCTGGCGCGAACCGGAGGCAATGCTTCCACTGCGTCCACGCCGGAGACGGCGCAATCTGCTCCGCCTGCTGTGAGCGCTCAGCCTTCGGACGAGTCGAAGTCTACGGATGTCGCAGAGGTTCAGGAGAAGCAGGAGTTTGAGACTTCGCAGATCGCGACGCTGGATCAGGAGAAGGTAGAGAGCGAATCGAAATTTCCGGTCAAGATCACTGGACTGCTTCTGTTGAACAGCTTCGTCAACACCGGGGCGGTTGATATCGCTGCTACACCTACAGTAGCCATTCCAGGCGGAGGCAGCACTGGGCTTTCGGTGCGACAGACGATACTGGGCTTCGATGCCCGCGGCCCGCATCTCCTAGGTGCGAGCAGTTTTGCTGATCTGCGCGTCGACTTCAACGGAAACCCACAGCCCGGAAACGCCAACCTTGTCTACTACTACACGAATCCAACGTTGCTGCGGCTGCGTACGGCTCATGCGACGCTGCAGTGGAAGAACACAGACGCCTTCTTCGCGCTGGATCGTCCACTCTTCAGCCCGGATACGCCGAGTTCTCTCACGGCCACGGCAGAGCCGGCGCTCGCCTGGTCAGGCAATCTCTGGAGCTGGAATCCCCAGTTCGGTGCGCGGCAGAATCTGCGTTTCGGCGCGTCGCACGATCTGCGCTTTGAAGCTGCGCTGATGGATGTTGCAGATGCGCCCATTGTTCCGGCCGTGAATCTCAACAATGCTACGACGACGCCGGTGCTCGGGCCGGGAGGAGAGCAGAGCCGTTGGCCTGCTGTCGAAACGCACTTCGAGCTTTTAGGTTCGGAATCCGAAGAAGGGAACAGTCATTTCGGTGCAGGCGGTTATTTTGCACCGCACCACAACTCGCTTGGCGACAACTACGATTCCTGGGCTGGAACCCTTGACGGCCGCGTGCTGCTGCCCGGGCATTTGCAACTTACAGCGAATGCGTATCGAGGATTGGCGCTGGGCGGCCTGGGGGGAGGAGCCTACAAGGATTTTGCCTATAAGGTGAATCCTGCGGCTGGTTACTACTTCAGGCCTCTCGACGATGTTGGAGGATGGGCCGAACTGAAAGAGAAGGTGAATCAGCGGATAGAGTTCAACGGCGCCTATGGCACGGACAGTGTCTTTGCCAATCAGCTCAGACGCTATGCTGCAACCAGCGGAAATGCATATCTGAATCTTGCCGCTAATCGGACCTTTACGGGCAATGTAATCTTCAGCCCCAGTGCGTATCTGCTATTGTCACTGGAGTACAGGCACATCGAGAGTTCGCCGGTCGTAGGCGTTCCGGCGGTGAGCAACATCGTCGGTGTCGCGGCGGGATACAAGTTTTGATGAAAGAAAAGGGAATTGGACGGTGGCTGTTCGTTGCCGCTGTGCTCGCATCGGGATTGAGCTGTGCGCAAGAGAACCCTACATCCGGCGCAATGGCCGAGCTGCGCCTCCACCTCGTTGCATCGCAATCGGGAAAGGCTCGTGTTGTACCCGCAGTGATCTGGCTGGAACCATTGCAGGGGACAGCTGCTCTTCCATTCGTTCCTCACGAGCACTACACGCTACTCCAGAAGAACCGCACCTTCATTCCGCATCTGCAGGTTGTGCCGGTGGGCAGCGTGGTTCAGTTTCCGAACGCCGACCCGTTCTTTCACAATGTTTTCTCACTCTTTGACGGCAAGCGGTTCGATCTTGGGCTGTATGAGGCTGGCTCAAGCAAGTCCGTCACCTTTTCGCGCGAGGGCGTTTCGTATATCTTTTGCAATATTCATCCGGAGATGAGTGCTGTGGTGCTCGCGCTTTCGACGCCGCTGTACGCCATAGCGGACGCTTCCGATTCTTTCCATTTGCACGGGATTCCACCCGGCGACTACGAGCTGCACTTCTGGATCGAGGGCGTGCCGCAGCCGGCTCTTACAGCTCTGGACCGCCCTCTTCATTTTGCCGGTCATGCGGTCGACCTGGGCGAGATCAAAGCGCCGGTCTCGGGCATCCGGACACACAAGAACAAGTTCGGCGAAGCGTATCCGCCTGCGACACCATCGTCCTATTGAGCCGGTCGCCGGTCTGCGCGTTGCAAACTATCCTGCACCTGCGCCTGAAGAAGAAGAATTTCGGCGTCAGGATGTTTCTCGAGATCTTCGGCCTTTTTCAAGTAGTCCGCGTCGTGATAGTTGAGCGCAGCTAAGAGGAGCGGCTCTGTCAGGCTGTTTCCATCTACGCCGTTGAGGGCCTGATGCGTCCATTGTTTCTGTCCTTCTGCATAGGGGAGAAGATAATCGAGTGCGGCGCGAATGGACGCGCCGTTCTGGGCGCGATAGCTCCAGAGGTCTACGTCGGCCAAGCGCGCCTCTTCGGCAAGCCGTTCCAGCGCATCCAGATTGAAGACCGAGTACGAGAACGACTTGGTGCGCGCCAGTTCCAGCGGCTCGCTGCCGTCCGGCTCGATCTGGAAGGCGATGCGCTTGGTCTCGGCTGTCTCGGCGATTTTGCGCGCGAGATCTTTGTCACCGAGGAATAACGCGATCCCTACGATCTGCTGATCGTACCAGCTGCCGTGATTGTTCTTCGCGCCGGACTCATCGCGACCATTCGAGCTGTTCTGCAGCCAATCGAGATACTGGGTGAACCATTTGCGAAGGCCTTCGGTGTCCTGCTGCGTCAGGCTGTGCGCATCAGCAAGCAAGGTAATACCGTCCAGGATACGTGGAATGCCGCGATCGTCGATCAGACCCGTGCCGCGGCCGGTATTCACGCCGAGAACGGCCTGCGCATAGTTCAGATTAGGATTCATCCGCGTCGCCGGTTCGAGAAACCAGGTACGCAGCAGCAGCGCAGCACGCGCGGCGTATTCTTCTTTGCCCGTGACGTAGTAGCCCAGCGCCAGCGCGTGCACGGCGTTCTGGAGTTTGTTGAAGTTTCCATCATCGGGCACTTGGTACCGTTCCGGGTTGGTTTTGCCGTCATGACGAATGTAAGGCAGCCCATCTTTGGTTGCGGGATTCGGCCACCAGTAAGGAGCCAGGCTCATGTAGTCGTGCTTGTCGCCACTGGGGGGTGTTTCCTTTTTATCCATTACGGAAAAGGGACCTTCGGTCATAGCTTTGTCGGCCTCAGAACGCACGGCATCGAGAATCGCCGGCGAAGGATGAGCCTTGATCTTGGCAAGGAACGTGCCATCGATTGCGAGTGTGTTGGGGGCCGATGTTTTGGGCGTGGGCTGCGCGATGGCTGGAACAGTCAGCAGGAAAGCGAGAAGGACGAAACGCATAAGAGAACCTTTCCAAGGTCGGTAAAGTTGTAAGCGACAACAAACTGCCCATTGAACGCCATCGTCCGCTTTGCGGCTTCTTTCTGATTCCAGGGTTCTATGCGGTTGTTGTTTCGATCGAAAGAGTTTCTTCGCAGAAGAACATGGTCTGCGCAGGTGGGGCAACGACGCCCTCCATTATGTCAGACGGTGGAGATAGGCGGGAAGACGCGAACTGAAACTCAGCGGCCCAACCGTATGCGCATTTTTCAGGAAGAGATCTTTGACCCGGTCGTCTGATTCTCGCTGGACAACGCGAAGACGTGTGCTTCCGCATCCGCTCGCGTGTCTTCGACGACGCCGAGATTGAGGAACTCCGTGCCGCTGGCCGGCTCTAGCTGCAGAGCGTTGCGACTCCAGAGGCCTCTTTTTTGAGGATGTAAATTACCCAGGTCACCGCCTGATCCAGGCGCAGTAACACTGTCTCAAACACAATGGATAGTTACCATTTCTTTCTTCCACTTAGAGCCAATCTGCGTGCTAAAGTGTGACAATCCAAGGGAAATTTTGCTGCACCAAGCTGGGCTGAACGGACTGTCTTGCCGGCCCTACACGAGACGTGGTTGAACGCGGCTCTTAGTTTTGCTGGTTGTACGAAGAAATAGATATTGCAAGGACTCGAAGATGAGCAGTGTATCCAGCCCGGAAGCTGTTGCTATCCGCTTCGCCAGCCAGTGCGATCGCGGGAAGGTTCGCGAGGAAAATCAGGATTCGGTTTTACGGACGTCCGTTCCCCTGGGCGAACTGTTGATCGTGGCCGATGGCATGGGCAGCTTTCCCGGCGGAGGTGTAGCCTCGCGAATCGCTACGGAGGTTCTTTCGGCGGCGCTCGCTGGCATGCCGACGTTCTTTCCACCGTCTATTGCGATTCAAGAGGCGGCCTGGCGTGCGAGCGCGGAAATTGTCGCGGCGGCTGCGGAGCCGGACACTCCCAATAACCGTATGGGCACTACCGTCGTTTTGGCTCTGTTGCAACAGGATCCGGAGTTCGCTCGAGCGGTGCAGGCCTGGATCGGCCATATCGGCGACAGCCGCGCCTATCGAGTGCATAAAGGCAAATTGAGCCGCATTACGCGCGACCACTCGGCGATTCAGCTCTTGCTCGAGCGCAATCTCATCTCACCCGAGGAGGTTCAGAGCCATCCGGATGCCTCCGTGCTTACGCGCACGCTCGGTCACGAGCCGAACGTGGAGATCGAATTGAGCGAAGTGGTGCTCGAACCCGGCGATACATTGCTTCTCTGTTCTGACGGACTGTGGGGGCACGTTACAGACAGTGAGATCGAGCGTGTGCTCGCCGATCCGACGCTGAACACGGAAGCAGCCTCCCGTGCGTTGCTGGATCTGGCGCTGGCTACGGGCGGTCACGACAACATTGGTTTGCAGATCGCGCGGATCACGGCAGGCAATGAAGTCGCTGCGACGGCCGAACCGATTCAGACCATCGAGTTCGTGCAGGAGTCGGAGATTCCCGCAGAACCTGAGGCAGCGCCCGAACCTGTGGCGTTGTTAGAACCGAAAGCTGATTTCGTCATAGCGCTTGAAGCGGCTCTGACCGATCGTATCAAATCCATTCCTGCGCCGGCGTCTGAGCTTGCGCAGCAACCTAAATCCGAATCTAAACCTACACTTATTCCGGAGTACGATTACGTGCCTAAATTCGAAAGTGCCGATCTAACTGGTCCCTCGTTCGTCAAAATGTTCACGATCCTGATCGTGGCCTTCGCCAGCTCGGGAATGCTCGTCTATTCTGCTTTGATCCAGAACTGGTTCGGAGTCGATCGCCTCTTGCACTAACGCGGAGAGCCCCGGGCGATCAGTCGCAATCCAGAGCCGCTTCAGGAAATACATCCGTGCTCTCTTCAGAAGAGGAGCCAATCCCTATTGCCGAGTTCTCGTGCATTGAGGTGAAGAACCGTTCCACTTCAGCCAGCACGGCGTCGCCGGTGCGCGCCTGGTAGATGGCGGCGCGCAGCCTGGCGCCACCGGGCACGCCGTGGGTGAACCACGTGGCGAACTGCTTCATCTTGCCGACCGCATCGCCGATGCGTGCATCACGCGGCAGTTCCTGCGCCGCGCGTGCTTCTGTGAGCAACATCTCGAAGTAGGTGCGGATCATCCGGTAGCGGTCTTCGACGGTCGGGACATCGTAGCGGCCCGTGGCTGTGTACTGCGCGATCTGGCGGAAGATCCATGGATTCGCCGGCGCGGCGCGGCCGATCATCACGGCGTCGCAGCCGGTTTCGGCCACCATGGCCGCCGCGTCTTCCGGCGTGCGGACGTCGCCATTGCCGATCACCGGAATCTGCACTGCCTGCTTGACGGCAGCAATCCACCGCCACTGCGCCTGGCCGCTGTAACCCTGTTCGCGCGTGCGTGCGTGGAGGGCAACGGCGTTCAGGCCCTCACTCTCCGCCATGCGCGCCAGGTCCACGCAGACGATCTGCTGGTCATTCCATCCCATCCGGAATTTGACGGTGAAGGGAATCGAGACCGCCTTGCGCACAGCGCGGAAGATCTCGCCGATTTTGGGCAGATCGCGCAACAGCCCTGAGCCGCCGTTGCAGCCTACGACTCGTTTGGCCGGGCAGCCCAGGTTCAGGTCGACTGTATCGAAGCCGGTGTCCTGCACGATGCGCGCTGCTTCGGCCAGCGTTTCGGGATTCGAGCCGAAGAGTTGCGCCCCGATGGGATGCTCGTCGTCGTAGAAGGTCAGATAGCGGCGGCGCTTCGACTCGCGCATGCGCGACAGACCGTCGGCCGAGGTGAACTCGGTCATCAGCAGTCCGCAGCCGGACTGCGTATTGGTGACTATATCCTCGACCGAGGTCTCTGGGTGCCCCAGGTTCGGCGTAGCTTCATCGCGCCTAACCTGGGAAGGCAGACTGGCGCTTACGCCAGAGGCCGGTGAGTTCATAAACAAACTGGCATGCCTTATAAACCGGCGAAAGACCGTATCGGTGACACCGGCCATGGGCGCGAGCACGGTGGCGGGCGTCACGGGAACCGTCCCAATCCGCACCTCGGCCGGAACCCGCGCATTGGCGGGCATCGCGTGCTCGATCGGATTGTCCCAGTTCTTTTTCACTGTGAAGCCCCGTCGCGGCATTGGACCACCCATCTAGAGAGACTTAAGCCAGCTACACCTTAAGCCAGAGAAACCGAAGCCTCCGCCGCGGCGGAGGCTTCTCCTTGCTGATTTGCCGACTCCTGACTACTTGGCCGCCGTTTCGCCGGGCTTGGCGTACTTCCGACGGAACCGCTCGACGCGCCCCGCTGTATCCACCAGGCGCTGTTTGCCGGTAAAGAACGGGTGGCAAACCGAGCAGATTTCTACGTGGATATCGCCTTTATGGGTCGACCGGGTCTCGAAATTGTTGCCGCAGGCGCAGACCACGCGCACCGCAGCGTAATTGGGATGAATCTTTTCCTTGGGCATCGTTAACGACAGACCTTTCCTACAATTCTCTCAGTTCTATTGTAGGGATTTTCGGTGGCTTTCGCAATCGAGGGCCGGAACGGCTCTTGCGGCTATTCACTCCCTTTCAGCGCTTTTTCGATGGCTGCTTCGGCCAGCGGCGTCATGATGGCATACCCGGCCGGCAGCGGGTGGACTCCGTCGCGGCTCAACGTCGCCGGCAGGCCGCCGCGATCATCCTTCATCGCAGCGTAGTAGTCCACGTAGGGGAGTCCCTTTTGGGCCGCATACGTCTTGATCCAATCGTTCAGGGCCGCAATCTTGGGTGCCGGCTGCTGGCCTGGATTCCATGGAAAATCGAACGACGGCAGCACCGAGCACAGCACGACGCGAATGCCATTGGCCGTCGCCAGGTCGGCCATCGAGGCCAGGTTGTCTTCACTTTGCTCCGCAGTCATCGGACCGGTGTTTCCCGCAATGTCGTTCGTGCCTGCCAAGATCACCACGACTCTCGGACGCAGATCGATCACATCCTGCCGAAATCGGACCAGCATCTGCGGCGAAGTCTCTCCGCTGATGCCGCGGTTGACATAAGGCTTGCCGGGAAAAGACTCGGCCAGCTTCCATCCAGCCGTGATGGAGTCGCCCATGAACACGACGCGGTCTTCGCCTGCGGCGGGCGGGCCAAGCGCGGCATCTGCATCCTTGAAATGCGCCAGGTCACCGAAATCGACCAGAAGACCTTGATCGTGCTTGGTCCAGTACGCGCCCGTGTGCGCGGCGTTTGCCGTCGTGGCAGGTTGCGCAGTCCCCGGGGCCGTTGATGCTGAGGGCGTGACCTTCGGGTTCTGGGCTGTTGCCTGAGCAAAAAAGATCGAAGCTGTGACTCCAAGTGCTATCAACGGGGTGGCGCGCAAATTCATGGGGCACCTCAACGCCTGACTTCAAGTGGCAGATGAATATTCTGGTGTAGAGCGATGAAAGAATGATTCGATTCTGCACGTCGATTGTAGTCTCCGCTACCGGCCGATCGCAGCACCTTGTACCAATTCTCCGGCCTCGCGGCGGATCTGAATCCTTTTCCACATTCGGTCCGTGTATACGCACTACTCTCCGTCTGCGTCCCATACGCTACGCTGGAATACGGGATGAACATTTGTCCGATCTGCGAAGGAGTGGGACTGGTCCGCGTGGTGAACGCGGCGGGCAGATGGGTTTCCCGTCCCTGTGAATGCCAGGAACTGGATCGCTATCAGCGTCGGCTTGACGCGGCGCATATTCCTGAGCGGTACCGGCACTGCTCCCTCGACACCTACGAGACTGCGTTTAAGGGCGCTCACTCATCGCTGGGCATGGCGCTGATGAAGGCGCGGAAGTTTACCGAAGCGTATCCGGTTGAGACGGCGGGGACGGGCCTGCTTTTTGTGGGGACGGCCGGACTGGGCAAGACGCACCTCGCCGTCGGCGTGCTGCAGAGACTGGTTCAGGAGCGCGGCGCCAAGGGGCTCTTCTGCGACTACCGCGAGCTGCTCAAGAACATCCAGAACAGCTATAACCCCCAGGTGAACACGACGGAGCTTGAGCTTCTCAGACCGGTTTTTGCGGCAGAGGTTTTGATCCTCGACGATCTTGGCGCGCAGAGGCCGAACGAGTGGGTCTCCGACACCGTCGCGCTGATCCTCAATACACGCTACAACGACAAGCTGACCACGATCATCACCACCAACTGGGCAGACCAGCCGGCCGGAGCGGGCTTTCGCGTAGATAAGGACGGGATGAAGCCGGTCAAAGGCGAAGAAACCCTGGGGGATCGTATCGGCGACCGCATGCGCTCCCGGCTGGCCGAGATGTGCGTGCGCATCGAGATGGCCGGCGAGGACTTCCGCCAGACTGTCAAGCGCGCCCGCTTTGGCTGAATTCTGAGAAGACCTTCAGACTGGCCGCGGAAACTATGGTTTCGGAATGCTTTGGTCTTTTTGCCGGAATCTCCGGAACCGCGGCTGGCTCTGTGTCGATTCGCTACAATCCCTAAGAGCCCGCTCATGCGCAAAGCTCTGGAAATCGTCAGCCTGGCTGTGCTGGCAGCGATGCTGATAGTAACCGCTCTGGCCCTCTTCGGCCCCACGCGGCTGCCTGATCGCATTCCGACGCATTTCGATCTTCTTGGCCAGCCTGACAGATGGGGTCCGCCGCGGATTCTGCTGTTGTTTCCTGTGATCGCAGCGGTGCTCTACCTGCTTATGACCTGGGTGTCGCGCTATCCGGCGGCCTTCAACTTTCCAGCCCAATCAGTACCGAGCAACCGGAGGCGGCTCGAAGAGCTGACGCTGAACATGATTGCCTGGGCTTAAGACGGAAGTTGTCTGCCTGTTTGCCTGGATTCAGTGGGCAGCGATTCGCGGAGCGCATCATCCCAGCGGCGGCGTCTCACCGCTGCTGATGCCCATTCTTCTGGTCGTTGTTTTCGCCACGATCTTCGGCCACGCCGCAGCAATCTTTAGGGCTGCGCGCCCATAGCGTTAGAAGACCCAGAGACTCACCAGCAACAGCAGCATGGCTGCGAGCGTAACGCCCTGATAGATCCTGTCGGCGACATGGCGGGAAGACTGCAGTTCATCGGGAGTCTTGGTCGCCATTGAGGAGGAGATTGGAGGAGAGGTTTGCATCCTGGCCCGCCTTTTGTACTACTCGAAACGGCTGCTCCTTACAGCATTCACGCCTCTGTCCACTTAGACGCTCGGCCGCACGCAGAGATGCACAGAATCTTGGAGATGCAATCGGATTTTCATCTCTCGTGTGAAGTTTGCATGAATTGGGTGAGAGCCTGCCGCGGAGACCGCTTTATCCATTCAGCCACTGCGAACCGCGATGGCAAAAAGGATTCACCGCGCAGTGTACAATCCGGTCGTGAGCACAGGTCCGCAACTCATTCAACCACCCGCACCCGCTGAGCGCAACTGGCTTCCGATGATCATCGCGGTGGCCATCATCGTAGTCGTAGGAGGCGGTCTGTTTCTCTTCCTGGAGCGCGGCAAGAGTGGGTCGTCTGTGACGCCGATTTCGGCGCAACCGGATTCTTACGCTGCGAACCTGCCCATCACGAATCTCGCGATGAGCGAGTCGTCGAATCTTGCCGGCGGCAAGGTGACATACCTCGATGGACACATCACGAACAAAGGTGACCACACCGTCACCGGCATCACGGTCCAGGTGCTCTTCCGCAACTACGCGCATGAAGTGGCGCAGAACGAGACTCAGCCGCTCATGCTGATCCGGGCGCGGGAACCCTATATTGATGTCGAGCCCGTCTCGGCTGCTCCGCTCAAGCCGGGCGATGAACGGGATTTCCGGCTCATCTTCGATACGGTCGCCGACAGTTGGGATAACGCCTACCCCGAAATCCGAATCGTTCACGTGGACTCCAAGTAGAAAATCACCTTGCGGATGTAGGGTTTGCAAGGTAGAAACTACAAGCTCTGGCAAAAATTACACGATTTTGCTGGGTTGCACACGTATTCAGGTTGCGAACCTGCTCAGATTTCATCCGGCTAAATACATCATCGATAAGGATTTAACGATCCAGGCCACACATCCTCAGGTTTTGGCATCTGCCTTGCACTAGGAAGGGCGGGCAGCAAGGACGCCCATCCCGCGGATGGTTTGCTCGAAACCGCGTTCCAACGAGGGGAAACTTACAATGACAATCAATCCCAAGGGTTTTGGTTCCTTCCCGCGCCAGTGTGCCGTGGTCTTCCTGGCTTCTGCTATTGGTATCCCTGTCTGGGCACAGCAGACCCAACCGACGGGGGACTCCCAGAACACTCCTCCTGCGGCAGCGCAGCAACAGCCCTCCCCCGAGGCATCATCCTCGCTCAACGGGCCGAAGGAGGGGTTCTGGGGACACATGAACCCATTTGCTCGGAAAAAGTGGGTTCAGAAGCGGCTTGATCCAATCAACGACCGCCTGACAGAGCTGGATCAGGTCAACGCGAAGAATGCGCGTGACATCAAGGATGTCGACGCCCGCGCCCAGGCCGGTATTCAGCAGGCGCAGGCCTCAGCCGATAAGGCCAACCAGGCAGCGATGGCCGCGAACAGCGAAGCAGAGACTGCCAGCAACACCGCGCAGCAGGCTTCTGGCCACGTAGACCAGTTGAACACCACCGTCAGCGGCATTGACCAGTTCCATCCGGTTACCGATCTTGACGTCGCCTTCCGCCCCGGCACCTCGGTGCTGACCGCGGACTCCAAAGAGAAGCTTGATCAGCTTGCTGCCGGACTCACCGGCCGCAACGGTTACATTCTCGAGATGGAAGCTCACTCCCCGGCATCGGGTAGCGTAGGCATCCAGAGCTCCCAGCGTCTGGCCGAAGCGGTCAAGCGTTATCTCGTTACCGAACACCAGATTCCCGTCTACCGTCTCCACGCAGTTGCTCTTGGCAATGCAGCGGCTCAAGCACAGGCGTCCACGTCTGGCGATCAGAGTGCTAGTGCCAAGCCGATGCGGATTCGCAGCAGCAGCGTGCATGTCCGGTTGATGGAAAACAGTTTGGCGGCCCAGGCTTCAGCGTCACCCCAAAGCGCTGCGGCTTCGACTGGCGCGGAACGGCCGTAAGATCGCGGCCATCCTCCCCCGAGGCTCCGTTCTAGCGCCCGACGGCCACCCCGCCGTTCGGCCGCCAACAAGCTCTCGCAACGCGAGAGAACCAAGGCAACTTGGCCCCCGTCAACACGGGGGCCGTTTTTTATCCGGAAACGGATTTAGATCTAAGCCGAGTGACCCACATCACGTGCAGCGGAAGAAATCGCTGCCATTCTGAACATGAAGCGCTGCGCAACCTGGAAATGAGTTGGGGATGTAGGTCCGGATGTGAGCAGCCTCGGTGAAGAAAGACGAGCGAGCAGCGGAACAAGCTTGACTGGTCTGATTCGGACGCCTGCATTTTCCCGGTCTGCGGACCTGCATTGAAAGAGAATTTGTATCCATATGGAATCCTGGCTGAACCTTTGTTCAGGTGCGGCCGATAGGTAAAGCAGAGCAGGAGTTAACAGACCGGTGTTGCCGTTGTGCGATGCCGGATGAGGCAGCAACGATGGCAGCGTCGCATTCATACCTCCCCTACGCCCAACCAGTGCTGAGAGCGCAGATCTCGCATGCGCACCTGGAGCACTCAGAGCATATCCGCCTGGTGCACGGATTCCATCGCGTTCTGCTGAAGCTGACCTGCCCGTCCCATCGCTGGAACTGGCCGCGGCCCATCCAGGGCGAAAAACCCGATGGCTTCGATGCCCACCAGACGTGCTTCAAGTGCATGACAGAGCGCTTCTATAACACGCGCACGCTGCAGGCGGGTCCGCTCTTCCGCCGGCTTACCCTCGGCACCGAAGAGCGTGCTGTGAGCCACATGCCGGAGCGTGAGAGTCTCCGCGGAAATTGGGAAAAGCGTATTGAACGGTTTCGCGAGTTCCGGTCAGCGATGAAGGCTATTTTGACCACGCGTCGCCAGCAGGCCTAAGACAACGCCGCGCTTTCATCCGGCGCTCCGAAGATCCGGCCGAATTTTCCGCGATAGTGATGCAGGACGGCGATCGTCGCAAGAAAGAGCAGAATGGAAGTGCATGACGATCCAACAGACATGATCGTCTGAAAACGGCTCGGCACCTGTGACTGCTGTGCAAGATGCAACGCTTGGTTGATCTCTGCGCCGTATCGCGTCACCAACGACGGTCGCATCACGATCACCATGCAATTGACGATTCCAAAGGCCAGAAACGCCATCGTCAGCCGCCGTCCCCACTCCTCAAGACGCCACAAGCCAATCGCTCCCACGATTTGGAGAGCGCTGAAGACTACATACACCATTGCCTTTTCCCAGCCGTGAAGCGCGAATCCCAGAATCAGCGCGGGGAGAGGAAGAAGCGCTAACACCAGACAGACAGGTGCGCCCAGCATCTGCAGCACGGCAAACAGCGCGATAAGAAAAGGACGTCGGCTTTCGGCAGGTTGACCTTGGGCCTGGTCGAATGCCATCCGTACGGCTCTGCGATTGAAGTACACCAGCCAGAAGACACCGAGAGCGAGCAGCGCCGCATAAAAAACGCCGATCACGCCGAGCATGAGGGTGACCGCCGCCCGCGTCACGTGCGCCTGTGAAGGATCTGCCGTTGGCGGCGTCGGAAGCGGGATGAACGCCATAACCAAGATACTCAGCATGGAGAACAGGCCCAGCAGAGCCATGCCTCCGCCGATCACCAGGATCGAGTAGCGCGCCCAGCGGCGCAGCTTCATCAGGCCAACTACGGTCGCGATGCCCCAGACTGTCAGCACAAGGAAAAATGCAGCGAGCGCGTACATGAAGATCGGCATCCACGGAGGTGCAGGTGCAACTGCCGCGGCGCCTGCGTGTGCGACGCTTGCATGCGGGGGCACCAAGCCAGCCAAAGCCATCAGGCCAGCCATGAGCAGTTGCAGGAGCGAGAGCAATACCAGGAGAACGGCGCTTATAACGACTCCAGCGGGACGTTGCATGTTCCCCCCTTCGCGCTGCAGGCAGCAGTGGCTTTCTTTGGGTAAACCCAATCGGCTTTTCGGGATCACCGAAACTATACCACCGAGGTTCCGCTGGTCAGCGAATATGAAATTAGGTTCCTGAAACAGTTCGCATCGCCCCTGCGGGGCTAGAGTTCTTCTTGGGCGGTCTTTCCCAGGGCTGCGCTTGCACCCCACGAACGAAGACCTGTTCGTGGGGACTCCGCCCCGCTCGCCCTGGGCTATCTTCGGCTCGTCCCTTCGGGACGAAAGGACCGCGGTTTGCATGCGATGTGGCAGTCTTCGATAACAAAGTTCGTTCGTGCGCTGTCGTGGAAAGGATGATGGGATTGGCTGGTCCCAATTTCCGCTGGGCTACAATGCTTGCATCTCTTCGCTGGAGGCATGTATGCGGAAGTTTCTTCTTGCCGTTTTGGCAGTTGTCGTATCCTGGGCCGCGCCGCTCGTGGCGCAGGGCGCGCCGCCACAGGGAGGGGCAGGGCAGCCGTACGCGGTCGAATACTATTACAAAGTTCAGTGGGGGCATCAGCAGGAGTTCCTGAACCTGTTTCTCAAGAATCATTACCCGCTGCTCAAGAAGATCCAATCGACCGGCAGGATTCTTTCGCTCAAGGTGGAGTCCCCGGCGTATCACACTACCGAGGATGGCCGCTGGGATCATCGCGTCACTATCGTCTACAAAGACTCGACTGCCGCCACGATCGCCAATCCTGACGAAGAGGCGTTTATCAAGCAGCTTTGGCCTGATCAGCCCACGTATCAGAAAGAGGAGCAGCGCCGCTTTGAAATTCTCGCCGCGCATTGGGATTTGCCGGTGACGGAGATTACGCCGAAGTAAGTTGTCAGTGGTCAGTGCTATGCAGAGCTGACCCCGGAACCAGACGGGCCGCACCCCAAAGATCATCCCGATTGGAGGCGAAAACTGGTTTAGACTGTTGCCACTACTCAAGGGACATAGACTGATGGGCCTGAACGGAGTTATGGCGCATGCATCTCCTTACGGTGGTCGTTGCCAAAATCAGTCTCGGACTGAGCTTCATCTACGGGGTGGTGAAGTTCTTCGACCTGATCGGCAGCCGGTTGAACGAGGACACGAACCTGGCCGTAGCAGTCTGGATATTGGACGCCAGCGTGGCAAAACCCATCCGCCGATGGCCCAGCTCCAGTCTTGCGCTCTTTAACGCGGTTTACGGTCCGCGCCATTTCACTTGGAGGTGCTTTAGCCGCTCAGCTCTCATCTCCGTGATAACCGCCGTCGGCGCGATTCTTACTTCGGTTGCTCTCCTCGGCCCTATCTCCAGGTGGCTGCAACTGGATAGCGCGAATTCGCATCTTGCCCTGGAACTTTGGACCGCATTCTATCCGCTAACGATTTACTTGGCTGTGCAATGGAGCGTCTGCGATTACATCGTTCTGGTGGGCACGCGGTTGTTTGTGCGCTGGATGGCGCGGACGAACTCGATGTTCCTCTGGCTCATTCTCATGGCGTTGAACGCAGGGGTCTCGGTCTTTCTTTCGTCGCTGACGGTCACCGCGATGGGGGTGCTGCTCTATTTCCTCGCTCAGTTTTTCGCCGTGTTCCTGTGGGTAATCTCGCCTTTCATCATTTTCTTTATGTACCGTCCTCCTGAGATCGGCATTCCTCTAATGCTCATCGTGCCGGCCTCCGTGCTGGTGCCCGTACTGTTCACGTCGATCTGGCTGCTCCTGTATGCGATATCCGGTGGACTTCTACGGCTGGCCACACGAGTCGATGTCATCTCCGAGTGGCTCAAACGGCATTTGGATATCGAAAAAAGGCCCGTTCAGTCCATTGGTTTCGTCGCGGGCATACTGGTTGCGCTGGTGTACTGGTGCGCGATTGCGCTCCGCTCATTGGCCTAGTCGGCCTCCCTGAAAGATTCCTGCCCTCTGTTCACGGCCTTTCCCGCCAGCGCCGCACGAGATCCGCGGCTGCCATGGGCCACTCGGGAAACTGGAACTGAAATCCAGCGTCGAGGAGCTTGCCGGGAACGACGCGGCGGCTCTTGAGCACCAGCTCCGGCTCGGTGCGCAGGAAGAACGCGCCGATGCTGATGAGCGGAGCTGGGGCGGGCAGGCCGTTCGGCATTTCCCAAGCCTCGCGCAGGGCTGCCATGAACTCACGGTTGGGCAGAGGCTCAGGTGCGGCTAAATTCACGGGGCCGTCGATTTCTTCGCGCTGGATGAGAAACTCGGTGGCGCGCGCAAAATCTGCTTCGTGCATCCACGAGACATACTGGCGGCCGTTGCCCTGGGTACCGCCCAGGCCGAACCGTACGAGATTCGAGAGCACGGCAAAGATGTTGCCAGGTACGGGGCTGAAGACGAGCGAGGTACGCAGAGCAACTCTGCGTGTGCGCGGCGTCGGCGCTTCGAAAAAAGCTTCCTCCCAGTCCTTGACGAGCTGGATGGTCCAGTCCCATTTTTCTGGAACGCGACGACGCGGCGAGAGCATCTCGCCACCGCCGATCGCGCCGGTTGCCTCATCCATATCCTGATCGAGCGAGTGGCGGTAGATGGTTGCGGTCGAGGCATTCATCCAGAGCCGCGGCGGTTCGGCGAGTCCGGCGATGACCTGACCCAGGAGCCTTGTTGGCCGGATGCGCGAGTCATACAGTTCGCACCGGTTTTTGGCTGTGGCGCGGCAGTTGACGCTGCGGCCGGAGAGGTGAAGGCACACGTCGGCGCCTTCGAGCGTTTCGACCCATCGACCGATGTGCTGGCCATCCCAATGCACGGTCTGGTAAGGGGCCGCGTATGGGCTGCGGGTCAGCACCGTGACGTGATAGCCGCGCTCCTGAAAGTACAGCGCCAGCATGCGCCCGATCTGGCCGCTGCCGCCGGGAACCACGATCCGCATACCGCGACTATTCATTCTCAGGCCTCGCCGTAGATTGCCTTCAACAGCTCGCCCGCAGGCCGGAAGAGCGGCTTGAGCAGCGGCAGCTCAGCCCATTTCAACGTGAGCAGCATCATCCTCAGTGTCTTTTCGAAGAGCAGCTCGGTGCGCTGCTGCTTGGGTGACCGGTCGTAGACCCAGAAGAGCATGAGCCCCATCTGATAGAGCCAGAGCAGCCGAGGCAGATAGGGCAGAATCGAGGCCGGCAGTCGCAGCTTCGATTCTTCTGCGGCGCGAGCAAAAAAAGCGATGTCGCGGTCGCGAATGGGTGCGGTGGCTGCGCTGAAGGGCGAGAGCGGGTGCTCGGGATCGATGTGCGCCGAGAGCGCACTGACCAGCGCGCGGTTAGGCGCGAAGTATTCGAGCTTCTGGCCAATAATGCCGCGCAGCCGCTGCTCCAGGGTCCGGCTTTCGCGCAGAATCTCGTCGAGCCGCGGCGCCATCTCGTCCTGCGCCTGGGCATAGAAGGCCATCACCAGGGCGTCTTTTGAATCGAAGTAGTAGTAGGCCGCTCCTACGGCCACGCCGGCTGCTGCGGCGATCTCACGCATGGTGGCAGCGTGGAATCCGCGCTCGCGAAAGATGCGGAGCGCGGCGGCAAGAATGCGCTTGCGGGTTTCTTCGGATTTAGGGACCGTGCGCGCCATAGATTTACGCTACGACTCCGGAGCGGCTAGGTGCATGGCGATTACTCTCGTTTATTTGAACACGTTCAAAATAAAGATAAACCTGATGGGAACGCGGGTCAAGAGAAAAGTTGAACATGGCCACGAAATGAAGAGGCAAGGCCGAGAGTGCTTAATCGGGCTTCGCAGCTAATGGTTTACTTTGGTTTCAGCGCAAAGCGGCTCTTTCTCTGGAGAGAGCCGCTTTGCGTTGAGAGAAAGAAACGCGTGATCCGAAAATTGCGAGAGATCGCTTCGGAGAAGCGCGGAAAGACAGGTTCATTTTGAATACGGACATTCAGGGCCGCATTTCGTCCAACTCTTCCCTTGATTGGCGGCTCCGCAACAGGCGTCAAATTTCGGTTTGCCATCGGTGGTGTAGCGCTTCTTAAGATCGAACTTCAACGCATACTCCAGTTCAGGCGCGGTTTTGGCATCACAGGGGATGAATGTGTTGCGGCTTTCGTGGATTTGGAGACGCTGGTCATATCCCAGACCGACGACCGCTCCTCTGCGTCCTCCGGGCGTACGCGGCGGCGAGTACACCTGCTCATACCACTCAACGAGCTTGTTCGATGTTGGATCGTTGGTTGCTCTGTAGAGGAGCGTAAGCCTCATTCCATTGATATCGCTGCCTTGGGCCGGGGAGGCGATCAACGGTTGAATGATTTCGCGGCCTACGTTGAACGGACAATCATGGGCTTGAGTAATGTGACCGTAATATTTGTCACTCATGAAGTAGACAGTGGGAGATTTGTCTTTATCGCCTGTGTAACCGACGATGTTCTGAGCTTGATAGAAATTCGGTTCGTACGCCACAGTGAGATCTCCTTTTTTGCGGCTCATTATATCTGCGGTTCCTTACGAAGCGACATGCATATTTTTTGGGGAAGATTTGAGGGCTGAAGCGGAGATAGAGACTTCAGAGCTGGACGCATTGCTGCCCAAGGCTAGGAATCGAAATTTGGAAAGGGAAGAGTCGCCGGTTTTGCCGTCCCGGGGGGAAGGGATAGCCGGCCATGAACTGACGCCGCCGGTGAGCGCGGATTGCATTCGCGATCAACATCACGATCAGCACAATCACGATCAAGGGAATCAGCAGAACCATTTCGGAGATGCCGACGCGGTTGCCGTTCACGTGAGTCGAGGAGGGGGCCTGGACATCGCCGAAGAGGCAGACTACATCCTTGCCCACGGAGACGTCGTTGCCCATCCGGATGCCGCCAAAGATGGCGACGAGGTCGCCGCCGATCGAAGAATTGTCGGCGGTGGAGACATGTCCGAAGAAGTTGACGACATCGTGATGCGCCGCGCCATTCAGGCGGACGTTGCCGAAGAAGACGACGATATCGCCGCGCACATCGCCATCGGCGTGCACGCTACAGAAGAAGCAGATGGCGTCATGGACTGGCGTGTCAGATGTGACATTGATATTGCGGAAGAACTGGACGGCGTCCTGTTCGGCGCGCGCAGGAATCGTACCTGCCGCGAGGGCAGCCACCAGCAGGCAAAGCCCGAGAATGGGTCGAAGCCTGAACATCTAACCCACTATACGCCGGCGGTAGGGAAATAGTTCCCAGCAGGCTTTTAGAACCAGGGCAATCGCATGAAGGACGATCCCACACTCTTTGGCTGCCTTGCGACGCCCCTCCGGGGCTACGAGAGCATTTGCGGGCCTCAATTCCCCACGCTGAAGCGCGGGGCTAACATCCTCTGCGCCTCCGGCGCTGGGAAATCAGAACCAAATCGATCAACAAATCGGTTCATGCGATTTACCAGCTTTTAGAACTGGAACCGCATTGCCAGTTGGATGCGCCGAGGCGGCGCGACCGAGGTGATCTGCCCGAACTCCGGTGAAGTTTCCACTGTATCGATGCCGGAGCCATTCACGTGGTTCAGCACATTGAACGAAGCGGCTGAAAAGCCGAGCCGCGGCGCTTCATCGGATTTGTTGCCGGTAATGGCAAAGTCGTGGCCCCAGCGCAGATCGAGATCCACGTAGTCGGGGCCGATTTCGGTATTGCGGCCTACGCCGTCGGGACGCGTGTTGAAGAGTCCGTCTCCGTAGTAGTCGGTGCCGGTGAGCTCGGTCCATGGGGAACCGGCGTTGGCAAAGACTCCTGCGGCCAGGTTCAAAAGGCTCTTCTGCTGAAAGATCGCGTACATGCCTACGCGCTGCCGGCGATCGAAGCCGGAGTTTGCCCACTCGTCTTCCGGATCGTATTGGTTTTGTGGAAACCAGTTGATGCCGCCGGTGTTCGACTCATAGTGGGACCAAGTGTACCGTCCGAAGCCGGTGAAGTGCTTGTTCCACATTCCGCGGTAGGAGATGTCGAATCCGCTGCCGGTGTAGAAGGCTGCCGCCTGCAGTTGCCGGATGCGGCCAAAGGCAGGATTGGGCCGCCGGCTGTAACCGGATTCGAGCGTCGGCGCATTGATGTCCACGGAGCGGAACATGTCGATGCCACGCATGCCATACACCGTTACGGTTCCGGTTGCGCGTTCGCCGAGTTGCCGTTCGATAGAGAGGCCATAGTGCATCTGATAAGGAATCTTGGCGTGCGGTTCGAGCTGAACGAGAGCCGGCGGCTGCGCGGTGAGTGCGATGCAATCCGAGATGGGCACGCAGCCCGATTGCGGCAGCGTGGCCGGATTCAGAGAAAGAATGATCGAGCGCCGGCGCGCGTCTGCATAGCGGGCGAGATCGAGCAGCGGGCCGCTGCCGAAGCGGTCGTAATAGAAACCGCCGCCGCCGCGCAGGATGGTCTTGGACTGCGGATCGAGCACCCACGCGAACGAGACGCGTGGTGCAAAGCCCAGCCGCCGGTCGGCGAGCAGGTTTTCCCAGTCGTAGCGCAGGCCGGGCGTGATGGCGAACCGGCTATTGATCTTGAACTGGTCCTGGATGAAGGAGCCCATCTCCTGCTGGTGATAGATGAAGCGCGTGTCGCCGGTATTCTCTGAGAAGCCGGACGGCAGATTGTTGGCGTAGTTTTCCAGGGCTGTCGCGATGACGGTTTTTCCGTCAGCGGCAAGGGTGGGTGCAAAGGTGTAGGAGCCTAGCTGGTTGGTGTGATCGTCATAGACGCGGCGGCTCAGGTGCGGAATATCGACGCCCCACTTGATCATGTGCCGACCATGCATCCAGGTGACGATCTCCGAGAGACGCGCGTTGTACTCGGTGGCCAGCGAGTCAGCCTGCGCCGAACCTCCGATGAAGTCGCCTTGCAGGCTGATCTTCGGGCCTTCCTGGACGTTGGTGTTGCGCGTCGTCCAGTGCTCGGCCACGAGGGAAAGCTGATTGAGCGTTGTATCTGAGAGTGTGGAATCGGCGTGTGCGACGAGATCGTGCTCCTGAAAGGCGTTGTTGTAGCCGGCTGCAGCCAGCGTCTGCCCGCCAACACCCTGGTTCTGGCCTGTCCAGTTCTGGAAGCTGTATTGCAGATAAGCGGAGTGCTTTGCGCCAAACTGGTGCGCGGCGCGCAGGCTGAACTCCGTATCGCGCGTGGGCGCGGGCACGTTTGCCTGAAAGGAGCCGCTCGCATTTGTTGCTGTTGGCACAAGGGTTGCGCGGACCACAGAGTTGAGGTCTTCTTCTGCACGGTTGAAAGAGACCAGAAAACTCGATTTCTTCGCGCGCGGAATCGGTCCGGTTGCGCTGCCCTCGTAGATGCGCCGCTGTTCGAAGGGTTTGGAAGGCGCAAGCGCGTTCTTCGCATTCAGCGCCGAGTCGCGGAAGTAGAAGTTCAGCTCGCCGTGAAAATTCTGCGCGGCCGACTTGGAGACGATCTCCATCTGCCCGCGGCCTGGATAGTAGTAGCGGGCCGAGTACGGATCCTGGTTGATCCGCACCTCCTGCACGGCAGAAGGCGAGACGGTTACGCGGTTCGCCTCTACACCATCGACCATGATGCCCGTGCCGCCGGTGGCTGCCACGTCCGAATCGAGGAAAGAGCCCATCGCGGAGACAAAGTCGTTATCGAAGATTGGCAGTGCCTTCAGATCCTGCGCGATCATCGTCGACGCGTCACGGTTGTCATCGGTTGCGGTGAGATCCTGATTGGAGTCGGCACTGACCACTACGTTGGTGGCAGCAGGTGCGACGGAAAGCACGATGCGGAGAATCGGAGCCAGCTTGACCGCAGCCTGGCTGGCGACGGCCGATGCGGCGGGTGCAGAAACCGTGATCGGCGTGCTGGAAGTTTTGAATCCAGCCTGCGAGACGACGAGCGTGTACGCGCCGGCATGTGGAGCGACTACCTCAAAGCTGCCGTCCGGTCCTGACTGAAATGTGCCGTCCGTGGCGCCGGTGGTGTCGACGAGATCGATCTCGGCGTTGGGAATGATCGCGCCTGTCGAGTCCGTCACCATGCCGTGCAGGGTGGGGCGAGCGGGCTCCGGTGCGGCGGCGGGATGGCAGGCAAGCGCCGTGAGAGGCGCCAGGAGAAGGGAAGCAAAGCCAAGAGCCAGAGTGCGCATTCAAAAAACCTCAGCAACCAAATTGCAGAAAATCGGATCAGGACTGAATCCAGTAGCGTTGCAGGCTGCGGTTGGCCTGCAGAGTTCATCATGCACAGCACCACATTAAGAGAAGATTTATTCTCTGGAGATCGGTATCCGCCGGGCCCATCACTAGCGCTATAGGCCAATTTTCGCAGGGCTGAGCGCCTCCGTCCAATCGGAAGCCGTATCCACCACGATGTCGGGAGGGATCTCCATCAGGGTCTGCGGGCCGAAGCCGAAGGCGCACCCGATCGACCATGCTCCGGCATTGCGAGCGGTCAGCACATCGACGTGGCTGTCACCGATCATGGCAGTCTCTTCCGGCAGCGCGCCGGTCTCTTCCATCAGCTTGCGCAGGCCCATGGGATCGGGCTTTTTGGCCGTGAAACTGTCGCCACCGTAGATCTCGAGGAAATAGCTTGCCAGGCCGAGTCCTTCGCAGATGCCGCGCGCCGGCCGCGCCGGTTTGTTGGTCAGCACGGCCATGGTTCTCTTTGTCCCTCCGGGCGCCTCATGCAACGCATGCAGGGCTTGCAGTGCATCGAGCACACCGTCGTAAACGTAAGTGAAGTCCAGCTTGTGCTCGCGGTAGTACTGGAGGAAGAAAGCATAGGCCTTCGCGAGCAGCTCTTCATCGACTCTCTCAGGATTGAGGTTGCTGGCCAGGGCGAGCGAGCGGCGCATGAGCATGGGCGCGCCATTGCCGACAAAGCTGGCAATCGCCGGATCAGGCAGCGGCTCGTGGCCGAATTCCTTCAGCGTTTCGTTCACGCTGTTGCACAGATCCTGGGCCGAGTCGATCAGCGTGCCATCGAGATCGAAGACGAGTAACTTCAGCCGCTCCACGGGGATGGGACGGAAAACTTGAATCATGACTTTAGTGTAACGGGGCGGCACACGCGGAAGTACCGGCCCTATTTCGATCATTCGCGGAAAGAAGTAGTTTCTGTTCGAGCCATCGTATTTGCCCGATTTCAGGCAGCACTTTTTGAAAGCTCTGTCCTGAACCGCATGGACACAGGTCTTTCCGGCCCAGTTTCTCAACCAGTTCTTTGTCTTGGTGGATGATGCGGAGACCGCGCCCAACGTGAGCCTCTGACGGATAGCCCTTCCGGCGCTTACTGCTTCGCTCGAAAGGAGAAGAATTCTTCTGGATTTTTGGTTGCCATAGTGATTCTCCTTGAACGGGGTTATTCCCAGTATGTCATAAAAGCGTTCTTGATTCGCATCAACCCAGGCGGTACGCTTTCATGCGTCCTTCGCGGAACTTCGCCGGATGGCTGCCAAGGCAGGCGACGCTCGGATTGGCGCTGAGCAGCAGACGCGATACGAAGGATGGTTCGGTTCCAAGCAGGCAGGTGGTGTAGAGTGTATGCCGTTTGCCGCAACCCTCCAGCGCGCACTCGCAGTCGATGCCCCAAAGAGGGTGCGTCCGCGCGAAACGTTCGCCATCGGCTTGCGTGGCGAGCCGGATCATGACCGGGTGCACCTCATGCATACGTAAGAATCGAGAGCAAAGGAGCCGGATTGGCCACGCGCCACTGGGAATGTACAGCAGGCCTTCGGATGTTCCCAAAAGGCTCTGATGCGGAAGCGGAATGGGCTCGCCACATCCGGGGCAATGAAAACAGTGAATCACGCTTGCGGCAAGCACAGGGCCTCCCACCAGCCAAGGCCCAACCCAATTCGTACAGCGTGGAGAAAGGAGCGTGCAGCGACGTTGAGCGGCGGACGAGCGCGAGAGCCGGAGTCGGCGATCGGTAGACCGGATCGGTTCTAGAAGTGATGCCGCGCCGCAATTCAGAACTGCATCTTTGGTGCGACGCGTGATCGTCCGACGAGTCCAGCGTAGCACCAAGTTGCGTGATTTGTGAAATCGTTTACTGGAATTCTCCGTATGAAGGTTTTCGTTGCCTCAGTGAACTTGAATGGAGCCCGATCCGGTTTCGACGCGCACTTCGGGGCCGCCGCCGCCGATCTTGCCGGAGAGATGATGCTTCCCAGAATCAACCTGCCCGGCGATCTCGCGATCGCAGCGGATGCGGCCGGAGCCGGTGGAAGCATCCAGCATGAGACCTGCGTCGCCGGTCCAGATTTCGACCCCGCCAGAGCCGGTGTCGAGCCGCCAGGGGCCGCTCGGGGTGCCGGCCGCTTTGATGGTACCGGACCCCGTGTGCGCATGCAGCGCGCCATGCAGATTGCGCAGCTCGATCGAGCCTGATCCAGTCTCGGCCTTCACGTCACCGTTGCCTACTTGTTCAGCGTAGATCCTGCCTGACCCGGTCTGGGCGGAAAATCCGCCTTGCAACCCGCTGGCATGAATGCTGCCCGAGCCTGTGCTCAGCTTGGCATCTGCACCTACGCCATCGTCGTTCACACTGCCGGAGCCGCTTGTCGCGTCGAGAAACGAGTTGGCCGGGGCCACGATCTCATAATCGATGCTGATATTGTGCAGATTCTGGTGTCGCGCGCCGATCCGGATGATGTTACCGGTCTGCTCGATCGGCGGATGCGCCGCGATTTCGCGAACCTTATCGTCGTTTTCGCCCCAGTTGGAGCGCACGCGGCCGAAGATGTGGATACGTCCACCATCGCCCTGCGTCAGGCGGATCGTTCCCGAACCGGTGGCGACAGTAAGCTCGGCGCGTCCGTTCAGGCTCAGGTCACGCTCGAAGGTTGCTTCTTCCGCGAGGGCCGCTGCGGCTGCGAATCCCAAAATCATGACAGCTGCTACTCGAACCAGATACTTCATCGTTTTTCCTCATTGTCTCGTTTCGTGGAACTCTGCAGGTGAGTGCCCGGGTACGTTGCGCCAGACGAGAAATCTCGACATGGAATGAGCATTCTGCTGGCCAAATCCGCCTTGACCGTGGATCCGTTGTTTCGGGACTGGAGCTCAATCCAGAATGGCTGGGGCGTTAACGGGGTTGTTCGCTTTCGGACACCGTCGTCCGTCGACGTACAGCGATTGCAGCCGGCCATCTTCTTCTTTCATCAGACAGTACGGGTTTTGAGTCGCGATGGTTCCCGCCAGGATAACTCCAGGAGGCGAGGCGGGCTCAGGCCGCACTCCGGGATGCTATCCTCTCCCCCAGATGCACGGGCTTCCGTTGTTCAAATCGGTCGCGGTGGCCATGTTCATTCTGGCCAATGCGTTCTTTGTGGCTGCCGAGTTCGCGCTCGTCTCCATCCGGGATACGCGCATCGAGCAACTGGTGGCGGCGCAGGTGCCGGGAGCGCGCGCCGTGCGCCGTCTGCAGCAGGCGCTGGATGAGCTTTTGCCGGCCGTGCAGCTAGGCGTGACGCTTTGCTCGCTGGCCCTGGGCTGGGTGGGCGAGCCGCTTGTGGCCTCGATGCTGCAGCCGTGGTTTGAGGGGCTGCCACACGCCCACATCTGGAATCACATAGCGGCTGTGACCCTGGGCTTTGCCATCATCACCTACTTCGATGTGGTGGTAGGCGAGCTGGTGCCCAAATCACTGGCTCTGCGCCGTGCGGAAGCGCTTGCCGTGGCCGTTGCTCCTACGATGCTGGTTTTCATGGCGACGGTCCGCCCGGCGGTCCGCCTGCTGCGCAATTCAGCGGCCGTGATTCTGCGCGGATTCGACATTCCGATGACGGAGCGGTCCGCCGTGCACTCGCCTGAAGAACTCAAGCTGATGGCGACGACGGCGCGGCGTCTCGGCCTGCTGCCGCAGTTTCAGGAGACGCTCATTCACCGGGCGATCGAGCTGGACGACGTGCCGGTCCGCGAGATCATGACGCCGCGGCAGAAGATCTTCTCGCTGCCTTCCAACATGACTTTGGAAGAGGCGTGCGCCCGGGTGATTGCCCGCCATCACTCGCGGATTCCGGTATACGATGACGCGCGCGGTCCCGAGCACATTGTCGGCGTTGTCTACTCGCGCGATCTGTCCCGGCTGTACTACTTCCGCATGCAGCATCTTCTCAATCCCAGGGAACGCGATGGCGAGTCGAAGGAGCAAGCTTTAGCCATCGGCGCATCCACGCAAGCTGGAGCGGACGGCGTGGCGAACACGAGTGCACAACCGGCACTGCAGCCCGCGCCATTGCCGGAACTTCGGCTTTCGCAGATCATGCGCGAGGTGCTGGTGGTTCCCGAGACCAAGTCGATCCTCGATCTGATCCGCGAGTTTCAACAGCGCCGCCGGCATCTGGCGGTGGCCGTGGACGAGTACGGCTCGATTGTCGGGCTGGTGACGGCTGAAGACGCAGTGGAGCAGCTTGCCGGCGAGTTTGAGGACGAGTTCGATTCGCCTTCACATCCGGTGTTGACCACCGCCGGAGGCGCCGTGCTGATGGATGGCAATGTGAATCTGCGCGACCTGGAGACGCAGATGCAGTGGAACCTGCCGCGCGATGGCGGTGTGGAGACGCTGGCCGGATTTTTGCTCTATCGCCTCGGGCACATTCCGCAGGTGGGCGAATCGGTGGTCTTTGAAGACCGGCAGCTCACGGTAGTGGAGATGGATGCCCGCCGCATTGCGAAGATTCGCGTGGAGCCGATCAGCCCACAGGCCGAGCCGGCGAGCTAATATCGTAAGACGATAAGTTTCCGCGCAAATGCGCCGAGAAGATGCTCCGGTCCAATCACTTCCAGAGTATCTTCCATGCGGCACTTTAATATCCGGGGCCTGGAGGCCCGTTCCGATAGGACTGCCGATATGCTTCGCGGAAGCCATGGCGGTAATCTTCGATGGCCGGTGGAGGCACGGGAGGATTGCGGAAACGTGGATGCCGGTTCACGTCGGGCGGAAGGCCGTGATAGATATCGCGGCGCGCGGCATCGATGCCATCGTGATAGCCCTGCTGTGCAATCGCGGTGAACTCGGGCGGAGGCGGTGGAGGTGCCGCATAGACCACGGTGGTCGGATGCGAGCAGCCGGCCAGGGTGAGCGGAAGCAATAAAGCTGCCAGCGCAATGATCTTCTTCATGCTGAGATCCTCGTGACAATTCGTTTTTTTCCACCAGCTAGTGGTGGGCTGTTTCTCTTTCAAACACGCGTTCGGCAAAAGTGTTGCAGGCAAATCTGCAGCGCTATACTGGCGCAGGCCGCGTGAGCAAGGCCGAACTTTTTATTTCAACGATGCGGAGGCGTCATGCTCTCGAACCGTTCCATGCCGCAGTCCACGGTTATTCCTTGTCTCGCTTATGCGGATGTGAACGCCGCGGCGGATTGGCTCTGTAAGGCATTCGGCTTCGCGGTGCGCGTGCGCATTGGCAATCATCGTGTACAGCTCAACGCAGGAGACGGATGCATCATGCTCGGGGATGAACAAAGCGAACCCCCAGGAGCGGGCTCCGTGATGGTGCGCGTCGAAGATGCCGACAGCCACTGTGCGCGCGCCCGCCAGCATGGCGCGACGATTCTCAGGTCCCCGACGGATCATCCTTATGGCGAGCGGCAGTACAACGCTTTAGACCTTGCCGGCCATCGCTGGACCTTTTCGCAGTCCATTGCCGATGTTGCGCCGGAGGAGTGGGGCGGCACGTCAGTCGAGCTTTAGTCGACCGATGTTGCCAAGCTGGCGATCGATTGCTGATTCGATGACCAACGCGGCCCGCACGCTGTAAGCTGACTGCAGCCCATGAAGCAGACCATCACCCGCCTTCTTCTTACGCTTCCTGTTGTCTGGCTTGTGGTCTCGCTTGTTTTTCTGCTCATTCACCTGGTGCCGGGCGATCCGGTGCAGATGATGCTGGGCGAGGGCGCTACGCCTGCTGACCTCGACACACTGCGTCACCAGATCGGTCTCGATCAGCCGCTGCGCGTGCAATATATGCACTACTGGGCTGGTGTGCTGCACGGCAACCTGGGCAGCTCGATCCGGCTGCATGATTCGGTGACGCACCTGATCCTGCAGCGCTATCCGTATACGCTTGCTCTTACGCTCGCGGCGTTGGTTCTGGCGCTGCTGCTTGCGCTTCCCGCGGGCATCTTCGCGGCGCTGCGCCGCGGGCGCGCTGTCGACCAGTCGCTTTCGGTAGTGAGCCTGTTTGGCCTCTCGGTTCCGGGCATTGCTCTTGGGCCGATCCTGATTCTCGTGTTTTCTATCCTGCTTGGCTTGACGCCGGTGTCCGGCGCGAACGCGGGCGGGTCGGCCGCCATTGATTGGCGCTACCTCATTTTGCCTTCTGTGACGATGGGCGCTTCTCTGGCTGCGATTCTCACGCGCATGGTGAGGACGGCCATGCTTGAGGAACTTGGACAGGATTACATCCGCACGGCACGCGCCAAGGGCTTGAGCGAAACGGCCGTGGTGTGGCGGCACGCGTTGCCGAATGCGCTTGTGCCGATTGTTACGGTCGTAGGTCTGCAATTTGGTGCGCTGTTGGCCGGCGCGATTGTGACGGAGAAGATCTTCAGCTGGCCGGGGCTGGGACGTCTGGTGGTCGATGCAATCTCGAACCGCGACTATGCGCTGGTGCAAGGCTGCCTGCTGGCGATCGGGCTGACGTATGTGCTGGTGAATTTCTTCACCGATGTTGTGTATAGGTGGATCAATCCGCGTATGCGGGGTTAAGTCGCGGCCTTTGCTGGTGTGTCGCAGGTGAAGGCAACGCCAGCAGGTCCGAAATGTCAAGGAGACTGGCGCGGCTGTTGGGCGTAGTATCCAGTTTTCGTTCGCGCTTTCAATCCGCGCTTGTCTACTTGTACCTTCAGTTCGTGATATTCGCCCGGTTGGTTGCTTGCTGTCGCTTCAAAGGTCAATGTGTAGAAAGCACCCGCGTCCCGTATGCATTCGTTGATCGCCGCAATAATGTCGTTGGTCGGAGGCTCGGCCAGACCTCCGCTCTGCACCGCCAGGACAGTCTGGCTCAGGTTCGCACCGCTCGCTTCATTCTCCTTCCGCACCCCCTTCAGCCATTCCCTGTACATGAATGTGGTGCGATCTGCCTGGCCCAGTGAGACGCTGTAGAGGCTCAAACGTGCTTTCTCCAAGCGGTCCGACATGGCCAGAATCTCCTGGAAAAAAGCTTCCTGCGTTTTCGGTGGAAAGTCCATCGTGGGCCCGCCAAGCATCGGCCAACCCGGACCAATCCAGATGGCAAGCTTATGTCCCGGCTTCTTTGCCTCGCTTTGCGTAAGCATATCCAGGACCCGAAGGGACCGCTGGAATTGGTCTGCGGCTCCGTAAATCCCTTGCGAAGTCACAATCAGATTCACAGGCACCTTGATAGCGGCGAGCGAATCAGCCATCGCGTTGCCGTCAAGCATCGGCGCGACCTGGGCTTTTACGCCCTCCTCTGTCACCCAGTCCACCGATACCGGGTACGGCAACCGTCCTCCGTTCTGGCGTAGAAACTTCTCCACTTGCCTCTGCTCAAACGAGACATCTGCAAATTTCGCATTCATCGTGTCGATCAGGAGAATGACCTGAGCGGGTGATCGCATCGTTGCTTCTCCCGCATTTGCATGGAATGCCAGAATATTTCGCGGGTGGCCGTTATCCAGGATTACAAAGTCGTTGGCAGTCAAACCCGTTACCGGCCGACCTGAATGGTCGTTTACCACCACATCAAGTCGCATGGGGGCGTTTGCCGGCGCATGGGCCAACGCATCCTGGGATTGATCCGGAGCTGGTGGCTCCACGCCTGTCGCGCCTTGCGCGTGGGCAAGAGAAGACAGGCAAAGTGCAAGTGCCCAACAAGTCCAGACAGAGCTTTTCATTGACGGACCCCCAAAACAACCGACTACCCCGGCAGGAAATCATCTTACTCCGACCAACCCGCGAGACCCTCCTAACTTGCGGCCTGTAAGAGTCTAGACGATCATGTGGACCGGGAACGGACGGTGAACTGAAACGTGAGATCAGAGTCAAGTTGATTCTGTTGGAGGTAGACGGGCAAACCGGAGACAATCTCGCTAAGCCACGGCCAGAGTCACAATCTCCGGCTTTATCTCGCTCTTTTCAATCGTCAATAAGCCCACCGTCACTGGCAGCTCGAACCGTCGCGGCCCGCATGAGCCGGGATTGAAATAGAGCACGCCCTTTTTGGTATGGAAGTTGGGCACGTGCGTGTGGCCGGAGAGCACGGCTGCAAACTTCGCGGCAGCCGGATCGAGATGCAGGGTCTTCAGGTCATGCAGCATGTAAAGATAGTGGCCCTCAATCAGTACGACGTCGGTTTCCGGCAGCTTGCCGCAGGAGCCCTCGCGGTCGACGTTGCCGCGGATCGCCGTGACTGGAGCAATCTTGCCGAGTTCTTCGAGGATCGACGGCTTGCCCACATCGCCCAGATGCAGAATGCGTTCCACGCCTTTGAGTATGGGAGCGACTTCTGGGCGTAACAGGCCATGAGTATCGCTGACGATACCGATCTTCACAGTCCAAGCTCCAGGCGTGTGCGCGGGTCGAGTTCGTCGCGCAGTGCGTCGCCGAGAAAGTTGAAGCCGAGCACCGCGGCGGCAACGGCCAGGGCGGGAAAGAGGACGAGATGCGGCGAATCGAAGAGATGCAGCCGCGCGTCGTTCAGCATGGCGCCCCAACTGGGCGCGGGCGCTGGAATGCCGAGGCCGAGAAACGAGAGCGTCGCCTCGGCCAGAATCACGCCGGCCATGCCGATAGCCGCCTGCACCAGGACCGGCTGAACGATGTTGGGAAGAATGTGCCGGAAGAAGATGCGCAGGCCGCCTGCGCCCAACGCGCGCGCTGCGTCGACATACTCACGCTCTCGCACGGCCATCACCTGAGCTCGCACCAGCCGCGCGTAACCGGCCCATCCACCGATGGCCAGAGCGAGCACGAGATTGATGAATCCCGGCCCGAGAAAGGCGGCAAAGGCGATGGCGAGCAGAATTCCCGGCAGCGATTGAAAGGTATTCATCGCGAAGGTGGTCAGTGCGGTATCGATCCATCCGCCGAGATAGCCGGCGAGTCCGCCGATGGCGAGCCCGAGAGCGAGCGAGACCGTCACCACGCTCACCGAGATTGTGAGAGAAAGCCGCGCGCCCCAGAGCAAGCGCGCCAGCATGTCGCGGCCGAGTTCGTCGGTACCGGCCCAGTGCATCGCAGAAGGGCCTTCGAGCCGATGCTCCAGGTCGATCGCGATTGGACTGTAGTGCGTGAGCCACGGCGCCGCAAGTGCACAGAAGATGAAGGCCGCAAGCAGCACGATGCCCACGGCCGCCAGAGGCTGCCGCCGAGCCCGCTTTCCAGCGACGCGCAAAATGTGGGAAGGAGGAAAAAGCATTCGCCTCCCAAGAATACACAGCGACTCGCGTGCCCGTCCGGAGTTTAATGGAGAGATGAGGCTTTCTGTGCGCTCTTGGATTGCGTTTTTCTCGACCGCGGTTCTCTTCACCGCATCTGCTCCGCTCACCTACACGCAAGATCAGGGATTGCCCAATCTGCACGCCGAGGCGCAACAGATATTTGCGCTCGCTAATCAAGCCCGGGCGACGGCAGGCGTGGGGAAGCTCGAATGGGACGCGGCTCTGGCGGAGGCTGCTTTGGCGCACTGCCGGCGCATGGCGCAGGAGGGGCCGATCGCGCATCGCTATGGCGGCGAACCGGACGTGGCTACGCGCGCAGCGAACGCTGGAGCGCGCTTCGGCGTGATCGAGGAGAACGTGGCCGTGGGGCCTACGGCGGAGGGGATTCACAATGAATGGATGAACTCGCCCGGCCATCGCTCGAACCTGCTCAGCGCCGATGTGAATCGAGTAGGCGTGGCTGTGGTGGCCAGCCGCGGCGTGCTCTACGCAGTTGCTGATTACTCGCGCGATGTGCCGGCGCTCTCTGCAGCACAAGTAGAGGCGCGCGTAGCCGACCTGATTCGCGTGAGCGGAATTGCGATTCGCAAGGATTCGAGCCTGGCGCGCGCTGCCTGTGCGATGGATTCGGGCGTGCCCAAATCGACCGTGGCTGGGCCACAGCCGCGCTTTGTGATGCGCTGGCAGGATTCGGATCTGGCCCACTTGCCACAGCCGCTTGTTGATCGGCTCAGCTCGGGTAGTTTTCACGAGGCATCAGTGGGCAGTTGCCCGGCGCGCGACGTGGAGGGCTCTTTCACGGCGTATCGGGTGGCGGTGCTGCTGTATTAGAGCGCTTTCATAGAGTGTTTCGAAGATTCAGCCGTTGTTCCTCAGGGGCTAAAGTCCCACTGTTTTTAGCGGTTTTTTTCCGCACGACTAAAGATTACCCCAACAGGTAAAAATCACCGGTCCGGAGGCCCGATGAAGTCGTGCCCTTTCACGAAGCGGGTTGATGAATACATCCAGAAAAAATCGCAATGCGAACAGAGAAAGAAGCAGTGCGTGATTATCCGAAGTCCTGATGCTCTTTCCATATTTGCGGCCATGACTCACGCGGCGGACCGCAGACGAAGATATCCGGATGCGATTGGCTCTCTTCGTTGTGCACGCCTTCTGCATTTCCGTTGTGGCCGGCAAGGCGGCAACCGGTAAAGATGGTGTTGGCCTGTTTGGCGCTGAGGCCGACAACGATGAATGTCGTGGGCGAAGGAGTGGGATAGCCGCGCAGCCATTCCGAATTGGTGGTGCCGATTGGCTCTGGAAGCCCATAGGCGCGGCCGAGGATCTCGATCGCTCCATACTCTCCGTAGTTGCCGGTTGTGATGCCGAGGTGTGCCTGCTGATCGAGCGGCAGGGAATCCCGAATTCCGGCGACCGTCTTCACCAGCTCATCCCAACCGATCTCTTCGCGCAGATCGCCGTCTCTCTTCAATGCGAAGTCGCGGAGCGGCCCACTCCTGGCGATGGGAACAAGCATCGCGAAGAAATAGGCTCCGGTTACGAAGAGGCCGACAAAGAAGATGCTGCCTACAGTCCGGCGCGCCCAGGCAGGACGCGGCGCGAGCCAACGCGTGGCGACGACCGTCCCCATCGCGATTACCGCAGGGTAGGCCTCGGCGACATAGTAGAAGCGTCCCTTGCCGATCCAGAAGGCGAGCACCGGGACGACGTACATCCAGGCAAGCATGCGATTGCGGCCGTCACGGAAGAAAGCGATGAGACCCGCAAGCGCGAGGGGAATGGCGAAGAGATTGAGATCGAGAAAGAACTGGAGGCGCCAGTAGCCCTCAGCACGTCCTTCGCCGACATCGCGCTTATGAATGCGCTGGAGGAAGTGATACGAGATGAAGTCGTGGTGAATGAGCCAGAGAAGATTGGGAAGAAAGAGGAGGAACGCGACGCCAACTCCAGACCAGAACCACGGGCTGAGCAGATGACGCCGAGCGCGGGTAAGGACAAGGCCAACAAGCAGGCCGGCGATGAAAAAGACGACCGAATATTTGGTGAGAAGGCCCAGGCCGATTGCCGCTCCGATCGCAAGCCACCAGCGCGGATTGTCCGATTTGAGCAGGCGGATGGTGAACCAGCAGACCAGTACCCACCAGAGCATGGCAAAAGAGGTGTATTGAAATTCTGTGGCCTCAAAGATCGGGAGCGGCGAGAGCCCGACGGCAAGTGCGGTGGTGATTTGAGCGAAGCGCTCGCCGCCAAGATCACGCGCCATCAAACCGCTGACGATGATCAGAACGGCTTGGCCGATGACGGAGAAGAGACGGAGGCCGACGAGCGAGACTCCGAAGAGCGCGAGGCCGATGCGTTCAATAAAAGGCGTCATCGGCGGATAAGCGACGAAGCCCCAATCGAGATGCCGCGCGTCGCTCAGGAACTGGAGCTCATCGCGATGGAAACCATATTGTCCATCGGTGATGATGTGCGCGAGAGCGAACGCGGAGGTAATTCCGATGAGTACGAGGGAATCGCGGGATGCTGTCTGGACGCGTGGCTCGGGTAGGACCTCAGTTGCGGCGGATTGCATAGGGGACTCCAGGGAAGCGCTCTCCCAGAGCATACGCTTCCCATCAGGCCATGGTTCCCGCGCGCCGTTCCATGGGGGAGGGAACTCGCACAGAGGCCATGCCTGCCGCTGTGGCGGCTTCAATCCCCAGTGCAGTGTCTTCAAAGACGAGACAATCTTCAGGCTCCACGCCGAGCCGGGCCGCAGCGACCAGAAACGCATCGGGCGCGGGCTTGCTGCGCGCATAGTCTTCTGCGCCAACGATTGTATCGAACCGGTCTACGAGATTGAGCGCGGTGAGCGTATTCAGGACGGACTCGCGGCTGCTGCCAGAGACGACGGCGAGCGGAATGACGCCGTGCTGCGCCTCGATCTGTTCCAGCACTTCGGGGACAGGCTTCAGATTCGGAAGCTGCGCGTAGTAGAGTGCCTCCTTACGCTCGGCCACTTGCGCCACGGGCATCTGAAGGTTGTGCATGCGGTTCAGCGTGGAGATGATCTCGTGCACCGGTTTGCCGCCCCAGCGGTAGAAGAGGTCTTCGTCGAATTCGCATCCCCACTCACGGAGAGCTTTTTTCCATGCGATGTAGTGGAGCGGCATCGAGTCGGCAATGGTGCCGTCGCAGTCGAACAGATAGGCGCTAAAAGCGCCCGCGGGAATTTGCAGCTTCATGCGTACGTGGAACTCCTGATAGTGCAGAGTACATCGTGGCGAGACGCGAAACAGCCTGACCAAGATTTAGCGTGCGTAGATTCTTGCGTTATTGCAAGGTGATGTTTTGCGACAGGCGCGGAGCGTTTGCCTCGATCTGCGGTGCGCATCCGCCTTCGCCGGGTTTTGTGGGCTCCATCTGAAGCGCATCATTGAACCGGTTGAAGTAGTTGAAGAGACCAATAGAACACATCAGCTCGACAATCTCGCCTTCTGAATAGAAACCTCGCAGCTCCGCAAATTGTTCATCGGTGACGGCGTGCGCGTTGCAGGTCATGGTCTCGGCCAGCTGCAGCGCTGCCTTTTCGGCGGGCGTAAAGTCGGCACGCTCGCGCCACTCGGCGAGGTGCGCGAGCTGGTCGTCGCTCCATCCCAACTTTTTGGCCAGAGTGGTGTGGCTTGCCAGGCAGTAGGGAGTCTGGTTTATCTGGCTGGTGCGCACGATGATCAACTCTTTGAGCTTGGTAGAAACGGTGCCCGTGTTGAGGATCGCGCTGAAGTGCGCCTGCATGGTGGCAAAGATCTCCGGCCGGTGCGCCATCACGCGAAACATGTTTGGCACATTGCCGCGTTGCGCGAAGACCTTGTCGTACAGTGCTGCCGTTTCCGCGCTGACCTCGTGGCGATCGAGCTTTGAAATCCGGGACATCGTGCCCTCCTTCCTTCAGGCTAATCGATCGCAATGGGAGATTGCGCCAATGCCGGATTCATCTGCCGGCGCCCTAGTCTTGCATGCTTTGCCTAATCCTGATCTGGTTCAGCTTCGTCATCTGGTTCAGCTTCGTCCGGGGCCCAGCCAGTTTTGACCTGCCCGGCGGTCTCTGCTACCTTGATAGAGGACAACTTAGCGCCCAACACTCCTCAGTAGCTCAATGGCAGAGCATTCGGCTGTTAACCGAAGGGTTGTAGGTTCGAGTCCTACCTGAGGAGCCAATTCCTTTCAGCAACTTGCGCTTCCCATACACGCTACGATGACCCTCAAAATCGCGAGACTGTAGGGACTTTTGTAGGGACTCCCCTTCAAAATGCAGCGCAACTGTAGTCGATTCTGAGTACGATTGCGACCCATTTCCGTCAGTCGTCGGCGTGGCTCGCTTCTGCACGATTGTCTCCAGAGCAGTCCGCTTGGCTTCCATGCGAATGTGGCTATAGTGCTTGAGCATTTGCTTCGAAACATGACCCGCGATGTCCATGATGGTCTGGTCGCCCGCGCCACTCTCCGCCAGTTCCGTGATGAGCGTATGCCGGTTGTCATGCCAGCGCCCCTTCACGCCGGATTGGGCACGGATATTCGTCCACACTGTCTTGAGCGTGGTGACGTGGCGGGTTGGGTCAGTGGGCTGCGGGGATCCGAACGGGAAGACATACCATTCCGGCTGGATGGCCCCAAACTTGTGTGTGTACCACGCGACATAGTCGGTGAATACCGCAAGCAGCTCTGAATTGAGAGGAATGGTTCTGCCCTCGCCGCCTTCCGTTTTGGACCGTCCAACCGCGAGGAATCGCTTTGGGAAATTGATTTGCGCCCACGACAGGCTCTTGATTTCTTTGTCGCGCATGCCAGCGTTCAGGGCCAGCGTGAGTGCAAGATATATGTGTGGAGACCGGGCTTTGGCGGCCAGTTCCAGCATCCGCTTCTTCTCCTCTTCGCTGTATGCCTTTCCGATGTGATTGCGGACCTTCAGCTTGAGCAACTTCTTTTTTCGCAGACGAACACGGAGCAAATCGCCCTGTTCACCCAGGATTCGAAGCAGGAAGCCCACCTCTTCGTTGACCGTCTTTGGCGCAGCACCTTCTCCCAAACGATCATTTTGGTATTTGGTGACCACTCCCTCATTGAAGTCCACCAGCATCTTACTTCCTACAAGACGCTTGAGATGGTCGATTGCGTACTCCGCGAAGGTTGCGGAATTGGGGAGCCGCAATTTGTATCCGGTGAAGAACTCATCCGCCAGTTCGTCGAAGGAGCGAATGCGTTCTCGCCGCGCGTCGGGGACATTGTTGAAGCCCTGCTCAAGCTCCCGCCGACGGTTCTGCTCCGCGGTTTTAGCGAGGGTCTTTGATTTACTCTTGCTCGATTCCTGGATGTGGCGACCTGCGAACCGAAATTCGTACCACCAGATCCCGCCGCGTCGATAAAGCGCCATGTTATTTCTCCCTCGTAGTTCCAGATTCCGGGCAGCCCATCGCCGTCTTCACCAATGATCCAAGTTGGCAGATCTTTGTGTGAGGAAGGGCTCTTTGTCCAGGACGCGGTTCGTGCAAACTTGCTCGAAGTACCACGGCAATGTTGTCAGCCTGGGCTGCGCAGTCCATTCCCAGCCCTGTCTCCCCGGCTGATAGAAGCAAATGGGCGGGCGCCAGCTTGTGGATGGAGGTTGAGAGGGGGATTACAAGGACGGTTGTTGCTCGCTCGTGTCGGTTACGCGCATCCGGAGAAACGACAATGACCGGCCGCCGTCCTTTCTCCGGAGGATCGGTGTGGAAGTTTGTCCACCAGATCTCACCGCGTTGCGGAAATCGCTGCGCCGTGGCCATCTTTAACGATCGCCTTTTTGAAGTTGCGATTCAGCGAATGAGCCCCAGGCGCTCTGTTCGGCGACCTCTTCATCCCCGAGCGTGTCGTAGTAGTCGGTATAGGCGGCTTCAATTGCCTGCTGTTTCCGTATAGTCATGAGCTCACTGAGAAGGGCATCCAAGGTTTCCGACTCCGAGGTGGATTTGCGTTCCTTGCAGGTTTTTCGTATGAACTTATCCGATTCAACGGAAATGCTGAAGCTCTTTTTGATCTTGCGCCCCATTTTAGGAGAAGTCGTAGACATGTCTCACCAGCAGTAGTATATCTGGTAAGAAATACTTCGTAAACCAGTGAATAGACGCTATCCGGACTTTCTGAGCTGCGAGAGAAGTGTAGCCGATGATGGGCCGATCCGGGTGTTGGTCCCGCCTCCCAATGGCTGTGCGTTTTCCCAATTCGCCAACTCCTCCTCCGCATAGCGCACCAGCGATCCAAATTTGCGATACGAAGGACCCCTGTTTTCGAGGCGCCATCGCCGCAACGTTGCGAGGCTGATTTGGGTGCGCTCAGCCACCTCGATTTCGGTAAGGAATTTCGTGCTCATATTAACCTCCCTGCTCGGAAGAGCGCCAATAAGCGATGACCAATAAAAGCATCGCGTTCATCGTGCTGAACTACTGATTTCAGAGTCCAATGAAAACTAGGGAATGCGTTATTCTCTCCGCGCATAATGAGCCGATTTGGTCCGTATATTGTGCAACAGAAGATGATTCTGTCGGCATCGAATTTGGTATCCATGTCGAAGAAATCAGTCGGTTAAGGAATTTTGATTGCCAGGTTTGACGCTCTTTCCCCGGAATTCTCAGCCCCAGAGGATGGGGGCCCATGGTTCTCCCGGAGATCCGACTCCTTCAGGCAGCGATTACCCTAGCCGAAGAATTGCACTTCTCGCGTGCTGCCGAGCGCTTACATATCGATCAATCAACCCTGAGCAAGCGCATTCAGGAACTTGAGAGTCAACTCGGGTTGAGACTGTTTGAGCGGAATCATCAAATGGTCGATCTGACCGAATCGGGAAGCAAGTTTGTTGAAGAAGCGCGCAAGGCCGAAGTCCATATCGAGCGTGCGGTGAATTCAGCAAAGGCAGCTTCCAGAGGAACCGATGAAGTTCTCAATCTTGGGAAATCTCCGCATACGGATCCCTACCTCGTTTCAATGATTCTCGCGATTCGGCTACCGCTCTTTCCGGGACTGAAAATCAAGATCTGGAGTCACTTCTCCCACGAACTTGCCCGAGAAGTCTCGACCGGATCTCTTGACATTGCAGTGACAACAGGAATTCCAGACACATCAAAACTGAGCAGCTTAAAGTTGGCAGAGAACCCCTTTTATATCGCGATGGCATGGAATGACCCTCTGTCTGCCTTGAAGCAGGTCCGCCTCAGAGACATGCAAGATCGCAATTGGGTTATGTTTTCGAGGCACGTGAACCCTTATCTCTACGATCGGATTCAGCGGCAGGCCTCCACCGATGGGGTTAGTGGCGCCGATCTTCATCATGTCTCCAGCCCCGAAGAAGCTGTCCCCCTAATTCTGGAGAACTATGGATTGGCATTTCTCAATCGGACGGGAGCATGGCGCATCGCGCAACACGGCATCACTATGCGCCCCCTGGCAGAAGATAGTTTGAGGCTCATCACCAATCTGACGGTGCGCGCGGATACCAAGTCCCGCCTTATCGGCGAGTTTGTCAAGGCCACAGCGCGCAAATTGGATACGCTGCGGAGACCAGTGCAGAGGTCGTTGTCTTGGACCGCTTGAGGGTTTTGCAGTTTCGCTTTGTTTAGGAGAAAGAGAGAAGATCACTTAGTGAATCCGCTTTGTTCATGGTTCCTGGGCCGGTTCTCAGTCCAAGGTTTGCCCGTTCTAGACGCAAATGATTGCCAGCACAATGGGTATCGGATTTGCGGCTCACAACCTAACCATCAGTCGAACTCGCATTCATGCAGTTGGCGAACTTCCACGTTCAATGGGCCTTCGCTGTTGCATTTTGGGCAATGCAGTATCCCCGATCCGATCTCGCGATTATCCAAGTTTTCTCGCCGCCTTGCGCTGCCACAGCTTACACATACGTGAACATGGACGAGATCCGATTCGGTTTTTGAAGAGAGAACCATGGATGTTTCCCGGATTGTCAATGGACACTGACCATTTGTTGTCTTGAGTGTGCTCTCCGCTGCCAACATAAGCGACACGGAGATGCCCCGGCTTGAATAAACTGGCTACATGTCCGAGGCACCGTTCAAAGTCTATGTGTGGCCACAGCGTGTACTGGTGCTCGGTCCCGGTTTTGCATCGATCCGGCACCGGCACCACGCAGCCCAGTTTGCGTTCGGACTAGACGGACCTGTCATCTTTGAGGCTCCGCAGACGGGCCTACAACGTTCCGAGATGTTGCTGATCTCGCCGAATGCGCCACACGCACACCCGGCGTTCGGCCCCCTGGGCTTTCTTTATCTGGAGCCTGAAAGTGTTGAGTGGGCATCCTTTGCCGGTCGCGGACAGGAAAACTTTGTGCACTTGCCATTTAGTGAACGGCAGCGCTCCGTCGCCCGTTGCGCCGCAGCGGGCGACGGAGCGGCGGCATCGTCACTGGTGGACAATTTGATCGGAAAGTCACCAAGCAGCGCGCTGCCCGATGATGCTCTGGTTTCGCAGACCATTGCGAACATCCGCCGGAGTCTCGATGCGCCAATCAAAGTGGCTGCTCTAGCGAAGGCCGTACATCGATCTCCCAGCCGCCTGGCACACCGTTTTCGTGAAGCTACTGGCGTGTCGATGCGCCGCTATGTACTATGGTGCCGTCTCCGCGCAGCATTGGACGCGGCGCTGCGCGGATCGAGTTTGACGGCAGCGGCTCACCTTGCAGGATTCGCGGACTCTGCGCACCTGTCACGTACGTTCCGGGCTATGTTCGGTGTCGCGCCATCCTTCTTTTTTAAACCCGGCTTGGCTAGCATTACGTTTTGCGGAATCGGGGCGAGCACGTAAGCAGTGCGCTTTTGATCAATTCAAATGGAAAACTCGGCAATTGCCCGTGCGATGATCCCACGTGCTTCGCGCCCCTCTGGGGTCGGTAACAGCGGATAGTTGTGTTGGAGCCCATTTCGAATATGCATCTCAACTGAGACACCTGCGCGTGCCGCCTTGTCCGCAAGGCGGACGATATCGGGGTGGTATAGATCGTGTGTTCCAGTAAAAATCAGCATAGGCGCCAAACCATCAAAGTTGCCATTCAAAGGACTGACGAATGGATGGGAAACGTCGAGGCCGCCCGCATACATGCGGAACGCCTCGATCATGCCTGGAACATCCTGCATCACATCGTGGGCCGCATCCACCGGTGTGCACTGTTTTAAAGTGCCATCGACACCTGGGCAGATCAGAATCAGAGCATTCGGTTGTGGATGTCCGGCGTTACGCAACCATTGCGCCGCTGCCACGCTCAATCCCCCGCCTGCGGAGTTCCCGACAACCGTTACATTCTGCGCCCCGACGGTCTCGATAAGATGCCGCACCATCCGTCCAGTGGCAGGAACTACTTCTTCCGCAGTCCCACGCGGAGCAAGCGGATAAATTGGAACGACGCAGTGCGCATTCGTCTCGCGTACCAAATAGCCTAGAAACTTCCAATGGGAACCAACAATCTCGTGAACGTAGGCTCCGCCGTGCAGGAAGACAACGTGATGTCGAACTCGGCCGCTTCTTGCGGGCTCGAGATGATATACCGTCCAGCCCTCAGCGAAACGCACTTCAGCCTTGACGTTGCGCCCTAATCGGACCGGATGATGACGGGCAGGCCGTAGAGCAAGTTTTTGAACCCGCGCCTGAACCACCGCGGCCGATGCCCACCACTTCTTTCGGCCAGTGAGCGGCAGTACGAGATCTAATAGCCGACTCTGCAGGCTAGGTTGCAGACCGGGCCAAATGACCTTTGGAGACAACGGGCCGCCATTGGGACTCTCTCCCTCGGGCACTTTCGGCAGCGCTAGTTGGCTGGGCTCCTCCCGATGTATTGCGGCCCAGACGTTTTCCGGACTCGATTCCATCATCGCGACTGCCCTCCTTGGCGGCCTTGCTCAGACCTGCAACCGGGTCAGATCTCCACATAATGTCGATCTTCCCTTTATTTACAAAATATGAGTGATAGCTCATAATTGTCTACTCGCATTTTACTGAGACGCCGATGCCCCGAAAACTGCGCACTAATCCAAGAAAATCCGCTTCACAAGAGCGATCACGGCAAACGGTTGATGCCATTCTGGAAGCGACTACTCGCGTTTTGATCAAAGAGGGGTATGACCGAACCAGTACCAACAAGATTGCTGCAGTGGCAGGGGTCAGTATTGGTTCGCTCTACCAATATTTCCCGAGTAAGGAAGCCCTGGTTGCTGCCGTCAGCGAGCGCCATTCACAAGAAGTGCTGCAGCTCATGCGAAGCACTCTCGCTAAGGTGGCCGCGCACCCGATCGCCGTGGCAGCACGTGCATTCGTTTCGGCTGCAATCGACGCTCACCGCGTCAACCCCAAGCTTCATAGGCTCCTTGCCGAAGAGGTTCCCCGCATTGGACGCCTTGAGAATATCGAGGCAATCAACCAAGATGTTTACGCGTTGATTCGAGATCACCTAGATGCTCATCGAAGTGAGATCAATGTTGCCGACCTCGAAGTCGCGACCTTCATTTGCGTGACAGCGGTGGATGCGCTCACACATGCAGCAGTTCTGCGCCGTCCGGACATTCTCGCCGACCAAAAAGCATCGGAGTTTGTGAGCGAAGTAACTGACTTAGTGCTCCGGTATCTTCAAAAGTCATGATGAGTAGACCAGCCGGAATGGCAACGATCAGCCTGACTCACACGGCGAATTCCAAGCTCATTGTTCCTCTTGACCTGTTCATGCACAGTCGATATACAATCGGCACATCTGGTGTACGGGAAGCCGGTGAAAATCCGGCACTGCCCCGCAACTGTAAACGCGGAGAATTCGAGAAGTTAGGACCACTGGGTTGACGCCCGCAAGGGCTGGGTTTTTTGCGAATCGCCCGGGAAGGTATCTCGAATTCGAGGATGCGTGAGTCAGGAGACCGGCCGGATGCCAATCTGGGCTTGATCCAGTTTCGATGGGAGAGCTGGAGAGCATTCTCCTGCCGGTCGACGTAAGCACCGGCAAAGTGAAGGCTGCCTATTATTTGATCCCGCTGTCTCTGCGGAATATTTCTCCGCGGGCAGAGGTGTTCTATGCAGGAGATGGGCCGCAAAACGGTCACGCTCGTGCTCGGCGGTGTTCGCAGCGGCAAAAGCCGCTGGGCGCTAGAGCGGGCAGCAAAGGCTGAGCGCGTCGCGTACGTTGCGACGGCGCAACCTCTCGATCCGGAGATGGTCGAGAAGGTCCGCCGTCATCGCGAGGAGCGTCCGAGCCACTGGCACACATTTGAAGAACCGCTGGAACTTGGACGAGTGATCGCGGAACACGCTGCGGCTTTTGACGTGATGCTGATCGATTGCATGACGATTTTTGTCGCGAATCTTCAAGGAGCGGCAAATGCCGATTCGATCTTTGCGGCCCGACGTATTGAGGATTTTCTGAGAGCATTGCGAACTCCGCAGTCTTCGGTAGTGCTGGTGTCAAACGAGGTCGGCAGCGGAGTGGTGCCGCCTTATCCGGCCGGGCGCAAATTTCGTGATGCACTTGGCGAATTGAACCAGCGAGTGGCGGCGGTCGCCGATAATGTCGTGCTTCTGGTGGCCGGAATTCCGCTGGTGCTAAAGGAAACGATCGGAGCGCGCTCATGATCGCCTTGATGGTAGCGGGGACTGCGAGTGGTGTGGGGAAGACCACGATTGCTCTGGCATTGATGGCAGCGCTGCGAGAACGAGGCTATCGTGTGCAGCCTTTCAAGTGCGGGCCAGATTTCCTTGACGCTGGCCACCATGGCGCGATTTGTGGACGCCCATCTCGGAATCTGGACACGTGGATGCTCGATGAGGCAGAGAACCGTGCCGTATTCAAAACCTCGATTCGCGATGCCGATGCCGCGATTGTTGAGGGCATGATGGGACTCTACGACGGAGTGGCCAGCGGCGGCGAAGACGGCAGTTCTGCGCAGATTGCAAAGATGCTGGGTCTGTCTGTTGTGCTGGTGCTTGATGCCGGAAAGAGCGCACGGAGTATTGCGGCGGTAGTCAAGGGTTTTGAGAGCTTGGATCCAGAAGTCCAGTTTGCAGGTATCGTGCTGAACCGTGTAGGGAGCGATCGTCATTATCGCTTGCTTGAGACGGCGATTCGTTCGGTTACCAAGACTCCCCTACTAGGACGCCTCCCGACCGATCCGGACCTTGCGATTCCTGAGCGACACCTCGGACTGCACACGACGGAGGAGACAACTACCGCCGAGAGTCGTCTTGCTGCGTTTGTGCGAGCGGGACAGCGGTTCCTAGATATAACCCCGCTGCTTAGTCTTTCCTGCCAGAGTGCTGTGGCAGAGAGCAAAGCACCATCGATATTGTTCCAGGATGAGAGCCGCGCTCGTATTGGCGTCGCGCGGGACAAGGCGTTCTCTTTTTATTACGAAGATAATTTCGATCTGCTTCGAGAGAGCGGCGCGGAGATTGTTCCCTTCAGCCCGTTAGCGGATGCGGAGCTTCCGCCGAATCTCGATGCGCTTTATCTCGGAGGGGGCTATCCCGAATTGTACGCGGATGTGTTGAGTAGCAATGGATCGATGAACACGTCGATCCGCGCATTCGCCGGGAACGGCAAACCAGTGTATGCAGAGTGCGGCGGCATGATTTACCTGAGCAAAACGCTGGCCACGCTTGATGGACACAGCCACAGAATGGCCGGACTGCTCCCGATGGAATTTCAAATGACTCCGGGGTTGGTTCAATTCGGCTATGTCGATGTGGAATTCATTGAAGACTGTCTACTCGGCGAGAGAGGGACAAGGGTGCGTGGTCATAGTTTTCACTGCTCGCGCCTGTGCGCTGACAGCGCCATGGCGACCGCATACCGACTGCGATACACACTCTCCGGCCGGGAGGAACTGGAGGGTTATCAGAAAGGGAATGTGCTTGCGAGTTATGTGCACCTTCATTTTCGAGCCGATGCAACCCTTGCCGGATCTCTGATAGGCGCTGCATTGCGAGCCCGAGAAGCGGAGGTACAACGATGAAACAACTCTGCACACTTCTTTCATTGTTCTTCATTGCACTGCCTGCGTGGTGTGCGCGGACAGTTACCGATGACTTGGGGCGCGTTGTCGTGGTGCCGGATCATCCTCATCGGCTGGTGTGCCTGATGCCCAGTGTCGTCGATGACGTATATGCGCTTGGTGCCGGCGCGGACGTCGTTGCCGTGACGGACTACACCAAATATCCCGCCGAAGCCCGGACCAAAACTAGCGTGGGGTCGATCGAATCGCCCTCGATGGAAACGATCGTATTGTTACACCCCGATCTGGTTCTCGAGAGCAGTGAGATGAGCCGTCCGGAGACGGTAGAGGCATTGAAGAAGCTGGACATCCCGGTGTTTGAGATCGCGCCACACGGTGTCGAAGGAATCTATCAGTCAATTTTGAGCCTTGGGCGAGCGCTGAACCGGGATGACGCTGCCAAAACATTGGTTGCGAGCTTGCGGAACCGCGAACTCGCAGTTCGGCGTCAGGTTGGCGGTAAACCAGTAATGAGCGTGCTTTTGCCGGTGTCGTACAACCCGATTCTTACCATCGGCAAACATGCGTTTATCACTGACCTGATCGAGATCGCCGGCGGACACTCGATCACCGCCGATCTCGCACAGGAGTGGCCACAGGTAAGCCTTGAAACCGTATTGGCGAGAGCTCCGGACGCTTTGCTGTTGATACGCGGATCGAGGATGTCTATCGACAAGATCCGAGGGCAGCCTGGTTGGGAGACTCTTCCCGCCGTAAAGAACAACCGAGTTTACTACGTGGACGACCGGATCGATCTTCCCAGTCCGGTCGCCTTCGACGCATTGGAGGAACTAGCAAAGCAATTTCATCCGTGAGGTGGCCAAAACCATCTCAAACCATCAACGCACAAGACAGCGGGATGCTCGGGAAGCGCGGTGCGAATCCGCCACTACCCCGTAACTGTATGCGAAGAGGCGCGGCTTGTTTGCCACTGGAGAGGACTCCGGGAAGGCAGCCGTCAGCCGTTGAGGCGCAAGTCAGGAGACCGGTCCAGCTGAGATTCCGAGGGGAAAAACATGTTCCAAATTCTGCGCCTGTGTTTACTTTTACTGAGGTGGACCAGTTCTCTCACCTTTGCCTTCACTGCGATTGCTCTCGCCCAACCCAGCGCCAGCCTGCGTGGCTCCGTGTCCGATCCATCGGGCGCGGTCATTGCGCACGCCAAAGTAGAATTTTTCGATCACGGCATATTGGCTGCTTCAGTGCTGACCGATGCAAAGGGCCAATACGTCATTGAGTGGAAAGCAGGCGATGACCGCCGTTTGCGCGTATCGGCTTCCGGTTTCAGCACCGTCGAAAGGCCGGTCGATCTCGCAGCCAATGCTCACGAACCGATCGTAGATGTCGTTCTTCCCATCGCAACTCTTTCCGAACAGATTACGGTTACGTCCACGGGCGCCCCCACGCCGCAGGCGCAGTTGGGCGCCGTGGTGACGGTCTTAAATCCGGATGAATACCGAGGTACGCGCGACATCCAGGAGGGGCTGCGGTTCATACCCGGACTTGAGGTTACGCAGACCGGACAGGCGGGAGGAACAACCGCAATCTTTATCCGTGGCTGTTGCGTAGGAGCGAACGGCGTCGGCGATGCCACCAAAGTCCTGCTCGATGGAATTCCGGTGAACGACATCGGAGGAGCGGTAGAGTTCGCCAATATCGGCAGTGCCGCCATCCATCAGGCAGAAATACTTCGCGGTCCAAACAGCGTGCTCTATGGTTCGGATGCGCTGGCCGGAGTGATCAGTCTCACGACCGCCAGGGGTGATACACCGTTTCCTTTGTTGACCTATCAGATCGGCGGCGGGAATTTCGGCACCTATCATCAGGAAGGATCACTGGGGGGAAAGTACAAGAGGTTCGACTATTTTTCAGACTACTCGCGATTCGACAGCAGCAATGCAATTCCGAACGATGAGTATCACAATGGCACGCTGACAGGAAACTATGGTTGGGATATCTCTCGGAACTCCAGTCTGCGGGCAACCGTCCACCATGATCGGGTCGCTTCGGGTCAACCGGGCGCGATTCAACTTTATGGCGTTCCCAGCGACGCCGAACAGACCAACGAAGACGCGTACTTTAGCGTCACATGGGAAGGAAGTACCACTGCGAGTTGGCATAACCTGGTGCGCTACGGTGGCCTGCGTTTAAGGTCGGAGTATGCCCAGTTCGGGCCGGCGGGAACACCGCAATCCAGTTTTACTCTGGGAGCGCCCGTCACCATTCGAGGAGCGAACGGTTACACGGTCAGTGGCCAGGCAGCGGAGTTCAATAGCGGACCACCCTATCCCTACACCTTCCCGGGTTCGACGGATAAGGATTTTGTCTACGCGCAGTCAGATTACCGCTTCAATCCACATTTTCTCGGGCTTGCTGCCTTCCGCTATGAAGACGAGCGCGGATACTCGGGTGGACCGGAAAGCTCGGTCAGGCGCGGCAATTACAGCTACACATTTCAGCTTCAAGGGGACATTCGCGGTCGCCTGTTCTATACCGTTGGCGGTGGTATTGAAGACAACGGCCTATTTGGGGTTGCCGGTACTCCCCGCGCTTCGCTCGCCTGGCAGGCAGCACAGGGTAGGCAGAGGACAGCTTTCAGTGGCACGAAACTGCGAGTCAGCTTTGGCGAAGGAATCAAAGAGCCTGCCGTTTTCGATCAGCTCAATTCGCTTCACGCTTTGTTGGCTGGCCTGCCCGGCGGAAACCAACTCATCTCGCAAAACCACGTAGTCCCTATCGGCCCTGAGAATTCAAGGGCGTATGACGGCGGTGTGGATCAACTGCTGTTCGACGGGCGAGGTCGCCTCAGCCTGACACTCTTTCACAATGAATTCACTAACGGGATCGAATACATCTCGCAGCAAGGCCTTATCGATCTGGGTGTGCCCAGCGCCATTGCGAATGCAGCGGCGTTCGGCGCAACAGTGAACTCGCAGGCATATCGCGTCCAGGGAGCCGAGACGGAAATCGAATACCAAGTCACGCACGATTTGTTCGCTCGCGCTGGATATACCTATGTGGACGCAAGAATCCAGCGCTCTTTTACGAGCGACGCCATTGGGCCGAGTTTCAATCCCAACTCTCCATCCATTCCCATTGGCGCCTATTCTCCGCTGATCGGCGCGCGCCCGTTCCGTATTCCGCCGCATGCAGGTTACTTTGAAGCCGGTTACCGTCACGGACGCTTCTTCACCGATCTTCGAGGAACACTGGTGGGCAGCCGCGACGACAGCGATTTCCTTGAATTCGACGCCAACTTTGGTCAGTCCCTGCTACTGCCCAATCGCAATCTGGATGGCGCGTATCAGCGTTTGGACCTCGCCGCCAGCTATTTTGCGAATCGCTATGTCGCTATTGAAAGCAGTTTCCAGAACCTATTGAGTGAGCACTACAGCGAGGCATTCGGTTATCCCTCGCTTCCGTTCACATTCCGGCTCGGAATGAAGTTGTCGCTTGGAGGCGAATCGTGGCTTGGGAAGTGAGCTGGTACCGCGCGGGAATCGTTCATGGATGGGCGGGAGAACATCGTCATCGCTGGCTGCTCGCGGCGCTTGCTGTCTTGCTCATTTTTGCGGTGCTGGTGGCCGCTGGGATGGGTGCCGTGGAGGTGCCCGCGTCCGCAGTGGTACGGAACATTCTTACTGGCAGCGCGCTCTCTGCCGATCAGCGCATCATACTGCTCACCATTCGACTGCCACGCATCGTGGCAGCACTTCTGGTCGGCGGCGCGCTTTCGGTATCTGGCCTGCTCTTTCAGGGGCTTTTCCGAAATCCCCTCGCCGATCCGTACATTATTGGCTCTTCGGGCGGAGCTGTCTGCGGGGCATCGATTGGCGTGTTTCTCCTGCCTCCGATTTCTGTAGCAGGTTTCAGCACAACGGCGCTGCTGGCCTTCGCAGGCGCGCTTGGTTCGATCACGCTGGTCTACTGGCTGGCGCGTGTGGATGGCCGTACGCCGGTGGTGGCATTGTTGCTGGCGGGCTTTGCCGTGAGCACCATGCTGAGCTACTCCTCTTATTTTCTCGAGGTGCTCGACCGCAACTTCGGAACGAGCATGCGGGTGTTGGCCTCATGGCTGCATGGGACGATCATGCAACCGACCTGGCCACAGTTGGCCATCGTGACAGCGATGATTGCCATCGGGCTTGCGGGATCCGTGCCGCTCGTCCACAAACTCAACACTCTGGCTTTGGGTGAAGAGTATGCAACTCACCTTGGTCTCTCAGTTCAACAGATTCGGGTTGCGGTCATCGTGATTGGATCGATCCTGACGGCTGCGGCCGTGGCTCTGGGCGGGCTCATCAGTTTCATCGGGCTGATCGTTCCGCATATGCTGCGTATTGTGCTGGGTCCGGATCACGTGCGGCTGCTGCCGGCAACGGCGCTTGCCGGGGCGCTGTTTCTGCTCGTTGCGGACACGGTCGCACGTACTGCAATCGCACCGGCTGAAGTGCCGGTAGGCGTGCTGACCGCCATCATCGGTGGGCCGTTTTTCCTGTATTTGTTGCGGAAGACGAAGCAGGAGGTGATCGCATGATCCCCCTCGTCGAGTTTCTTGGCGTTAGCTTCGCCTACGGGCACAGAAGAATCATCGGCGACCTGAATGCCACGATCTTCGGTAACGAATGCATCGCTGTGGTCGGCCCCAACGGCGTGGGGAAGACAACCTTGTTGCGCCTGGCCACCGGGACGCTCACTCCGGACCGCGGAACAGTGACCTTGGAATCGAAATCTCTCGGGTCGTTGAAAAAACGCGAAATCGCGAAATCGGTGGCTTTCGTGCCGCAGAACGTCGAGGTGCCATTTTCATTCACGGTCGAGCAGTTTGTGCAGCAGGGACGGACGCCTTTTCTAAAGATGTTTGGCGGATTGAGCGCCTCCGACTATGAGGTGGTACGGCGAGCCATGGAATTAACGGACACATGGTCACTGCGCGGGCGGGTATTCAACCAGCTAAGCGGTGGCGAACGCCAGCGCGTGAAAATCGCTCTTGGCCTTGCGCAACAGCCACAGCTGCTGTTGCTGGACGAGCCGATGCAGCACTTGGATATCGGCCGCCAGTTGGAGCTGATCGGTTTAATCGACTCGTTGCGCCGTGAGGGGATTGCCATTGTTGCCTCGATGCACGACCTGGCGCTGATCGAAGGAACTTTCTTTTCCGTTTGGCTGATGAGCCCAGATGCGCCCATGCGTCAGGGGACAGCTGAAGAGATGCTTCAGCCGGAGTTGCTCGAAGAGGTGTTCCGATGCCCGCCAAACTACCGCGATGTACTTCGTGAACGAATGAGAAGGGAGCCCGTGCTGTGACGATCGTTCAGACACTGGAACTTGGTAAGGTCATCGGCGAGATTGAGCCGTGCGATCGCCGCTACTCAGCGGCAGCACAGACGCAGCTCGATTCTCTGACCAAGCCGATCGGTAGCCTCGGGCGGCTTGAAGAGATTGCGGCACAAATGTTCTCGATCTTCAAGGGTGAGATTCCCGCTCCATTACATCGCGCCGCCTACGTGTTTGCCGCAGACCATGGCGTTACTGACGAAGGCGTCAGTGCCTATCCGCGCCAAGTGACGGCTCAAATGGTGCGGAATTTCCTGGGCGGAGGAGCCGCGATCAACGTCTTGGCGCGGATGCATCGGTCTGAGCTGACCGTTGTTGATGTTGGGGTAGATGCGGAGTTCGAAGATGCACCGGCGCTAGTCCGAATGAAGATCTGCCTGGGCAGCCGCAATATGAAACACGAAGCAGCGATGACGCCGGAGGAAGTTTCGGCGGCGATCGAAGTGGGCATTCGTCTGGCCCATGCATCGCGAGCCAAAGGGGAGCACCTGGTCGCAATTGGAGAAATGGGCATCGGCAATACAACCGCAGCAAGCGCGGTGACGGCGATGCTTACTCACCGGTCCGTTGCTGAGGTGACGGGGCGCGGCACGGGACTCGATTCGGAAGCTAGAAACCGGAAGGTGAACGTGATTCGGCGCTCGCTGCGCTTGCACTTCGGCGAGGAAAAGACGGCAGAACCCTTGGAAGTGCTGAGGTGTGTGGGCGGGCTGGAACTCGCAGCGATCACCGGGTTTGTTCTCGCTGCTGCTGCGAACCGAATTGCAATTGTCTGTGATGGATTTATATCGACTGCAGCAGCGGCTGTGGCGTATGCCATCGCACCAAATGTTAAGGACTATCTGTTTGCGGGGCATTGCTCGGAAGAACCCGGACACCGTTATCTACTCCATTTCATCGGAATCAGGCCGGTTTTGAATCTCGGGATGCGCCTTGGTGAGGGCACCGGAGCCGTGCTTGCGATGCCTGTGATCGAATCGGCGGTTTGCCTTTTCACGGAGATGGCGACCTTTTCTTCTGCCGGAGTGAGTGGACGGAGCAAAACATGAAGCTTTTCTCCATTACCGAAGAGATTGCGACAGCGTTTCAGTTTCTGACGCGCGTACCACTCCCTGCGTTCGCATGGTCGTCGAGCGGACTGTCGCGTTCCGCGAAATTCTTTCCATTGGTGGGAGTGGCGATCGGGTCAGCCGCCGCAGTGCTGCACCTTTGGTTGTCGCCTCATTTCCCGGCGAGCATTGCTGCGATGCTGATCGTGCTCTTCACTGTGCTGGTGACAGGTGGGCTCCACGAGGATGGTCTTGCCGATGTGGCCGATGCGTTTGGAGGCGGGCACGATCCGGACCAGATCCTCTCCATTTTGAAGGACAGCCGTATCGGCAGCTATGGTGCGATTGCACTGCTGTTTTCGATTGCGTCTCGGGTTCTGCTTCTAGCACTTATTCCTGGAGACAGGTTTACGCGTTACGTTATCTCCGCCCAGATGCTTTGCCGCTGGACAATTCTTCCGCTCGGATTCGTGCTTCCTGCCGCAAGAAAGCAGGAGGGACAGGGCGCCCGGGTGGCAAAGCAAGTTTCGCTTATATCCCTGACGGTGGGGAGTTTTTTCGCATTTGGCATTATGGTCTTTCTTTTGCGGATCGATGCCGTCGAGCCAATCATCGTCACCCTGCTTCTGACTGTCTTAAGTGGACTTTATTATCGTTCGCGCATCGGAGGCATCACCGGAGATTGTTTCGGTGCGACGATCCAACTGGCGGAAATCGCGGTTTATTTTTGCGGAGTGTGGCGTAGATGAAAAGTATCATTCTCGTCCGTCATGCCGAGACTGCGATGGCCGGAAAGTTCTGCGGCCACGCAGATCCGGATCTGAATGCTGCTGGTGAAATGCAACTGCCTCCCATCGTTGAGGGGGTTGTTCGGTGCGGGATCGATCGCATTATAGCCAGCGATCTGCGTCGCGCATTGCGAACCGCACAAGCCATCGGCTGCGAGATCGGCGTCGAGCCCCAGCTTCGGCCGCAACTGCGCGAAATTCATTTTGGGCTGTGGGAGGGACTGACATGGGCCGAGATCACAGAACGGTACCCCCGCGAAGTGCGAACCTGGCTTTCCGAGTTCCCCAAGAGCAGCGCACCGGATGGAGAGCCCTATGCCACTTTTTGCGAAAGGATAGAGGCGGAATTCAAATTGCTCATTGACTCCTTAGCCAACCAGACTACGGCCGTGATTACGCATGCAGGTCCGATGCGATTTGCACTCACAAAATTCTTCGGCTGGAGCGAACAGGACGCATTTGAGCAGACCGCGGCGTATGGCGCGGTGGTGGTGGTGCCGGGCATGCTGCCGGTGCAAGGGGTGCTGCCATGACGCCCGTCTTATTGCAGATCTACGAACTCGCGGGTTGGGGCTTTGATCCTGAAGCCGATCGCACACAACTCGATGCGAATGCGATTCAATTCGCAGCGCAAAAAGCCGAGGCATATTTGCACCGGCGCGCGCCATACAAGCCTGCATCGCCCTGTCTGGGGCATAAGCAATCGAACCTGCAGGCGCTTCTCGCCGACCGAGCGGAGAGCGTCGCGAGCAGCGACGAGTTCGATGGGTTCAATTGGAAGCTGGCCGTCATCGATCTTAGAAGGCTTGTGGCTTTTCAGCGCCGGCTCGGCTTTGACAAGAAGAGGCGAATCACCATTCCAGATCCGGAAGATAGCGAAGCACTTCTCGATATCGCACTGCCTCGTCGGCGTCTCGAGCCCGGCGACCCCAGCCCGTATATGGAAGTTGCCTTCTACCGTGACCGCTGGTTCCTTCGAGACGGGTATCACCGTTCTTACGATTTACTTCGGTGCGGCATCACTTGCGCGCCGACAGTTGTACTCCACGCTCGCACCATCGAAGAACTCGGTGCGAGTGGGCACAAATTCTATTCCGAGGACGTCCTGTTTTCAGCCAAGCCACCGATGGTGTGTGACTTTGGAAATGAGGCGCTGACAGTGAGTTACTTCCGCCAGGAATCGGCTGTCGAAGCTTCGAACCGGTATCCCCGAATCAGCAGCTAGTAGGAGGGTAAATGAGCATTGCAACGAAACGAGGGGATGGGGGGCAGACGGGTCTTGCGGGAGGCATTCGGGTCTCGAAGGCCGAGTTGCGTGTTGAAGCTTACGGAACACTGGATGAACTGAATGCCGCACTGGGCTTTGCACGAAGCATCTGCAATCAAGCCGCGATCGCCGCGAGCGTCAACGATATTCAGAAGACACTGTTCCGGGTCGGATCCGCTCTGGCCACGCCGCCCGAAAGTTCCAAAGCCCCTCCAAAATTGGCGCCAGATGATGTCGACCGGCTCACGAAACAGGTTCACGCAATTGAGTCGCGCGATGGAATTCTGTCCGACTGGTCCTTGCCCGGAGGCCATCCGGAATCCGCTGCCTTTGAAATAGCCCGCACCGTATGCCGCCGCGCGGAGCGCGCCATCGTTAGGCTTCAGGAATCGGGAGCCGTGGTGCACCCTCAAACAATTCCCTACGTCAACCGGCTATCCGATCTGATCTGGCTGTTTGCTCGTCAGATCGAGCTCGAATACGGAGTCAATTCCCGTCTCCGCTCTGAGCAAGACAAAGGCACACGATGGTCGAGAGCGTGGTGACGCAAATGATGAGTTGCTATTCGGAAGCCGAAAAGGCGGCTGTTTATCGCGTAATCCGGGAACGGAGGGATGTACGTATGGGCTATCTTCCCCAGCCGCTCCACGAGAGGACGCTCACGCGACTCCTGAGTGCGGCCCATACAGCCCCATCGGTAGGATTCATGCAGCCTTGGCGTTTTATTGTTGTGCGAAACACAGAACTGCGCACAGCAGTGCATGACAACTTCGTGCGAGCAAACGCCGAAGCCACGAGTTCCTACTCTCATGAGCGTCGTGCTGCATATGGTCGCCTGAAGCTGGAGGGATTGCTTGAGGCCCCGCAACATCTGTGCGTGGTTTGCGACACAAATACCGCGCGAGGCCATGGCCTCGGCCGCAATTCCATGCCTCAGACTGCTACCTATTCTGTGGCTTGCGCGATCCAAAACCTTTGGCTCGCGGCCCGGGCCGAAGGCGTCGGCGTGGGTTGGGTCAGCATTCTTGATCCGCTCGCGATCAAAACTCTTCTTCATATTCCACTTCATGTGGAATTGGTCGCCTACCTTTGCGTGGGTTACGTCGCCAGCTTCTCAGACGTACCGGATCTAGAGCGAAATGGGTGGGAAAAGCGCGAAGAATTAGCCTCCTTGGTAAGGTCAGACTATTTCGACAATCCCTATTCATTTGAAGAGGTCAGCCAATGACAGCTCGGGCCTTGATGGTGCTCGGTACCGGCTCACACGTCGGTAAATCGTTGACGGTTGCCGCGCTTTGTCGTCTCTTCGTCCGAGCAGGCTACCGAGTTGCGCCGTTCAAGGCGCAGAATATGTCGCTCAATTCCGCGGCCACAACCGACGGGCTTGAGATCGGCCGCGCTCAGGCACTGCAGGCTGAGGCTGCCGGCATTCCCTCGTCAGTTCATATGAATCCCGTTCTGATTAAACCGGGAGGGGACCGAACCGCACAGATTATTGTGCGTGGCAAGGTGTGGCAGAACCTCGATGCTCGCACCTACTTTGGCGATCGCTCGATAACCTTGCTGCCCATTGTTCAAGAAAGCTATCGCATGCTTGCCGATGCCAACGATGTCGTGGTGCTCGAAGGCGCCGGTTCTCCCGCCGAAATCAACCTGAAGAACACGGACATCGTGAACATGCGCATGGCAAAACTGGCCGGTGCACCCTGCGTTTTGGTAGGTGACATTGACCGGGGAGGCGTCTTCGCATCCCTGCTTGGCACCTTGGAATTGCTCGACGAAGAGGAGAGGCGATCCATTCGCGGATTTCTAATTAACAAGTTCCGGGGCGATAGGTCGCTTTTGATGCCGGGCGTGCATGCCATGGAGCGTCGTCTTGGAATCCCCTGTGTTGGTGTAGTTCCCTGGCTCGATCAGCTTGATCTAGACGAGGAAGACAGCGCGGGTTTCGCAGTGAATATCGGGCTATCTTGGCAAGCCGCTCGGGAATCCGACGCACTGCGCATCGCAGTTGTCGCATTTCCTTCGATCGCAAATTTCACTGATTTTGCTCCGCTGGCTTCCGAACCTTCTGTCGCGCTCTGCTATGTTCGCGATTCTGAATCGCTTGCTTCGGCCCATATTATTGTCCTACCCGGCAGCAAGCAGACCGTGCAGGATCTGCGCTGGCTTCGCGAGCGCGGCTTCGAGCAATCGCTGCTTAGTCATGTGAGCAATGGGGGCTTACTTGTGGGCATCTGCGGTGGTCTCCAGATGCTGGGGAAAGAGATCCTCGATCCGCATGAGGTAGAGAGCGGAGGCAATGAACCCGGACTAAATCTTCTCCCGCTTCGGACTACGCTGGCGCCTGAAAAGTTCACCATGCCCGTACGCGGAGAGCTCTGCTCAAGCCGCATCTTCGGCGTGGATATCGATCCATGCGAGGTGCATGGCTACGAGATCCACATGGGACAAACCGAGTACCTTCCAGAAGCCGCGCCGTTTGCAAACATTCGCCGTGAAATGAGCCGAGACGAAATCCGCGATGGATGCATCTCGATGGACCGGCATGTGCTGGGTACGTACCTGCACGGCGTCTTCGACGACGATGGGTTTCGACATGTGTTTCTCTCGGCTGCACGTACGGCGCTGCATCTGCCTCCGGCAGGGAGGTTCTTCGGCTGGCGTAAACACCGGGAGCGGCAACTGGACCGGCTGGCGGACACATTTGCAAGTGCGATCGATCTCGACAGCATTTTCGGGCTTTTGAATCTTCCGGCTGCTGCTGCTTGTGCGGAGGAAGCGCGCTAATGGAACGCAGTTCGTTGCTTGCAGCATCGTATGCCCTTGACTGGCTTATCGGAGATCCCGAGTGGATGCCCCATCCGGTTCGCGGCATGGGATGGGCCATCGCCACTGGCGAGCGCGTCCTTCGGAAATCCGGTTCCGGAAAACGGTGGGAGTTAGCCACAGGCGGGCTGCTTGCAGCGACTGTGCCTTTGGTAGCAGCGTACACTGCGAAGGACATAATCCGCGCAGCCTACACCCGACAACATGTTTTGGGATTGATTTTTGAAGCTTGGCTCGCTGCGGCGTGTCTCGCTACTCGCAATCTACTGGATGAGGCGGCGCAGGTGATTCGCGCCATAGATGAGGGCGACGTCGCGGCGGCGCGCCGACGGCTCGCACGCATCGTGGGACGAGATGCCCAATCCCTCGACGAACGGGAGATCTGTCGAGCGGTCATCGAGACGCTCGCCGAGAGCTTTTCGGACGGTATCATTGCCCCGCTGTTCTATCTCTCGCTAGGAGGCGTTCCGGCGGGTATCGCCTACAAAGCTGTCAATACACTCGACTCGATGATCGGCCACCTCGATCTCAAGTATCGTTGGTTTGGCCGTGTGGCCGCTCGCCTCGACGATGCAGCAAACTGGATTCCCGCGCGCATTTCGGCAATCCTGATTTGTATCGCCGCAAAAATGGTGTGCGGACGAGGATCCGGTTTAAGAGCGGTCCGCATCTGGCTGCGCGATGGGTCGCATCATGCCAGCCCGAACGCAGGCCAAGTTGAAAGCGCAATGGCGGGGGCGGTCGCTGCCCGACTTGGCGGCTCGAACCGCTATGACGGTGAGCGTGTCGAGTCGCCACTTCTGGGGGCCGAATTCCAGCAACCCAATCGCTCAGCGGCCGTATCTGCGCTAAGAGTCGTAGCTGTGGCTTCGCTGCTCGGAGTTGCCGCCGCCTGGCTTTCTACTAGGAGCAACCGGCATGGTGGATGATTCGCTTCCGCTTCATGGCGGCCAACTCCATGAAATTGCTGAACGGTTTCGGGTGCCTGAGGAATCCCTGCTCGACTTCAGCGCCAGCATCAGCCCTATTCCGCCTGGAGAGGCCGTTATAGAAGCACTGTGCGAATTACTACGGAATCGCAAGGTCCTCACCGAATATCCGGACCGGAATTACACGGATTTGAAGGATGCCATCGCCAAGTATGCACAAATTGATCACGGCTCAATCTGCATTGCCAACGGAGTCATGTCCCTCCTCGATGCCGTGTTGCGCGCATTACGCTTGCGGCGATGTCTTATTCTCACGCCTGCATTTGGGGGGTATCAGCGTGTTCTCAATGCTTGCGGCGTCGAGGGTCCGACGCTATTGCTCCACGAGGACAACAACTTCCTCCTCGATCCGGATCTCGTTCTCAATGCAGCCGTGGCATCTCGCGCGGATGTGGTGCTTCTCGCGAACCCTCACAGTCCGTCAGGTTCTCTGGCACAGGTGTCGATTCTCACTGAACTGCGGCAAACACTCTCTCGTCTTGGCATCGCCATCATTTTAGACGAAGCTTTTATCGATTTTTGCCCGGAATCCGGCGTCTCCGAGTCGGCAGTACATTCGACCGATCTGATTGTCCTTCGCTCTCTAACAAAGTTCTTCGCGATCCCTGGCATGCGCGTCGCCTACGCGGTCGTTCATCCTGAGCTTCGGGCGAGGATGGAATCCATGCTACCTCTATGGCCGGTGGATTCGCTGGCAGCTTCGGCGGCGCAACTCGCCGTTCTTGATGGGATCTGCGTGCGCGAAAGGAGGGAAGCGAATACCCGCGAGCGCCAGTGGCTGTCCGAACAGTTGGCCTCTTTAGGATGGCAGGTATTTCCGGGCAGGGCAAACTATCTCCTAATCAAGCCACCTGGGCAAGTAGACGGGCTCAAAATTTGGCGCCAACTGATTATCGAAGATGGGATTGTACTTCGGAACTGTGGAACCTTTGAAGGCTTGACGACAGCACATTTTCGGGTCGCGGTTCGGGACCGCCCCACAAATACACGGTTGGTCAATACTCTCGCACGCCTGTTCGCAGGTAGAGTCCGGTCACTCGACAATTCCTTTAGGAAGCACGATGTTCACAGCTAGGCCGGGATGCATGTTCTGTGCATCGATCGTGCCATGATGCAGTTCAATCGCCCGCCTCGCGATAGAGAGGCCGAGGCCAGTGTTGCCATGGATGGTGTCGCGCGCGGGGTCGGCCTTGAAGAACGGCTCGAAAATGTCAGGCAAAAGGTCTTCTTCAACTCCGGGCCCGCGATCGCTGACGGCGATTGTCACGCGATCGGCGGCTTCCGCGAGCGTCAGGTTGATACGCTCGCCGCACGGAGAGTAGCGGATGGCATTACGAACGACATTCTCAATGGCGCGTCGCAGTAATTCCCGATTGCCCTCCATCGCGGACTGAATAGCACCCGACAACGTAAGTTGGCAGCGGCGCGCATCGGCTTCAATACGGCAGTCACTTACGATGGCGATGATCAACGAGTTCAGATCGAGAGGCGCAAAGGCAAGCGATGAAGGGTCGCCCTCCATGCGCGTGATGTCCATGAGGTCGCCGATGAGGATGGTCAGTCGATCCACATCGCGTTCAATACGGTTCAACGCAGTCTGCTGATCCCGCGAAGTGCGCGCAAGCTTAGTTGCCAGTTTGAGCCGGGCAAGAGGTGAGCGAAGCTCATGTGAAATATCCTGCAAAAGATGCGTCCGGCTGGTAATCAGCGTTTCAATGCGATCGGCCATTTGGTTGAAAGAGCGCGCAAGACTGCCGATCTCGTCTTTCCTATGCAGATTGACGCGAATCGCGAGTTCGCCATGGCCAAATCGATCGGCCATCCTGGATACCCTGCGGATGGGAACGACCAAGCCCACGGCAGCCAGCCAGTAGAGCAGGACGATGACCGCGGCGATTAGAAAATAGTACGGAAGGTAGATGGGAGGACCCGAACGGTCAAGCGGAGCAATGGCTAAGAACCAAAAACGGCCGTCGGTGGAACGGTGCGTTACGACCACGCGGTCCTCACGCTCGATGCGCGACTGCACGGCGGGCGGATGAGGAATCTGCGCATTCATATCGGCGCCGGAAAGAATGTCGACACCGCTCGAATTCAGAAGATAGTGCGAGCCGCCGAATAATCGATCGAGCTTGTGCAAGTAATCCGTTAGCCCGGAACGGCCACCCGAGTCTAAAGCGCTCCGGGCGGACTCGATCTCAAGTTCATCGAAGCGGTCAAACACCGGATTGAAGTAGGTGCGCTCAAAGCGCGCGGAGATGGAGTTGTAAACGAAATACGACAGCGCCAGAATACTGAACATAACTGCAAGGATGGCAACATAGAGCGATCTCACGAGGGATGCACCTCAAAGCTGTCCGGTGAACATGTAGCCGATGCCGCGAATGGTACGGATCAGAGTCTTGCTGCCTTCGAGTTTCTTGCGCAGATGGCTGATGTGTACGTCGAGGAAGCGATCGTAAGGCGTTGCCTCGCGGCCAAAAATGAGTATGGTGATTTCATCGCGAGAGACTATTCGTCCGGGCGAACGGGCGAGCAACTCAAGGATGTCGAACTCCACCGACGTGAGGTCGATGGAGAACCGTCCCAGCCGGACCTCACGAGTGGTTGCATTGAGCACAAGTGGTCCTGCGCTCGTGATCTGTCGTTGCTCAAAAGGATGGTTAGCGGCGCGGCGCAGAACCGCGCGAATGCGCGCGTACAATTCATCGGCGTCAAAAGGTTTGGGCACGTAGTCGTCCGCGCCGGCATTCAATCCCCGTACACGGTCTTGTTTTGCGGTACGTGCGGTGAGTAGGATGACCGGAACATTGCTCCTTTTGCGCACCTGTTCGAGCAGCGAGATGCCATCGATGTGCGGCATCATGACATCGAGGATGACGAGATCGTAAGTGTGGTTAAGTATCTTCGCTAAGCCATCCCGGCCATCGAAAGAGGTATCGAGATGGTGGCCCGCCTCGCTGATGTACTCCTGCATCATGCTTGAAAGCTCGATATCGTCGTCGACAAAAAGCAGCGAGAGGCTTCGATCGGCAGTGGCTTTTACGTTGCTCTCGCGCTGAAGTGCCATGAACCAGCGTCCTCCGAAGTCAGTTTCGCATATAGCGCGGGGCTGCATTCGTGCTTTACGAAACTTAAGCTGAGTTCCCGGCACTCCTGCCTATAGTCACTCCCATGAGTCGCAAGAGGAAAGGACTGGCAACAGCAATTGCTCTGGGCACGATTTCGCTATGCGCAATTCCCGCGATATGCCAGCAGAAAGCGGCGGCGACGCCAACGGCTACCACGCGCGCGCACGCAATTATTCGCTACGGGTCTGAGTTCTTCAAGGGAAAGAGCGTGCAGACGGCGTACGACATGGTGAATCTCCTGCCAGGCTTTGCATTTTCGCTGGGGGTGACCAATGTCCGAGGCTACGCGGAGGCAGCAGGCAACGTGCTGATCGATGGCGAACGCCCCTCCGACAAACAGTTCACACTCGACGTGGTGTTGCAGCAAATCCCGGCTGATCAAGTCGATTACATTGAGGTGATCGAAGGCGGCAAGACAGGTATCGATATGCTCGGCCAGCCAGTGGTCGCCAATGTCGTTCGCAAAAAAGCGGCGGGGAACAAGACCGTGGTAACGCTTTCGACCGCAATCTTCGATGACGGTAGGAACATTCCGGGAGGATCCGTCGAGTTGACCAGCCATCTTCGCAATGGCAAGGTCTTAACTTCAGCGATATCGGCGAGCAAGTATGTGGAACTTGCGGAGGGCGATGGACCCGATGTGGAAACCGATTCAACAAATAATGTGACCGGACGAACCGCGGTAACCAGTGCGGCCGGGGGCCTGAACGCTTATGGCTACAGTACATTTGTGACACCCGCGTGGAGAGGGACTTTCTCGTTGGACGGAAGTTCTTCGCGCACAGACTACAACTACTCAGAGACTGACGCTACGACGTATCCGGGACGGGCTCTGAGCCGGCTAACCGAGCACCTGGGAGGGCCGCTCGGCGGACAACTGCAAAATGAGCTTGGCATGCACTTCAGCCGCAGCCTCGGCGAGAAGTGGACCAGCGAGAGCGTTGCGCTGTTCGACTACATGGGGCAGAAGTACTCTTCGAGTCTGCTTGCTCCAGGAGCGGATGAGAAATTTCTTGAGCAGGAGCACACAGGCGAAACACTGGTGCGCAGCAACTTTCGTTTCACAGCCAACAAGGCTATTACAGCCGAATTGAGCGCCGAAGGAGCGTACAACTGGCTTGGCACATCCAGCAGCTACTCATATAACGCCATCGCTATTCCACTGCCGAACGCGAATGCAGGTGTGTCGGAACTCCGCGATCAGTTCCGCGGCAATCTGATTGGGTCGAAGAGCAGAAAAGTCGAATTTGAACTGGGAATGCAGGTCGAGAACTCCCGGATCGAGTCGCAGGCGGATGTCAATCGATCGAAGGCGCTGACATATTTCAAGCCGCGGTTTGTCTTGAGCCTCACTCCAGACACCATGGATCGCTGGCGCATGCGAGTAGAACGCGAAGTTGGCCAACTCGATTTCACAGATTTTGTGGCATCTTCATCGCTGGATACAGGCAGCGTGCGATCTGGCAATACCAACATTGTTCCGCAGCAGGACTGGGTTTTTGAGGCTATCTACGAGCGCCATTTTTGGTCCGACAGCGATCTTGCGTTTACCTATCGTCATTACATGGTGGCAGATGTCCTGGACCGCGTCGCCGTTGCTGCGCCTTCCAATCCAGCCGGTCTCTTTGACGCGGCAGGGAACATCGGCGACGGAACCGAGGACACAGCGAGCGTGGACTTAACGGTGTCGCTGGACCGGATCGGAATCAGGAATGGCCAGATCAAGGCCACGGGAGTGCGGCAATGGTCGCGTGCCAAGGATCCGACAACGGGCGCCGAGAGACCTACCAGCGCGCTCGACCCGCTCGAATATTCCGTAGGCGCGTATCAGAACCTTCCGCGGCTGCACACTAGCTGGGGCGCATCTCTGCGCACTCCGTGCGCCAAGTCGAGCACCATCAAAGGCTGCACTGAGACGGTTTACCGGTTCGACGAGATCGATGCGTATCGCGCAACGCCCGCGGTGAATCTGTACGTCGAGACCTACGTAAGCAAAGGATGGCTGCTGCACCTCGAAGGGGATAACGTCCTGCGGCAGCGCTTCACTCGCGTCATCAGCACGTACGCGGGGCCGCGCAATGAGTATCCCCTCATCAAAATCGACTCAAGGCAACTGGATTCCTTTTCATCGTTGCTGTTCAGCATCCGCAAGGAGTTTTGAATGCGAGATGACACGCGCAGCGCAATCGCTTTTCCTGCAATAGGTACCCGTTTCTTCTGGAGTGGAATGGGCAATCTTAACCGACGACTGACCGCCTGGTGTTGCTTTTGCGCGGACTCAGGGGACTCGAAGGAGGTTGATTTGGCTATCGAAGCTTGCGGTACGGTGCAGGCGTCTGCAGAAATCGAGGTTGCGGCTGCGACCGAAAAATCACTTGTAACCTCGCGGCTGATTCGTCCCCGCCTCGACGGGCTCACGACCCTGCGATTTCTGGCTGCTTTCCACGTCATTCTCTTCCATCTGAAGGTACAGGGCATCCTTACCGGCGGACCGTGGTGGTATCAGAACTTCGCTGGAATCGGCTACATCGGTGTGAACTTCTTCTTCGTGCTCTCGGGCTTCATCCTGGTTTACACCTATTCCTCAGACGATCTCGACCCCAAGCGGTTTTGGACAGCACGATTCGCGCGGATCTACCCTGCTTATGTTTTGTCCCTCGCCCTGACATTGCCAGGGTTTCTGTTTGCGCTTCAGCATTTGAATCTGCCGTTCTACGTCTGGAGTCAGCAACACTTCACGCTGGCGGCGTTCTCGACTCTAATGTTGCTACAGGCGTGGGTTCCGCAAGGAGCCTTGAGCTGGAATCCCGTCTGCTGGAGTCTGTCAGTCGAAGCCTTCTTCTATTCCCTGTTTCCATTCATATTGCGGCGAACGAAGACATCATTGCTGCGAAAGCTGTTGTTGGGGATTGCTTTCTTTTCGTTGATTAGCCTCGTTACTTCAGTGGCCTATGTTGTTTTTCATCCTGACGGTGCAGCCAGAATTAACTCATCAGAAGTCACACTGTATTGGAAAAATGTGCTTAGCTTCAATCCGATTGTTCGCCTCCCCGAGTTCATGGTGGGCATGTTCTCCGGTCGACTATTTCTCAGTGGAAGAGTCAAAGATCAGCTCGGGTCCATCTTCATCTTGTGCGGGGCTGCCATCATCGCAACGCTTACGGCCATTGCCACTAGGATTCCCAACCCCTTGATTTCCGCAGGCTTTCTGTCGCCTGCCTTTGCGGCAATCATCCTCGGAGTCGCGCTGCAACCGCGATGGGTGCGAATTCTAGCGTTCAAACCATGCGTGCTCCTCGGGGAGGCCAGCTACAGTCTCTATCTGCTTCATTCTTTCGTGATGGAGCACGCATTCGATGCGACGCAGCGTTTGCCACATGGTATCCGGGTAATGGTCTGTGTAGTCGGAGCGGTCGGAGCGTCGTTAATCTGTTATCTGCTAATCGAGGAACCTGGCCGTAGATTTCTGCGACCGAAGACTGGGGTATGAATTCACAGTTGGGGAAGGTGTTGCCTGCCGTTGGAGATCGGGCATTGCTGCTACGGCAAATGATCTGGGCTCAACGCACGGAGTCATTGGCTTGACTTGCATGCGAGTTTGACATATAGAATTTGGTCATCTGGTGTACGGGAAGCCGGCGAAAATCCGGCACTGCCCCGCAACTGTAAACGCGGAGAATTTGAGAGAGTAACGCCACTGGGTTGACGCCCGCGAGGGCTGGGTTTTTTGCGAATCGCCCGGGAAGGTATCTCGAATTCGAAGATGCGTGAGTCAGAAGACCGGCCGGATGCCAATCTTGGCTTGATCCAGTTTCGATGGGAGAACTGGAGAGCATTCCCCTGCCGGTTGAAGCACCGGCGATGAGAAGGCTGCCTATTAATTGATCCCGCTGTCTCCATGGGGCATTGCTCCGTGGGCAGAGGTGTTCTATGCAGGAAGCTGGCCGCAAAACGGTCACGCTCGTGCTCGGCGGTGTTCGCAGCGGCAAAAGTCGCTGGGCGCAGGAGCTTGCAGCGAAGGCTGCGCGTGTCGCGTTCGTAGCAACGGCGCGTGTGTGCGAAAGTGAGACACGCTTTAGTAGGCCAACTCTCTCTGGCTCTAGCCCCAAACGCACGCTGCGGCGAACGGTAGATCTCGAACGACTCGAACTTTATAGCCAGTTTATTCAAGCCTGGAAGGCTTTGCGTTGCTTATGCTGCTGGCGGTACGCCTCGCGAGGGGGTATAGCGGATTTGAAAGCATCTCCTCATAAAGCATCTCCTCATATTGATGAGGCCAAATTCGGCAGAGCGTTTTCGAGTGTATCCGAGTCACTGCCTGGTCGGGTACTGCTATGAGCTTTGGAATGCTGTTAAGACGCTGGCGCGCTGTCCGTCGTGTGACCCAGCTGAACCTTGCACTGGACGCAGCTATGTCGTCGCGTCATCTCAGTTGCATCGAGACCGGCCGTTCCCAGCCGAGCCGGGACATGGTTCTGCGTCTTGCCACGGCTCTTCAGGTCCCCCTTCGGGAGCGCAACGCCCTTCTCCTCGCAGCTGGCTACGCCCCGCTATATCCTTATGCGGTTCCCAACAAATCAGAATTGGAACAGGCGTGCGGTGATATGAGCTTTTTTATCGCGCAGCTTGAACCGAATCCAGTACTCGTCTTGGATCGCTATGGGAACATCTTGAGGATGAATGACGGTGCGAAGCGCATCCTTACCCTGTTTCCGGGCTGGGATTCCATTGTGCCTCTGAACGCGACCCGTCTTGTGTTTCATCCGCACGGACTGCGGCCTTTTATCGAGAATTGGGAAGTCGTGGCAGCACGCATCATTCAACGCGTGCATCACGAAGCTGCAAACAATCCATCAGACGAGACGTTAAAATCTTTCCTTGAGGAGTTGCTCAGCTATCCGCACGTGCCTAGCCGCTGGCGCATGCTCGATTTGGATCACGCCCCTCAACCTTTCTTAACCGTTCATTACAGGTGGAAGGGCTCGACGCTTCGCCTGTTTTCCACGCTTACGACCTTGAGCATCTCGCTGAACGTTGCGCGCGAGGAACTCCGCATCGAGAGCTTTTTCCCCGCTGATGAGAGCACTCGTACTGTGATGAATCGCCTGGCTGAGGAGGGTGCTCTGTCACAAGTGTCGTAGAGCGCTTTGGTGAGATCTACTGAATTGTGGCTTTCGAAAGACAAGGAGTCTGCAATGGTCGAACGCGAGATGTGGACGTTCTTTTATGAGTCTTACATGAATTTCGACGTGTTGAGTGAAGTCCAGTACATGCCAAAGAAATGGGAAGTCGCTCGGCTCCCTGGTTTCCAAATCCTCATTCGGCCGCGTGCCACTCTTGTTCGTCCCGATCAGCATTCTGTCTATGGCATTGTGGCTACCGGTACGCACGCAGAACTCTGCCGTCTATATTTGCACGCAAGAGATGTACTCGGTGAAACCTATCTTCCTGAAGCTGTCCTTACCGAGACGGATGATGGAAAGTTCAGGCCGGCCCTTTGCTATATCTGTCCGGAGATGACGCCGAGAGCCGCGACGAATGATTATGTCGATCGCATCGTGATCTCCGCTCGCAAATACGGTTTTCCCAGTTGGTACATTCAACATCTTGAAAGTTTTCGCCCCTAGTGTCCGGTGGGCATCGGCATGACCTCGGAGGTCATTGACAGCGTTGCCCCCTCATTGAAAATTAGTCCCAGAATTCTATCGCCACTTTAGGGCGTTACCAACGGATAGGCGATCGAGCTCCGAATCGCGGCCTCTTACGAATCGCTTGTCCGGTTTCGAGGAAGCCATTCGGTTGCAGGCTGTCATCCAAGACTTCACATTAATGTAGCTACATCAGGGAGGGACATTGAACTGGAGCAAATGGATTCGACTGACACACCGCTGGCTATCTATGGCCTTCACAGCCGTCATTGTCATCAATGGCATCGCTGTAGCCCAGCACAAGTATACGAACAGGTTGGGTCTCTTGGCAGTCTTCGTGCTCGCCCTGGAATTTTTTAGCGGCCTGTACTTGTTTGCGCTGCCGTGGGGTGCGAAGTGGCGCAACCGACGGCTGAGGGACGGAAGCAGATAGCTTTTGAGCCCTTTTGGGGATCGAACCGTGAATTTGTGGAAGTGACAGGTTGAGCTAGCGTGGCTAGCTAGAATACGAGGGTGGAATGGCATGAGAGAAACTGTTTTTGATGCCAGAATAAAGGAACTCAAGGACTGGCGCGGGAGAATGCTTGCACGCGTGCGCGAAATCATTCACGTCGCGGACCCTGAAATCGTAGAAGAGTGGAAGTGGGTCAAGCCCACATCGCCGGGGATTCCCGTCTGGTCACACAGCGGCATCGTCTGCACAGGGGAAACGTATAAGGACAAGGTCAAAATGACCTTTGCCAAGGGAGCCCGACTAAAAGACTCCTCCGGTTTGTTCAACTCTAGCCTGGATGGAAACGTCAGACGCGCGATCGACATTTACGAAGACGATGAGATCCATGAGGCCGCCTTAAAGGACCTCATTCGCGCTGCCGTTGCTCTCAACCTCGAGGATAAGAAGAAATCACGACGGAGCCACGACAAAGTGTGAGGTGATGGCCACGATTTTCGCAATGCGAACGATAGATGAGTACCCGCCGGGATTGATCGGCACGCTGACTGAGCTATTTGGCCGGGCGATTGCAGCGAGTCACGGTGTGGACTGGACTGTGGATGCGATGATCGCAGAGCAACAATGCCAATTGTTTCGCCAGTTCGATCCGTCGTGTGATCGTGTCTGGGTCGCCTTGGAGGGAGGCAGTCCGCATGGCGCGCTCACGATAGATGGTCCACGGCCGGAAATGGGGCGCCACGCGGCGCGGCTTCGCTTCTTCATCCTCGATGAGTCGTTACGAGGATTGGGGCCGGGGCGTTTAATGATGAGTCACGCAATCGAGTTTTGCAGGGAGCGAGGCTACAGACGCATATCTCTGACGACTCTTCATGGTCTTGATGCAGCGATGCGACTGTATGAATCGTACGGATTTACTCAAGTTGGGCAAAGCGCAGCGACTTTTCACGGTAGCCGCTCCGTCGAGTTGACACTAGAGCCAGAGCTTGCCTGACGTGTTCTTTGGCGGTAAGCAGAGTTCTCAGAATGCAACTGTTACGCTTAATCTTCGACATCAGAACGCTGAGGTCAGCGGGTATCATTGCCGGCGTCATTGGATTCGCAACGCCACTTCTCATTGCGCAGCCAGAAACACTCGTCCCTTACGGGAAGGCGGTAATGCTCGACGGACGACTCGACGCCACATGGGATGATGCTGCTGCAACCAAACTTCCTGGTCTCGCAACCCTCTACGTGAAGCAGTCAGAAGAGTACATCTGGCTTGCAATCGAATTCATGAATGATGATGGCGCGGTGGATCTCTATATTTCCCCACCAGATGGAAGCATTTACGATCTTCACGCATCCGCGAAGCTGGGTGAGCGCCAATATAAGGGGGATGGTTCATGGCCCGAATGGCATTGGTTGAACAATCAAGGTTGGGTAGCGGAATGTATCCCGCGTGAATTCATTTGAGAAGCGAACGTTCATGCGAACAAAGGTACGTGAATTTTCAGATTCGCAAAACTCGCTTTCCAGGAACTCCATGGAAAATGATGGTGGAAGTGCTTACGCCCGCGGAGCCAGAATGGAAAGTCGCGCCATATCCAACAGGGTGCATCAACACCGATACAAAGGGATGGCTCGTGCTGAGACTCGACCACAGTAGCCGATAGATCTGGACTTGCAGCGAGCGATCTAATTTCAACTAAATGCTCAATGCTGGCGCGCCTTCAGCCATGGGTCGAGCGAAATCTTCTGGATGCCGGATTGCCCCGTGACGTATACCGTATGCCCGTCAGGCGAGAGATGCGAGCCCCATGGAAGGTCCATGTTCAGAGCATCACCAAAGTCAATTGGCGTCCTCCAATGATCGCCGTCTCGGAAGGCGATGCAGAGACGGCCCAGCCCACCTTTTACTTTTCCGTAGTCGAACACGATGAAGGATTGATCCGGCGCAACGGCCGGGTCATGAACTGAAATGGCGGGATCACCAAGTACCACCAGCTCTGGGGGCATATACTTGTCTCCTCTGTATTGCGATCGCCAAATATGCATCGCCTTCTCCCTCGCATTCCAGAGCATGAAGTAAAGCGTACCGTCGCCAGCGATGCTAGGAAAATCCACGAACACATCGCTGTTGATCAAGGGACCCAGCCAAACAGGCTCCGACCAGCCGTCTTTGGTGCGGTCAACTCTCCATATGTTAGAACCAGGCCCTTGTCCGCCCACGAAGTAGTCTTGGGTCAGCGGTCTGCCTCCCGGTGCGACCGGACGGTTCGAATCGAATAATAAATACCTGCCGTCAGGGGAAAGGACAGGATCTTGATCAAACCATTTCCCCGAGAAACTCGCAGCCTGTGGCGGTGACCAGTGTTCCGCGTGTCGCTGCGAGACCATTATGGTCTTCTGCGAACCCGTGCTGCGATCGAAGAACACAGTCTTGCCGTCTGGGGTAAACGCAAGGGTATCATCGCTGTCCGGACGAACAATGCCTCCAAGCGTAACGGGCAACGCCTTTGTCTCACGTGTCTGCGCAGTGAGAGTAAAAGGGATTGTCCCAATCAATCCCGCTACGAGGATGACCAAGTTGGCGAATAATACGGTCAGACTTACGCTCTGGCCAAACTCCTTATGGAAATCGCCAGAAGATTGGCGGCGAATAATGGGATGGATCCAGTGCATTCTGCGACACCTCCTCAAAAAGGCCCTGTGACTGAGCGGAACGCGACGGGACCGCAGTACCTCATTGCTCTGACACGGAAATCCGACAATCGCATCTGCTTCATGCAGGCCTGGCTGCTATAGTTCGCACGATCACCCATTCGCCCGCGCGCTTCTGAAGAAGATCCATGAAAATAAACAAACCACTAATGTCCTTTCCGTCTTGAATTCTTTTCTCTTTTACACTGGCTTGGACCAAGGCGACATTGCCGAGCACCTGCACGTTCATCGGTCCATTCTCAAAAGACTGGAGCTTGTGATTGCCGGATTCAAAGTCCTGTAAGAGTCCCTTCTTGTTGAACAGTTCGCCCGTCGATGTGATCGTTTCCCAATCGTCAGCGTAAGCTCGATCGATCCTGTTGAGATTGCTGGTAACCATTGCATTCCCGAGATCGTTTTCGAATTTCTTGATAGTGGCGACGATGGCCGCTTCCTGGAAGTGCGCACTAGATTGATCAGCAAAAACCTTGGCTCCCGCGCTGCGCCAGACCACCCACGTGCTATCGCGCTTTTTAAGGAGATCCTGCCATAGAGACTGACTTGCGATTTCCCGCCCGTTCCCGGTCCGCCTCTCCTTAACAAGACCCTGGGCAAGCGCATAATCGCCGAAAACCTGCACATCTATAGGTCCATTGTCAAACCACTCAAGTTTGTCATGGGACGATTCGATATCAGCTAAGACAGCTTCTTTGGTAAAGAGTTTGCCATCGGATCCAACTGCTGCAAAGTCGTCTGCGTAGATTGTTTTGAGCTTGTTAGCATCGCCAGCCACCATTGCAGATCCCATGGCCTGTTCAACTTCCCTGATGGCATCGATATCACCGTTGGGTTTTGCTTGGCTGTGCAAGGGAATACTCACAGAGAGGAACATCAGTGCTGAAACGACGCATGTATTGCGTTGCATGTTGAGGTAGTCCTCCATCCGCGAAATCCGGATCGAATCCGGCGATCAGTATTGCTTGGGGACAGAGCGGTGTCTATGACCTCCGAGGTCATGGACAGGCGCCGGTTTGCAGACGCTCAATGGAGCTTGAAGTGCGCGAGCAAGTCTCGTTTACGGCTTACGGTGACGTATGCGGGTATCTTGTCGTACGGTCCCTGAGGGAACACGGCCAGGAGAGTTCTTGCTTATGAGGAAGCAAAGCGATGCAAGATGAACGTGCAAAGAAGCACTCGCGCAAGATGTTCAATCGCATCGCTTCACGCTATGAGTCGACCATGGCTGGCCGGCACTCGGACAGAATGAAGAAGGCAGCTCTTCGCTGCCTGGACCATAATGTTCGCGGCTCGGTGCTAGACGTAGGCTGTGGCCCTGGCCTTCTCCTCAGCACGCTTGCCGCCCAGTTCCCGCACTTGCAACTCGCCGGCCTCGATATAGCACCGGAGATGGTAAAGGTCGCCCAAGGACGCTTAGGAGATCGCGCGGACATCCGGCTCGGAGAATCTGAGTCTCTGCCATGGACTGACGCCTCGTTCAACTACATATTCTGCATCGATTCCTTCCACCATTATCCGAATGGGAGAAAAGTGCTCAGGGAGTTTCGCCGCGTGCTCACGCGCGATGGGCATCTCTTCCTGGCAGATCCCACAGCGCCTTTTCTACTGCGCGCAATTCTGAATTCGCTCGTTGGCTTGATGCGAATGGGAGATGTGCAAATGTATGATCGCCGGAAGCTCACGATCCTGCTGGAAAATTCCGGCTTCACATCCATTCAGTGGCAGGCATCGGGATCATGGGGCTTTGTTGCTTCCGCAGTTGCTGCTTAGCGCGCATGACGGCACCACGGCCAGCCTGAAATGCCCCGCTCCCGTTCAGCAACGACAGGTAAGACCGCGTCGAGGTACGCGTTCAGCAGAAACGGGGTGCCATTTCCGAAAACAGGACTGCATCAAATATCACGTACGCCCTGAAGAAAATAGTTCCCACTCGGAGTAGATCATGATCACACTTCGCATCCGTTACACAATCGACATGCACAAGCTCCCTGATTTCGAGCGGTACGCACGCAACTGGCCAGAGCCAATCCGCAGATGTGGAGGAGAACTGCTTGGATATTTCCTGCCCACGAAGATCGCCGGCCCAACGAATTTTGCATTGGCACTCATCGACTTCCCAAACGTTGCAGCTTACGAACAGTATCGTGAAGCCCTGATGCGCGACCCGGACGCAAAGGCAAATGTTGATGCGGCTGAGAAAGCCGGCTGCATTCTCGTCGAGGACCGGTCGATTCTCCAACGCGCATCTTAGGCGAACCGCTCTGATCGAATTTCGGCCATTATCCATATCCTGTTTGTTCCGCTGATACATCTCGGAGTCGAGTTATGTCTGGAGACACCATAGGTTCACAGAAGGAGATTCCCGGCTACGGCTATGGTCTTCCAATGGTTGCTCCCGTCTCCGGTGACTCTCGATGAGCTTCGCGAAATTGAGCCGTCAATCGGATGCAGTGAGGAGGACGCTGAGACTCTCCGGCGTCACAAGACCCTCTTTGACCAGAGAGCCGAGCAGATGGTGGAGCAGTGGAGAGCTGTGATCGGTTCGCAGCCGCACCTGGTCAAATGGTTCTTCGGTCCTGATGGAAAGCGAGACGACGAGTATGCGGCGAAGGTGAAGCCGCGTTTTGTCCAGTGGGTGATTGACGTTTGTCTTCGCCCAGATGATCAGGCATGGTTGAATTATCAGGAAGAAATCGGTCTCCGCCACCTGCCGGCCAAAAGGAACCAGACCGACAAAAGGTCGACCCCTGCACTCGTTCCGCTGCGCTTCTTACTTGCTTTCGTTCCTGTCATCGTTATTTCAGCACGGCAATTCTTTCTGGAGGGAGGAGTGGAAGGAGAGGAACTGGAACGGCTTGAGGGCGCGTGGGCAAAGGCCGTGCAGCTTCACGTCACCTTGTGGACGCGCCCCTATGCGAAGGAGGGTCTGTGGTAGACGGCTTTCGGCGCTCATCCCGAAACGAATCGGACCATTCAAAACGCAAGGCGCTCACCCTGACTGCGATGAGCCTGGGTTTTGTCGTCGTTCAGTTGGATGTGACGATCGTCAACGTTGCCGTCAAAAGCATCGGCGCGGCACTGGGCGGGGGAGTATCGGGTTTGCAGTGGGTCGTCAACGCCTACACAATTTCATTTGCTGCGCTCATTCTGACCGCCGGAGCTGCTGGCGACAGGGTGGGATCGAAACGGGTCTTCATGAACGGATTCGCAATCTTTGTGGCGGCATCGCTCGGGTGTGGCTTGGCTCCGAACATTGGATTGTTAATCTGCGCCCGAGCGATACAGGGGTGCGGAGCCGCGATTCTTGTCCCATGCTCTCTTGCATTGCTCAATCATGCTTATCCGGAAGATCAGGAGCGTACCCGCGCTATTGGCATCTGGGCGGCCGGAGCAAGCGTCGCTCTTGCAGCCGGTCCGGTGATCGGCGGCGTATTGATTGCGGCTATCGGGTGGCGCACCATTTTCTTCATCAACATCCCGATAGGCTTCTTCGGTATGTGGCTCACTCGGCGATTCGTCGCCGAGACTCCTCGCACCAGGACCCGAGGACTCGATTATGGCGGCCAGGTACTTGCAATTCTGTGGCTCGCGGTGATGGCAGCCGCAATCATCGAGGCTGGGCGAGTGGGCTGGACGAATCGGTGGATCATTTCCGGCTTCGCAGTCGTTTTTGTCACCCTGCTTGCATTTGTGGTGGTAGAGCATAAAGGCCGCGATCCAATGATGCCGCTGTCACTGTTCAGAGATCGCACGTTCACCGCATCGACTGCGATTGGTTTGCTTATCAACGTTGCCTACTATGGACTGATTTTCGTGCTGAGCCTGTATTTCCAGGAGATCAGGAACTATACGGCCCTACACACGGGTCTCGCTTTTCTTCCCATGACGGCAATCGTTCTTGCAGCCAATCTCTCCGCAGGTTATTTCTCAAGCAGAATCGGCTCTCGCCTGACGATGTTCGTCGGTCAGGCTCTTTTTGCAATCGGCGCCTTCTTTCTTCTCTGGGTCGGCTCGACCGGATCCTATCTTGATCTTGCATTTCAATTGCTGATCATTGGGGCGGGAATTGGAATTACCGTGCCACCCATGACTTCAGAGCTATTGGGAACTGTGGATAAGAAGGATTCCG